>Ga0068864_100004533_pt1 | contig 11407 bp, 8 predicted proteins | sample KBSSwiS72_FD_66586 | JGI IMG/M metagenome (GOLD analysis project Ga0068864, IMG submission 66586) | Switchgrass rhizosphere microbial communities from Kellogg Biological Station, Michigan, USA - KBS Switchgrass S7-2 | ecosystem: Host-associated > Plants > Roots > Rhizosphere > Soil ...
CGTGTTGGTCGGGCCCAGCACGGCGACGACCGACTGGGCAGCGAAGTTCGACATGCGCCATAGATTGGCAGGCGATGGCACGAACGCAAGCACGAACCCGTGTCGATCGGCGGCCTCCACCGTTCCGACTCGGTTCATGGACAAAAGGACTCGGCTCGCCGCATTCGACGATAATCCAATCGCCAATTAGTTTGACTTTAACCATGCTCAGGCAGATTGCTGCTGCCCGATGAGAAAATGTCGCGTCAGGGCAAGTAGATAGGCATTTTTGACCGAGGGGCTGGGGGCATTGTTCCAAAGCGAAGGCCAAGGTTTCGGAGGCGGAGGCCACGCGGTGCGCGCTAGCGCGGGAGCGCTGGTCCTCGCTCGCCCCGATCGTTTTCCCGCCCTCGGTGAGGTGGTGGACCGCCTCGTCGGCTCCGATCTCGTCGTCGATCTCGGCGCCCGCATCGGTTCACGCGAATGGTATCGCGGCCTGTTCACCTGCCTGGGCCTGTGCACCGCCGCTGGCATGATGACGCCGACCTTCAAGCCGATCGACTTCATGCCGCAGACTCCGATGCCGGCCGCGGTGCGTGAGGAAGCGCGCGTCCAGGCGATCGCGCCGCTCGCGCTCGGTGGCGATACCGGCCGCCGGCTTGCTGCAACGAGCCTGGTCGAGCCGCTGACCGATACGCCCGAGCGGCCCCGCATCGAGCTGACCGCTACGCTCGGCCGCGGCGATGGCTTCGATCATGTCCTCGAGCGTGCTGGCGTTTCCCGCTTGGAATCGCAGACCATCTCAACGCTCGTCGGGGACTCCGTCCCGCTCTCCGATATCGACGCCGGCACCCGGATGGATCTCGTTCTCGGCCGCCGGGCGGTCAAGACCGATCCGCGTCCGCTCGAAGCGCTGGCCTTCCGCGCCCGCTTCGATCTGAGGCTCGAGGTCGCGCGAGTCGACGGACAGCTCCGGCTGAAGCGCATTCCGATCGCGGTCGATCATACGCCGCTGCGCATCCAGGGGCAGGTCGGCTCCAGCCTCTATCGCTCGGCGCGCTCGGCAGGCGTTCCTGCCGGAGCCCTCGAAAGCTTCATCAAGGCGGTCTCGCAGAAGCTGTCGATGCGGGGCATCGGCTCGGACGCACGCTTCGATGCGATCATCGAGCATGCCCGTGCCGAGACCGGCGAAGTCAAAATCGGCGCGTTGCTGTTCGCCGGCATCACCGAGGGCCGTAAGAAGGTCCAGATGGTCAAATGGTCGGCCAATGGCCGCGATCAATGGTATGACGCAGCGGGTGTCGGCGAGACGCGCGGCGTGATGCAAAGGCCCGTGCTCGGCCATCTCACCTCGAGTTTCGGCATGCGTTTCCATCCGATCCTCGGCTTTTCGCGGATGCACCAGGGCATGGACTTCGCCGCGCCGATGGGTGCTCCGATCGTAGCTGCCACCGATGGCGTCGTCAGCTTCGCCGGCAGACATGGCGGACATGGCAATTATGTCCGCCTCAACCATGCCGGCGGCATCTCGACCGGATATGCGCATATGAGCCGCATCATCGCGCGTCCGGGTGAGCGGGTCCGCCAGGGCCAACTGATCGGCTATGTCGGCTCGACCGGCCTCTCGACCGGGCCGCATCTCCATTATGAGGTCTTCCGGAACGGACAGGCGATCAATCCGGTCTCGATGAAATTCACCACCGTCGACCAGCTTTCGGGCCGCGATCTCGCGGGTTTCAAGGCGAAGCTCAATAGCCTGCTCGCCGTTCGCGTCGGCGGCGGCGGTGACGTGAAGGCCGCCGAAGCCAAATCCGAAGATGACCGATCATCGAAGGCGAAGACGGCCGGCAGGGCCAAGGACAGGAAGGCTGCCGCCGAGAGAGCCTGAGTTCCGAACTCCAAAGGCGGAACCTGTGTTGGCATCTGCTCATCGATCCGAGTGGTTCCTCTAGGAACCAGTGGACGTCGCACCGCCCCAGAATGAAATTTGGGCCAGCCTTGAACGTCCTGAACGATCGTCCTAAATCCGCCCTCCAGATCGAAGGAGGCTGTCATGAACAATCGGAACTGCGTCGCCCGACCCGTTCCCTTTGCTCTGGTGTCCTATGTCCGCCTTCCTCACGATCGATTCCCTGTCGCTGGCGGCGCCTGACGGCCGTTCGCTCGTCTCCGACCTGACCCTGTCCTTCGGCCGCGAGCGCAGCGGTATCGTCGGCCGGAACGGTTCGGGCAAATCCACCTTGCTCCATGCGATCGACGGTCGTGTGCCGGTGCGTGCCGGGACGATCGTCACGCGCGGTTCGATCGGGCTGCTGCGGCAGGATCTTGCAGCTTCTGGCGAAAGCGTCGCCTCTGCGCTGGGCATCGCAGCCGATCTTGACCGATTGAGGCGCCTCGCGGCGGGACTGGGCAGCGTCGAGGACGTGGCCGAGGCGAACTGGTCGCTGGACGAGCATATCGCCGCTGTCTTCGCGGAGGTCGGGCTTGAGCCCGCTTTGCTCGGCCGTGCCTTCGGCTCGCTCAGCGGTGGCGAGCGGATGCGGCTGGCGGTGGCGCGCATGCTGATCGAGGCACCCGATCTGCTGCTGCTCGACGAGCCGACCAACAATCTCGATGCCGCCGGTCGGGAATTGGTCGCGCGGCTGGTCGCTGGCTGGAAAGGCGGGGTGATCGTCGCCAGCCACGACCGCGCGCTCCTGGAGGGGGTGGACCGCATCATCGAGCTGTCATCGACAGGGCCGATCATCGTCGGTGGCGGCTGGGCTGCCTTCACGGCTGCGCGCGATGCCGAGCGCAGCCGGGCTGCAGCTGAACTCGGGCGTGCCGAGCGTGACGTCCGTCAGGTCGAGCGGGTGGTCCAGCAGCAGCGCGAGCGCAAGGCGCAGCGCGACCGGGCAGGACGGGTGGAAAGGATCAGGGGTAGCAACAGCAAATTGCTCCTCGACGCGAAACGCGACCGGTCCGAACGCACCGAAAGTCGCGACGCGGCCCTCGCCGAGCGCCAGCGCACCGCCGCCCGCGTGACCCTCGACGCCGCCCGCGCGGCTGTCGAGCGGTTGACACCCGTGCGGATCGATCTGCCGCCGAGCCGGTTGCCGTCCGATCGCCTGCTGGTCCTGTGCGAGGAGGTCGAACTCCGGCGCGGCGAGCGGCGCATCGTCGGTCCCGTCTCGTTCGAGCTGCGCGGGCCGCGCCGGATCGCACTGGTTGGTTCCAATGGCGCAGGCAAGACGTCGTTGCTCGACATGCTGCGCGGGTCGCTCGCGCCGACCGCGGGCAGGCTGTTCGTCCGGCGCGAGAACATGGCGCTGCTCGACCAGCATATAGCGATGCTCGATCCCTCGGCCACGATTTTCGCCAATCTCCAACGCCTTCATCCGGACCTTCCCGTGCATCGGGCGCGGGAGGCCCTGGCGCGCTTTGGTTTCCGCAACCGGGCGGCGCTGCGGATCGTCGAGAGCTTGAGCGGCGGCGAGAGGCTGCGCGCCGGCCTTGCCTGTGTATTGTCGGCGTCGAGGCTACCCGACCTGCTGCTGCTCGACGAGCCGACCAACCATCTCGACATCGAGTCGATCGAACTGCTCGAAGCGGCGCTGGCCGATTATGATGGCGCACTGATCGTCGTTAGCCATGATTCGGTCTTTCTCGATGCCGTCGGGATCGAGGAGCGGATCGCGCCGAATGTCGACCGGCGCCTTTTCGACGTCCCGCCGTCGCGCTAGGCTCATGCACCGGCTTGGATGGAGGGACGCGTGATCGACCAACAGGGTATTTTCCTCGGGGCCAGTCCGGGCGCCTCCGGCCCAGTTCCACAATATCTCAACCTGCGCCGCGCCAACCGCCACGGCCTGATCGCGGGCGCGACCGGCACCGGCAAGACGGTGACGCTGCAGGGCATTGCCGAGAATTTCTCGGCGGCGGGCGTGCCGGTCTTCCTGGCGGACGTGAAGGGGGATCTGGCTGGCGTCTCGATGGCAGGTGCCGCGACCGCGAAAAATGCCGACAAGCTTGTGGCGCGCGCCGCCGAGATCGGGATGGCGAATTTCGCCTGGGCCGACAATCCGGCTATCTTCTGGGATCTGTTCGGGGAGCAGGGCCATCCGATCCGCACGACCATTTCGGAAATGGGCCCGCTGCTGCTTGCTCGGCTGATGCAGCTGAACGAGGTGCAGGAAGGCGTGCTCAACGTCGCTTTCCGCTATGCGGACGAGCAGGGCCTGCTGCTGCTCGACCTCGGCGATCTCCAGGCGATGCTTGCCTATTGCGCCGAGAATGCGGCCGAGCTGTCGGCCCGATATGGCAATGTCACGAGGGCCAGCGTAGGCTCGATCCAGCGCCAGCTTCTCCAACTCGATGCCCAGGGTGGCGCGCTTTTCTTCGGCGAGCCCGCGCTCGACATCCACGATTTCCTCGGGGTGGACGATAAGGGGCGCGGCTATATCAACGTGCTCGCGGCCGACAAGTTGATGCAGAGCCCGAAACTATACGCGACTTTCCTACTCTGGCTGCTCAGCGAACTGTTCCAGACGCTTCCCGAGGTCGGCGATCCGGACAAGCCCAAGCTCGTCTTCTTTTTCGACGAGGCGCACTTGCTGTTCGAGGACGCGCCCAAGGCGCTCAACGACAAGATCGAGCAGGTCGTTCGCCTGATCCGCTCGAAGGGTGTCGGCGTCTATTTCGTCACCCAAAACCCGATCGACATCCCCGGAGATGTGGCGGCGCAACTCGGCAACCGCATCCAGCACGCTCTCCGCGCCTTCACGCCGCGCGACCAAAAGGCGATCGAGGCCGCGGCGGACACCTTTCGGATCAACCCTGATCTCGACGTCGCCACGGCGATTACCGAGCTGAAAGTGGGAGAGGCGCTGGTCTCGGTGCTGCAGGATGATGGCAGCCCGTCTATCGTCCAGCGCACGTTGATCGCGCCGCCGCATTCGCGGCTGGGGCCGATCGACGCCAAGGAGCGATCGATCATCCAGTCGATCTCACCCGCCGCCGGCAAATATGACGATGTCGTCGATCGCGAGTCGGCCGAGGAGCTGCTGGCCGCCAAGGCCGACGCGGCGGTCGCGTCGGCGGCCGCGGCGAAGGCGCAGGCCGAGGCGGACAAGGCGGCGGCCGTGCAAGCCAGGACCGAAGCGAAGCAGCGGGAAGCTGCGCTGAAGGAGCAGGCGCGTATCGATGCAGCAGCGGCGCGCGACGCGGCGAAGCCGTCCTCCATGGATCGCGCGATCCAGTCGGCGACCCGCGCTGCGGCCTCTTCGGTCGGCAGGCAAGTTGCCAATGAAATCGGTCGCGCGGTCTTCGGGGGCGGGCGGCGCAACGGTTCGGGTGGGATTGCCGGTCAGGTCGTCCGCGGGATTTTGGGTGGATTGTTCAAATAGCGGTTTGTCCCAGGCCACTCGCAAGAAGGATCATGGTCAACCCTGGCGGCCCTGATTGCGCCAGCGGGCGATGACCTGCTCGACCAGTGCGTCCTCATTGCCGGTATGCCGCCACAACTCCGAGAAGACGGGATCGTGCGAGGCCGGGCGCAAAGCTTCGTCGAGATCGTCGAACGCGACGCGGATCGGGATCGCGACACCTTCGCCGCAGATGATCGCTTCGCGGTTGCGTAGCGCCTGGATCGAGTTGAGGAAGCCGCGTGAACCCTCGGGCATCGCCGCCTTGACGAAGGCCTGATCGCGTTCGTTGTTCAGGCGCATCGCGATGATCGTGCCGCATTGGGAGAGCACGCCTTCGGCCAGGTCCGAAGGCCTTTGCGTGATGAGCCCCAGAGACACGCCATATTTGCGGCCCTCCTTCGCGATTCGCTCGAGGATCCGGCGGACCGGGCCGTTGTTGGCCGAGCGGTCGGATGGCACGTAGCGATGAGCCTCCTCGCATACGAGCAGGATCGGATGCTGCGCGTCGCCGCGCGCCCAGATCGCATAATCGAATACGCAACGCGCCAGCACCGACACCACGACCGAAGTGATCTCGGAGGGTATGCCAGATATGTCGATCACCGAGATCGGCTTGCCTTCGCCGGGCAGACGGAAGATGCGCTTGATGAAGCTTTTCATGCTGTCGCCGACGAGCATGCCCGAGAACATGAAATGATAGCGGGGATCCGAACGGATTTCGTCGATCTTCTGCTTGAGGCGCAGATAGGGCGCGCTGTTGGACGCCTTGTCGAGCTTGCCCATCTCCACCTGCAGGATGCCGGTGAGATCGGACAGCACATAGGGAATGGGGCTGTCGACGGTGATCCGCGCAACCGCCTCGGCCGCGCGATTCTTCTGGCGCGCGGCAAGCAGGCATTTGGCGAGGATGTCGGCGTCCATCTGGCGCTCGGCGCCGCTGGTCGTCAGCAGCACCTCGCAATGTTCCTCGAAATTCATAAGCCAATAGGGCATGGCGAGGTTCGAGACGTCATAGGCCACGCCGACCTGATCGAAGGCGGCGGCATATTCGCCATGCGGGTCGAGCATGACGACATGGCCGGCAGGGGCCGTCTGGCATATACGGTGGAGGATCAGCGCGGTCGCGGTCGATTTGCCGGTGCCCGTCGAACCGAGAAGCGCGAAATGCTTGCCGAGCATGGCGTCGATGAGCAGGGGCGCGCGGGTGGAACAGGTCGGATGGACGGTGCCGATCTCGATATGCGGCACGTTGCCTGCGCTGAAGATTGTGCTCATGTCGCTGGTCGACACGGCGTGGACCGCCGTGCCAGGCAGCGGATAACGGGTCACGCCGCGGGTGAAGCCGGCCATCTGGCCATCGGGGGCGATCTTCCCTTCGCCTAGAAAAGTGATGCCGGCGGCAATTTCGCTACCTTCGCTGTCGAGGCTGTGGACTGTGGCGATCACGCAGCGGCCCGCGACGGTCATCTTGAGCATCGAACCGATCTCGCCGGCCATCGCGACCCCGGCGTCGCCGTCCTTCGCGATCAGATCGAGGAGCTGAGGGTTGAGTCGCGTCTCGGCTTCGCCCCCCGAAACGCTCTCGATTCTGCCCAACGGCGTGACCGCAAGGCCCGCCGCCTGTTCAAATGACGTGGTTGTGGCGAAATCGTTCATCCATCCTTCCCCCTGTCCCGACGGGCGGGGTGTAGGGGACAGCGGTTAACAAACCGCTGAGCGCGGACGTCGAGCGCCGTCGAACGACAGCGCCGAATCAGTCGCGGAAGCGCCTGAAAGCCGTGCTCGCCGCCGCGCCGAGCAATAGCGACAAGGCCACTGCCGTAAGCCCGTATAGGAAACTGTGATCGATGCTTGCCTTGGTCACGAAGGCTTCGACGCCCGATTTGTCGATGTCGATGTCGCGGGTCGCGGCGGCGATCACGCGGCCTTTCTCTATCAGGAAGGTCTCTGCGGTGTACCGGCCGACCGGGACACGGGCCGGGACCGCGATCCGCGCCCGATAGAGCACGCCCTCGCTGATTTCCACGCCGTGCGCGGTTTCGGAATAATAGCCGCCACGGGTCTTTAGATCGACCAATCCTTCCTCGAAGCGCCGTTCCTCTTCCGGGTAGTCGCTGCTGGCCGGCGAGAGCTGCAGATTGTCGATTCCAAGCTCGTATATGACTGCGGTGCGAGGATCGACGATCGTGCCGATCGGCTTCGACGACGCGAGCGCATAGAAGGACGGCACCGAGCGGAAGCTGGAACTGTGGGCGTTGACCCACATTCCGGCGACCTTCCGCTTCTCGCGGATCAGGACCGGTTGTGAGGGGCCTTTCACGACCACGGCGATCTGGGCGTCGTCGCTCGGCGCCCGGCCACCGGGGTAGAGGATCGCGCCGAACAGCAACAGTTCCGCCCCCGTGAAACTGTAGATGATGTCGATCTTCCGCTGCGATACATCGGGCACGAGCCGGGGACGCTCCGCCGACAGGAGGAGCGGTGCAAGCAGGAGGAGAATGGACTTTTTCACAGCGCCTGGACCGTGAATATCTCGGCCGGACGCCATGTCAGTCCGAGCAGCATCCGGATCGCGACCACGAGCACGATGAAGGCCAGCGCGAGTCGCAGATATTCCGGCTTCATCTTCAGCGCGATCCGGGTGCCGAACTGCGCGCCTAACACGCTGCCGATCAACAGCAATGCGGTAAGGACAAGGTCCACCGCCCTTGTGGTGAGCGCGTGGACCATCGTCGTTGCTGCGGTAACAAAAAGGATCTGGAACAGCGATGTCCCGACCACGACCCGCGCCGGCATACCGAGAAGGTAGATCATGGCCGGCACAAGGATGAATCCGCCGCCTACCCCCATCAGCACGGTCATGACCCCGGTGAGGAGGCCGAGGAGGAACGGCGCCAGCGGCGAGATGTAGAGCCCCGAGCGATAGAAGCGCCAGCGGAAGGGCAGGATTGCGATCAGAGGGTGGTGCCGCTTGCCATGGGACGTGGGCCGGTCTCCCCGCCATTCGGCCATGAGCGCACCTATTGCGTCGCGGGCCATGACGATGCCGATGCCGCCCAGCATCACTACATACATCACGTTCACGACGGTATCGATCTGGCCGAGGTCCTGCAAAAAACGGAACAGGGCCCCGCCCGCGAGCGATCCTATCGCACCTCCCGCTACGAGCACCGCGCCGATATGGTAATCGACTCCGCCGCGATGGCGATGCGCGAGCACGCCAGAGACGCTTGCCCCGGTGATCTGCGGCGCGGACGAGGCGACCGCGACCGCGGGCGGGATCCCGTAGAATATCATCAGCGGAGTCGTCAGGAAGCCGCCGCCCACCCCGAACATGCCCGACAGCAGGCCGACCAGCCCGCCCAGTCCTATGATGACCAGGATGTTCACTGACAAGCCGGCGATCGGCAGGTAGAGGTCCATATCCCAGCTAGCGCATTTGGAAAGGGTTGGGAAAGAGCGGCGCCGATCTCTATCAACGAATAGTGGTCTTGCCCGCCCAGCCTTAAGCGGTATACCCGCTCCATGGTTCCCTTTTCGTTCTGTTCTGTCGAGTTTTGCGCCTTGGCTGAGGGGGCGCTGTTCCACAGAGCATCAGCAAGCCTGCTCATAGCCGATCTTCATCTCGAAAAGGCGACGAGCTACGGCGTGAGAGGGCAGATGTTGCCGCCCTATGATTCGATTGAAACGCTCCGCCGCGTGGCGGCGCTTGTCGAGCATTGCGCCGCCCGTGCGGTCTGGTGCCTTGGCGACAGTTTCCATGACTGCCAGGGCGGCCGGCGCTTGCCCGACGAGGCACTTGGCCTGCTCTCGCTGCTGACGGCGCGGACGCGCTGGACTTGGGTCGTAGGTAATCACGACCGCGCATTGCGGGATAACTTCGGTGGCGAGATCGCGTCCGATGGGGAGCTGGAGGGCATCTGCTTGCGGCATGAGGCCGATCCGGCCGATCCTCGCCCCGAAATATCAGGCCATTACCATCCCAAGCTGAAGCTCGTCTTGCGGGGGAGGCGTGTCAGCCGGCCATGCTTCGTTGCGGGTCGCAGCAAGCTGATTCTTCCCTCCTTCGGTGTGCTGACCGGGGGAATGAACGCGGCCGACCCGGTCATCCTCCGGACGGTCGGTCCGGATGCCCACGCGCTCGTCGCGATTCGCGAGCGGCTGGTCGGATTCCCTCTGGCCGCATAGGCTCGACGATCGCGCGGAAAAGCGCGCACCGTTGTTCCGCAATGGCGATGCGCGAGAAGCTTTGGTTCAGGGTCAAGCCGCACGATTGGGATATCGTCCAGCGCCTCCCGCTTCGCCGGCAACCGAAGTCGCGGCTAGCCGAGAGGATATACGGTGACCGGTGTCTTGCGGTACAGCTTCGGGAAGGCGACGCGTAGCGCCTCGACCTTGGGAAGGTCATTGTAGACTATGTAGGGATAGTCGGGCTTCCGGACGAGGAAGTCCTGATGATATCTTTCTGCGACGTAGAAGGGGCGACCGGGCTCCACCTTGGTGACGATCGGCGACTTCCAAAGCTTGGCGGTGCGGAGCTGATCGATATAGGCCTGCGCGACCGCTTTCTGCTGGGGGGTGGTCGGGAAGATCGCCGTGCGATATTGCGTACCTTGGTCGGGGCCCTGGCGGTTGAGCGTTGTCGGATCGGCGACCACCGCGAAAAAGATCCGCAGCAGCGTCCCGTAGCTGACTTTGGCCGGATCATAGGTGACCCGGACCGCCTCGGCATGGCCGGTAGCGCCGCTGCCGACGCTTTCATAGTTCGCCGTCCGCGCCGCGCCGCCGGCATAGCCCGAGATCGCTGATCGCACGCCTTCGACGTGCTGGAAAACGCCTTGTACTCCCCAGAAGCATCCGCCCGCCAATACCGCCGTCGCGGTTGGACCGGGCTCGGCCGGATCGGCCGCTGCGACAGGAGCACGCGCGATCGGTCCCGCCTCTACCTTCGGGGCTGGCGCCACGGCCGGGCTTCGCGTCGCCATCGTGCCGATAGCGAAGGCAAGCAGCAAAGCCGCCGAAATCCCGGCGAGAAGCGGCCGGTTCGGAGTATCCGTCAAAGGGTCGTCCCTTTTTTCCGTTCTGTGTCTATTATGCCACAGGGAGGGATGCTGTCCAACATTGAATTGGCGATGGGGTTAGACCTTCGTCGGAGTGCTTCAGACCAGAGCCGCCGCGGCGGTCTGGATGCGCGAGCAGGCTTCGGTCAGGACGGGTTCGGAGGTCGCATAGCTGACCCGGAAAGCCGGCTCGAGGCCGAAGGCCGCACCGTGCACCGCCGCGACCCGGTGATCGTCGAGAAAATAGTCGATCAGATCCGCATCGTTCGCGATCGTCTTGCCCGCCGGAGTCTTGCGGCCGATGAGACCGGAGACGTCGGGATAGACATAGAAGGCGCCTTCCGGTCGCGGGCAGTTGATGCCCTTTGCCTGGTTCAGCATCGACACGACGAGGTCGCGACGTTTCTGAAAGGCCGTGGCGCGCTCCTTTAGGAATCCCTGATCGCCATTGAGCGCGGCGGTCGCCGCTGCCTGAGCGATCGAACAGGGATTCGACGTCGATTGTGACTGCAGCTTCGCCATCGCCTTGATGATCTCGACCGGGCCTCCGGCAAAGCCGATGCGCCATCCGGTCATTGAATAAGCCTTCGAGCAGCCGTTGATCGTCAAGGTGCGACCATAGAGGTCGGGTGCCACCTGCGCGATCGTCGCGAATTCGAAATCGTCATAGAGGATGTGCTCGTACATGTCGTCCGTCATGATCCAGACGTGCGGATGGCGGCGCAGAACCTCCGCGATCGCGGTCAACTCGGCGGCTGAATAGGCCGCACCGCTCGGGTTGGACGGTGAGTTGAGCAGCAGCCATTTGGTCTGGGGCGTGATCGCAGCATCGATCTGGTCCGGGGTCACCTTATAATTTTTGTCGGCTCCGGCGCGGATGAAGACCGGCGTGCCGCCCGCGAACTGGACGATATCCGGATAGCTGACCCAATAGGGCGCCGGGATGATCACCTCGTCGCCGGC
>Ga0068864_100004538_pt1 | contig 11405 bp, 4 predicted proteins | sample KBSSwiS72_FD_66586 | JGI IMG/M metagenome (GOLD analysis project Ga0068864, IMG submission 66586) | Switchgrass rhizosphere microbial communities from Kellogg Biological Station, Michigan, USA - KBS Switchgrass S7-2 | ecosystem: Host-associated > Plants > Roots > Rhizosphere > Soil ...
GGCGAACGCCGCGCGCGACCTTGAGCGCATGGCGCGCGAAAAGCTGGCCGACGAGGGGCTGTTGCCGGAGGCGCTGAAGACATTCGCCGGGCCAAGGCGGCTGACCCTGGTGGCCGAAGGGCTGCCTGCGGCGCAGAGCGACCGGCACGAGGAGCGTAAAGGCCCCCGCGTGGGCTCGCCCGACCAGGCCATCGAAGGCTTCCTGCGCTCCACCGGCCTGACCCGCGGCCAGCTCACCGAACGCGACGGCGTCTACTTCGCCCACACCCATAAGCGGGGCCGCCCGACGGCCGAGATCGTCGCCGAGACGGTGGATGGGATCGTCCGCAATTTCCCCTGGCCAAAGTCGATGACCTGGGGCCGCGGCACGCTGCGCTGGGTGCGTCCCCTGAAGCGCATTCTCTGTGTTTTCGACGGCGAGATCGTCCCCCTCTCCATCGACGGCATCGACAGCGGCGACACCACCGAGGGCCACCGGTTCATGGGCTCGGCCCAGCCGTTCAAGGCCCGCGACTTCGACGCCTACGCCGACGGCCTGGCCCGCCACTTCGTCGTGGTCGATCCGGAGGAGCGCAAGGAGCGGATCATGGACGCCGCGCGCACGCTCTGCTTCGCGCGCAACTTCGAGCTGGTCGAAGACGACGGCCTGCTGGACGAGGTCTCGGGCCTCGCCGAATGGCCGACCCCGATCCTGGGCGACATGGACCCGGATTTTCTCGACCTTCCACCGGAGGTGATCCGCACCTCCATGCGCACCCACCAGAAGTATTTCGCGGTGCGCGATCCGCAGACGGGCTTCCTGGTCCCGCACTTCGTCACCGTCGCCAACATCGAGGCCGCCGACGGCGGCGCGGCCATCGCGGCCGGCAACGCCAAGGTGCTGGCGGCCCGCTTGAGCGACGCCCGGTTCTTCTGGGACGAAGACCTGAAGACCAGGCTCGCCGACCGGCTTGAGCGGCTCAAGGGCGTCACCTTCCACGCCAAGCTCGGAAGCATGTACGAGCGGGTGGAGCGCATCGTGGCCCTGGCCGCGGAGCTCGCCCCTTATGTCCGCGACGACGCCGAGACCAAGGCCAACGCAATGCTGGCCGCACGCCTCTGCAAGTCCGACCTGGTCACCGGCATGGTCGGCGAATTCCCCGAGCTTCAGGGCGTCATGGGCGGTTACTACGCCGAGAAGGAAGGCCTCGAGCCCGAGGTCGCCGACGCCATCCGCAGCCACTATCGCCCGCAGGGACCCAACGACGCCGTGCCGGTGCAGTCCGTGGCCGCGACCGTGGCGCTCGCCGATAAACTCGACACCTTGGTCAGCTTCTTCGCCATCGACGAGAAGCCGACGGGCTCGCGCGATCCCTTCGCGCTCCGTCGCGCGGCGCTGGGCGTGATCCGCATCCTGCTGCAGTCGCGCACGCGCCTGCCGCTCCGCCAGTTCGTCTCCGCTGAGTTGCTGCTGTTCTTCGCCGATCGCCTGAAGGTGCTGCTGCGCGAGCAGGGCCAACGCCATGACTTAGTCGACGCCGTCTTCGCGCTGGGCGACGACGACCTCGTGCGGATCGTCTCCCGGGTGAACGCGCTCGAGGCTTTCCTTGGGACGGAAGACGGCCAGGACCTGCTAGCCGGCTACAAGCGCGCGGTGAACATCCTCAAGGCCGAGGAGAAGAAAGGCCCGTTGCCGTCCGGCGATCCGGTCGACATGGCAGGCGCGCCGCCCGAAGAGGCCGCCCTGATCAACGAGATCGGCCATATGGAGGTCGAGGTCGGCAAGGCCCTCGCAACCGAGGACTTCGCGGCGGCCATGACCAAGCTGGCGGCGATCCGGGAGCCGGTCGACGCCTTCTTTGACAAGGTTTTAGTGAACTCCGATCTAGAGACGGAACGGGATAACCGGTTGCGCCTTCTGGCCAAGGTCCGTGACGCCATGGGGCGCGTGGCCGACTTCAGCCAGGTCGCCGGGTAACGAGAGGGACTTCGATGAGCGCCGCTACGTTGGTCAAGACGCGTTGGGTCTATGCCTTCGGCGGTGGGCGCGCCGATGGCGACGCGTCCATGAAAGACTTGCTGGGCGGCAAGGGCGCGAACCTGGCCGAGATGTCGTCGCTGGGCCTGCCGGTGCCGCCGGGGTTCACCATCTCGACCGAGGCCTGCGTTCACTACTACGCCAACGAGAGCCAGTATCCGGCCGACCTGCAGGACCAGGTCGCCCAGGCCCTGAAGACCGTCGAGAGTCAAACTTCCAAGGCCTTCGGCGACGCGGCCAATCCGCTGTTGGTCTCGGTGCGCTCGGGCGCGCGGGCCTCGATGCCGGGGATGATGGATACGGTTCTGAACCTCGGCCTGAACGACGCCACAGTCGACGGCCTCGCCAAGCTCTCCGGGGACCGGCGCTTTGCCTTCGACAGCTACCGCCGCTTCATCCAGATGTACTCGGCCGTGGTGCTGGGCCTCGACCACCACATGTTCGAGGAGATCCTCGACGAGCATAAGGAGCGGCTGGACGTCTACGTCGACACCGCGCTCTCCGCCGAGGACTGGGAGAGCGTCGTCTCCGAGTACAAGCAGGCCGTCGAGCGCGAGCTCGGTAAGCCCTTCCCGCAGGACCCGAACGAGCAGCTCTGGGGCGCCATCGGGGCGGTTTTCGCGAGTTGGATGAACGACAGGGCGAAGTTCTATCGCCGCATGCACGACATCCCGGAAAGCTGGGGCACGGCCGTCAACGTCCAGTCGATGGTGTTCGGCAACATGGGCGACACCTCGGCCACCGGGGTCGCCTTCACCCGCAATCCGTCCACCGGTGAAAATCGGCTCTACGGCGAATTCCTGCTGAACGCCCAGGGCGAAGACGTCGTCGCCGGCATCCGCACGCCTCAGGCCCTGACCAAGATCGCCCGCGAGGAGATGGGGGAGAAGAACCCGTCGATGGAGGAAGCGCTTCCCGACGTGTTCGCCCAGTTCAAGGCGGTCGTGGAGCGGCTCGAGAAGCACTACCGCGACATGCAGGACATCGAGTTCACGGTGGAGAAGGGCCGTCTGTACATGCTGCAGACGCGCAACGGTAAGCGCACCGCCAAGGCCGCGCTGAAGGTCGCCGTCGACCTCGCCTCCGAAGGCCTGATCACCCGCGAGGAAGCGGTGATGCGTGTCGAGCCGGGCTCTCTCGACCAGCTGCTGCACCCGACCATCGACCCCGCCTCGAACCGCGAAGTGGTCGCCACCGGCCTGCCGGCGTCTCCGGGCGCAGCCACCGGCAAGATCGTGTTCACGGCGGCGGAAGCCGAGATCCAGGGCGGATCGGCGGGCGCCGTCATCCTGGTGCGCGAAGAGACCTCGCCGGAAGACATCCGCGGCATGGATGCTGCGCGCGGAATCGTCACCGCGCGGGGCGGCATGACCAGCCACGCCGCCGTCGTGGCCCGCGGCATGGGCAGGCCTTGCGTCTCCGGCGCCGGCGAAATCCACATTGACCTCAAGGCCGGCGAAATGCGGGTCCGCAGCCGAACCTTCCGAGCCGGCGACATCATCACCATCGACGGATCGACCGGCGAGGTGCTGTCGGGCGAGGTCAAGATGATCGAGCCGGAGCTCTCCGGCGACTTCGCCACCCTCATGGAATGGGCCGATGGCGTGCGCCGCCTGAAGGTCCGCGCCAATGCCGAGACCGCGGTCGACGCCAGGACGGCGCGACAGTTCGGGGCCGAGGGCATCGGCCTTTGCCGCACCGAGCACATGTTCTTCGATCCGGCTCGGATCGCCGCCGTCCGCGAGATGATCCTCGCCGACGACGAGGCCGGCCGCCGCGCGGCGTTGGCCAAGATCCTGCCGATGCAGCGCGCTGACTTCGTGGAGCTGTTCGGGATCATGGAGGGCCTGCCGGTGACCATCCGGCTGCTCGATCCGCCGCTGCACGAGTTCCTGCCGCACACGGAGGAGGACGTGGCTGCCGTGGCCGCCGCCACCGGTCTCGACGCCGCCAAGCTGCTGCGCCGCGCCCAGGAGCTGCACGAGGTGAACCCGATGCTGGGCCACCGCGGCTGCCGACTGGGCGTCTCCTATCCCGAGATCTACGAGATGCAGGTCCAGGCGATCATCGAGGCGGCTTGCGAGGTCGCCGCCGCCGGGCGTCCGGCGCCGATCCCGGAAATCATGCACCCGCTCGTGGCCAAGGGCGAGGAGATGAAGTTCCTGCGCCAACTAACGGACAAGACGGCGAAAAAGGTCATGGCCGACCAGGGCCGGGAGATCGAATACCTGGTCGGCACAATGGTCGAGCTGCCGCGCGCCGCCATCCGCGCCGGCGACCTAGCGGAGAACGCGGAATTCTTCTCGTTCGGCACCAACGACCTGACCCAGACAACCTTCGGCATCAGCCGCGACGACTCGGGCCGGTTCCTAAACGCCTACATCGACAAGGGCATCTTCGACAAAGACCCCTTCGTCAGCCTCGACCAGGAAGGCGTCGGCGACCTGATCCGCATCGCCGCCGAGCGCGGCCGTGCGGTGAAGCCCGACGTGAAGCTCGGCATCTGCGGCGAACACGGCGGCGACCCGGCCTCGATCCAGTTCTGCGAGAGCGTCGGCCTCGACTACGTCAGCTGCTCCGCCTACCGCGTCCCCATCGCGCGGCTGGCGGCGGCCCAGGCCGCCATCGGCGAGCGCGAGAAAGACCGCTAGCCCAACGTTCTCGGCAGCCTGCGGGTCTACTTCTGGGCCGCAATCCAGGCGTCGATCTGGGGCAGGCGCTTGGCGTGGATCTCCGCGCCGTTGCGGATACTCGAGAGCGCCACCTTCACCTCGCCCTGCGCGTCAGGCGGGATGTTCTTGGTCGCGTAGGCCTGAAGCTCGCCCGCCACCTTGAGGTCATTGGACGAGGCCGCGATCCGCGGGACGAAGGTCGAGCGGTTGAGGGCGTCGAGGCCGCGGTTCAGGGCCGGGAGGTTGGCCAGGGTGAACCGCCACGCCAGATCGGGGTGCACGGCGGCCACCGCGCGCACGAGCCGCGCCGACAGGTTCGATGGCGCCTCGTCGGTGATGGAGAGCGCCAGCACCTGGCCGGCCAGCAGGGGGTCTTCCACGGTCGTCAGGTCGCTATAGAGCGTCTGCCTTTCCAGCGGGTCCCGCGAGGCCCGCGCGATATCGTGGACCGCCTGGAACGTCGCGGCGTCCGCGGAGCGCACCGTGCCCACCAGGACCCAGCGCCGCTCGCCGGCTGAGAGCTTGCCCAGGTTGTCGCGTGCGGCCTGGAAGCGGCGGCGCGCTTCGGCGGTCACCGTCGGATCGCCGATCTGGCTCATGGCCCGCAACAGATCCTCGCGCAGCACCGCGTCGTTGTCGGCCTCCTTGGGCTTGGCGTCGAAGCCTACGCGGCCTAGCACCGGTGCGAGCACGCGCGAGGCCCAGGCCCGATAGGCTACCTGACCGGGGCCCGGCGAATAGAACCTGTCGATTGCGGCGAGCGTCATGGCCTGCTCGCGCCAGACCAGGGGGTCGGCGTCCACGGGAAGGGCGGCTGTCAGACGCAGATAGTTGGCGATCGGGCCCGTGCCGGCCATGCCGAGCGCGTAGCTGTCCTTCAAGAGGCCGAACTGGTCCTCGGGCGGCAGGCGGCCGAGCGCTGCGGCCACCGGTGCGAGTGCGGCCTCGTCATAAGCGACCCGGTAGTAGCCGCCCTGGCCGGCGTTCGCGACGACGGCGCCCGGAAGGCCTTGCGGCTGGCCGCGCGCCACCAGCTTTTCCGTGACCAGGCCGTCGGCCACGCTGCGCAGCAGCACCGGCGTGCGCCAGGTCGGCGCCGCGTTGGAGGCCGCCTCGGTGCTGAAACGGCCCTGCGTCAGCTTCACGCCTGAAGGTTGGGAACTCACCGAGATAAGCGGCACGCCGGGCTGGTCGATGAAGTCCCGCGCGACCGTCGAGACGGGCTTGCCGGCAGTTTTGTCGACGTCGCGCCAGAGGTCGTCGTTGGTGGCGACGCCATAGGCGTGTTCGGCGATGTAGGCGCGCACGCCCTCACGCCAGGCGTCGGCGCCGGCGTAGGTCTCCAGCATGCGGATGACCGCCTCGCCCTTCTTGTAGGTGATGGCGTCGAACGCCTGCTCGGCCTGGGCGACGGTGGCCACGGGCTGGACGATGGCGTGGGACGAGCTTCGGGCGTCGAGCCGCATGGCGTCGTCTTTGTCGGAAAGCGCCGAGAGCAGTGAGCGCCACTCGGGATGGAACTTGTCGGTGGCCTTGGTGGCCATCCAGCTTGCAAACCCCTCGTTGAGCCAGAGGTCGTCCCACCAGGCCATGGTCACCAGGTCGCCGGACCACAGGTGGGCCATCTCGTGGGCGACCACGCCATAGATCAGCTGCTGGTCGCCAGTGCTGGAGAGCTTGGGGTCGTAGACGACGTTGGTCTGGCTAAAGAGGATGGCCCCCCAGTTCTCCATCGACCCTTCGACGTTGCCGGGCGCCGCCACCAGGTCGAGCTTCGGCAGCGGGTACTTCCGCCCGAAGTAGTCGTTGTAGTAGCGGAGCAATTCCTTGGCGGCGACGAGCGCATAGAGCGCCTTGTCGGTGTCGCCGTTGCGGATGACGACGCTGACCGTTGTTCCGTCCACCTCGGAGGAGATCCGCTCCATGTCCCCAAGGCCGTAGAACAGCAGGTAGGAGCTCATCTTCGGGGTCGGCGCGAAGCGCACGCGCTTCAGCCCGCCCGGCAGGGGCTCGCTCTTCTCCTCGGGCATGTTGGAGATGGCGAGTTGGTCTTTCGGCACGATGGTGGAGACGCTGAACACCGCCTTCTTCGCCGGCTCGTCGAACACCGGCAGCATCCGCCGTGCGTCCGCCGGCTCGAACTGCGTCGCCAGCATCCGGCCGCCGTCGTAATCCACTTTGAAGAGGCCGCTCGGGCTGGTGTTGATCTTGCCGGTGTATTCGATGCGCAGGACGTGGCGGCCCGGCATCAGCGGCGCGCCGATGGAGAAGCTGGCCCGCTGCTTCTCGGGATAGGCGATCGCCTTGGCTTCCCGACCGTCGATGCTGGCGCCGAGCAGGTTCAGGTCGACGGCGTTCAGCGCGATCCGGTCGACCGGCTTATCCACCTGGACCGTTACGCTGACCTTTCCCCGGAAGGTCAGCTTGGCTGCGTCGGGCGTCAGAAGCAGGTCGTAGGAGACGGGCTCGACCCCGGTCGGCAGCTGGGTCGGGATCGCTAGAGCTGCGGGCGCGGCCATGGCCGGCGCGGCGGCCAGGAGGGCAAGAATCAAGACGGCAAATCGCATGGGCGCTAGAGACAACAGCTCCGGCTGACAGACCAGTTAATCCGTGGTCACCAGGTCCAGTCCTGCGCCGATTTGCGGCACCCTCCGTCCTTCCAGCCCGTCCAGCCGCGCCCCCGGACCACGCGCCCGCCGTGAGCTCCGGTGGCCTCGCCGTCCTTGAGGACCAGTTGGCCGTTGACCACCACCTGCTCGACGCCGGTGGCGAGCTGCTGCGGCTTCTCGAAGGTGGCGTGGTCGCTCACCGTCTTTGGGTCGAACACCACGACGTCGGCGAAGTAGCCCGTCTTCAGCAGCCCCCGGTCGTGCAGGCCGAGATTGTGCGCGGGCTGGGCGGAAAGCTTCCGCACGGCCTCCGGGAGCGTGAGGGTCTTCTCGTCGCGTGCGTACTTGCCCAGCACCCGCACGAAGTTGCCGTAGGCCCTGGGGTGGGTCGACGACCGCAGGAAGACGCCCTCGGGCGCCATGCCGGCGGCGTCCGATCCGAAGCTCATCCAGGGCAGGGCGGTTTCCTTGGCGACGTTGGCCTCGCTCATCAGGAAATAGACCACCTGCACCCGGCTGCCGTCCTCGATGATCAAGTCGATGATGGTGTCTTCGGGGCTCGTGCCGCGGGCCTTGGCGACCTCCGAGAGGCGCTTGCCGGTGAGAGGTTTCAGGTTCGGATTCTTGAAGCCCACCAGGATCGTGCCGTCGGCGCCGGCCTGGCGGTAGACGTTCTCGAAGCCCTTGGGGTGGTCCTCACGCATCTCGGCGAGCACCTTGGCGCGGGTCGCCGGATCCTTCAGCCGCTCGATCCACTTCTCGACGCCGCCGGCCTGGACCCAGGTGGGCATGGACGCGTCGAAGCCCGTCGATCCGGCTGGGTAGGTGTACATGTCAGCGGTGATCCGCTGGCCCTTGGCGCGGGCGGCCTCGACGTGGGCGATCACCGTGTCGAGCTTTCCCCAATTGTCCCGGCCCGAGGCTTTCAGGTGGTAGATTTCGGCCGGCGCGCCGGAGCGGCGTGAGATCTCGATCAGCTCGTCAACCGCCTCGACCAGCCGGTCGCCCTCGGAACGCATGTGGCTGATGTAGAAGCCACCGCACTTCCCGGCCTCGGTGACCAACGCCGCCAGTTCGTCGGTCTCGGCGTAAGTGCCAGGCGCATAGATGATCGAAGAGCCCACGCCCATCGCGCCGTCCTGCATCGCCGCCCTAACGAGGCCGCGCATGCGCTCAAGCTGCTCAGGGGTCGGATCGACATCGCCTTCGCCGAGCTCATGGATGCGCACCGTGGCCGCGCCCACGAAGGACGCGACGTTCACAGAGACACCCTTCTTCTCGAGGAAGCTCAGGTACTGGTCCAGCGTGGTCCAGGTGATCGGGTATTTGATGTCGCCCTGGCGCTTCGCCTCGAAGGCCTTCATCTCCGGGGTGAGTGGGCCCATGGAATCGCCTTCGCCCATCACCTCCAGCGTGACGCCTTGCTTCAGCTCCGAAAGCGCGCGGCCGTCGGCGATCAGGCTCTGGTTCGACCAGGAGAGCATGTTGATGAAGCCCGGCGACACCGCCTTGCCCTTGGCGTCGATCTCGCGCGTCCCGCGGCCCGGGGCATGCGGGCCGACGTAGGCGATGCGGTCGCCCTTGATGGCGACGTCGCCCTGGACGCCCGGCTTGCCCGATCCGTCGAGGATCTCGCCGCCGCGAATGACTTGGTCGTATGTGGGCGGCGGCGCCTTGGCGGCCCCCAGACTCGTCGTGGCGAGGAGAATGGCGAGCGAGGCGGCGACAATGGGCTTCATGAACGACTCCGGTGCGTATCTGATCCTAGCAAGGATTAGCACCTGACAAGCTTGGCATTCTCTGGCCACCTCCGTCTCAAACGGAAGTGAGGCCCCAATGGCCGAGGGAATCGATCCGGTCGCGGCCACCGCGGCCTATCTATCGGCGCTGACGCCCGGACAGCACCTTAAGGCGCAGCACTACACCCAAGGCGGCCACTGGCTGCTGCTGTGGGGCTGCCTCGTCACCCTCGCGGTCTCGTGGATCGTATTGCGCTCCGGCGTGCTGGTGAAGGTCCGCGCGGGCATCGAGCGCGTGGGGCCAAAGCCCTGGCTAGTTGTCCTCGCCGTGGTCGTGGTCGACGCCGTCTTCGAATACGTCCTCAGCCTCCCCTGGGCGGCCTACTCCGGGTGGTGGAGGGAAACCCAGTATGGCCTGACCAGTCAGGCCTTCTCAGGCTGGCTGACCGAGCGGGGCATCGGCCTGGTGGTCGGGATCGTCACCAGCGTGGTCCTCTTCTCGCTGCTCTATTGGATCATCCGCCGCGCGCCGAGAACCTGGTGGGCGTGGAGCGCCGCAGGCGTGGTCGTGGCGTTCCTGGCGCTCATGCTGTTGCAGCCGCTGTTCATAGAGCCGCTCTTCAACACCTATAAGCCCGCGCCCGCAGGACCGATGCGCGACGAGATCGTCGCCATGGCCAAGCAGGTGGGCGTGCCATCCGACAAGATCTTCATCTACGACGGCTCCAAGCAGTCGAACCGCTACTCGGCCAACGTGGCGGGCCTGATGGGCACGGCGCGGGTCGCGATGAGCGACGTGATGTTCAAGAAGGACGCCGATCTCGCCGAGGTCCGCGCCGTCGTCGGCCACGAAATGGGCCACTATGTCCGCGGCCACATCATGATCTACGCCGCGCTCTACGGGTTCATGGCGCTGATCACCTTCTTCCTCGCAGACCGCCTGTTCCCGCGTGTCGTCAGGCTGTTCGGCGCGACGGGAGTGCAGGGGATCGACGATCCGGCCGGCCTGCCGGTTCTGGGAGCGATGTTCGCGGTGATCGCCCTGATCGGCACACCGCTCACCAGCTCGGTCTCGCGCCTCGGCGAGTCGGACGCCGACCGTTTCTCACTGGAGCATTTCAACGAACCGGACGGCCTGGCCAGGGCGCTAGTGAAGACCATCGAATACCGCGCCGCGACGCCGTCACGGCTGGAGGAGGTCATCTTCTACGACCACCCTGCGGTCGGGAACCGGGTGCGCCGGGCGATGGACTGGAAGGCCACGCATCCGCAGAGGCAGCCCGCCGCAGCGCCGCCTAGCGCTTCCTGACGAACACCGTGCCGGCGGAATAGCCCGCACCGAACGAGCAGATCAGGCCGGTCTCTCCGGAGCGGAAATCGTCGTTTGCCTTGTGGAAGGCGATGATCGAGCCCGCCGACGAGGTGTTGGCGTATTCGTCCAGGATGATGACGTTCTCGCCCGGCTCCGGGTCGCGGCCGAGCACGCGTTTCCCAATCATCTCGTTCATGTTGATGTTGGCCTGGTGCAGCCACAGCCGCTTCAGGGTCGTGGAATCGATCCCCAGGTCGCCGGCATGATCGACGATCATTTGCGAGACCATGGGCACAACCTCGCGGAACACCTTGCGGCCTTCTTGGACGAACAGCTTGTCGGCCTGGCCGATCCCTTCCGGCGCGGCGCGGTTCAGGAAGCCGAAGTTGTTGCGGATATTGTTGGAGAACTGGGTCTTCAGCCGTGTGCCGAGGATATCCCAGCCGTCGCCGCTGGCCTGGTCGGCGGCCTCGACGATCACCGCGGTCGCGACGTCGCCGAAGATGAAATGGCTGTCGCGGTCGCGGAAGTTCAGGTGTCCCGAGCAGATCTCCGGATTGACCATCAGCACCGCCCGCGCCGAGCCCGAGGTGACGAAGTCGGCGGCGGTCTTGATTCCGAAAGTGGCCGAGGAACAGGCTACGTTCATGTCGAAGGCGAAGCCCTCGATGCCCAGGGCCTGCTGCACCTCGATGGCCATGGCCGGATAGGCCCGCTGCATGTTCGAGGCCGCGCAGATCACCGCGCCAATCTCGCTCGCGGGCTTGCCCCAGCGCGCGAGCGCGTCCTTCGCCGCGGCGACCGCCATCTCGGCCAGCACCGAGATCTCCTCGTTCGGCCGTTCAGGCAGCACCGGGCGCATGACCTCGGGATCGACGAGGCCGGATTTGTCGACCACGTAGCGAGACTTGATGCCCGAGGCCTTCTCGATGAACTCGACGGATGAGCCGGTCAGCGCCTCGATTTCCCCAGCAGCGATCGCCTCGGCGTTGGCCGCGTTGAAGCGCTCAACATAGGCGTTGAAGGTCTCGACCAACTCGGCGTTCGAGAGGCTGA
>Ga0068864_100004539_pt1 | contig 11405 bp, 6 predicted proteins | sample KBSSwiS72_FD_66586 | JGI IMG/M metagenome (GOLD analysis project Ga0068864, IMG submission 66586) | Switchgrass rhizosphere microbial communities from Kellogg Biological Station, Michigan, USA - KBS Switchgrass S7-2 | ecosystem: Host-associated > Plants > Roots > Rhizosphere > Soil ...
GTCGTACGACCAGGACATGCCGGCCGAGCTGACGCCCTTCCAGATGTTGTTGGTGACCTGCTCGTGCCGGCAGACCCGCAGCATGGGCACGTCGGCAGCACCGGACGTGACGATGATGGTGGGGTCGATGAAGATCGGCACACCGAAGCCACCGGCGGTGGTGGTGACTTCACCGGCGGCACGGGACACCCACGCCGTTTCGAACTCCTGGAAGGCGGCGACGGCGCGCTGCTCGTCGTGGTTGTAGGCGGCCATCGGGCCGAACCGCATGTACTTCTTGAACGCGCTGCGGTACAGCGGGCTTTCGGTGAGCAGCGTCCGGCGGGCGATGTAGGTGCCGTCGAACTGGCCTTCGTCGTCGTTCTCGGACCGGTGGATGAGGTTGTCGAGGTGGCCCTTGTTCTCGTCGGAGATCCAGACCCGCTTCTCCTGTTCGATGGCCGTCATGGCCCGGGAGATGACGTCCGACCGGGTGAGCGACGGGTCGCGCGGGTCGGTGTCGAACGGGTCGACCTTCTTGTTGAAGTAGGGGCCGGCGCCGCCGGTCCAGCGGGCGCCGTCGCCCTGCTCGACGCGGGCCATGTCCTTCGCGGCGGCGGCCACGTCGGCGAGGCGCTGGGCGCGGGCCAGGAGCGGCTGGCGCTCTTCCTGGAGCCCGTCCCACCGGCCGAGCAGGTCGTCGGTTTCGGTGGCGCGCAGTTCGAGCTGCTTGGACCGGGTGACGTCGTCGCCCTCCGGCTCGTCGAGGGCTTCGATTTCGTCGAGGCGGGCCCGGATGAGGCCGAGCTCGTTGTCGATTTCCAGCAGACGGTTCACGGAATTCCCTTCAAGATCCGTGCGACGCGGATGCGTCGGGCAATGTCTTCTGCCGACCGGAGTGCCTGTGGCTGGTCCTCGGCGCCTGGTCCCTCTGTGGGAGTGGCGGTGATGGTGCGCAACGCTTCCTGGTCCTCGGGAGTGGAGGCGTTGAGTAGTTCGACGAGTCGGTCCCATTGGGTGTCGTCGAGCGTGGACAGTCGGGACCGGATCGCGACGATGGAGGCGCCGCTGTAGTACTCGACGGCGGCGGGGCCGTATTCGGTCAGGCCCAACTTGGTGCGGGTGACGGTGGGGAGTGGGGCTCCGTCGCGGGCGCGGGGGATGCGCGGCGGGTTGGAACCTCGGATCGGGCCGCGGAAGCTGTAGCCGGTGATGGCGCCGTTGCGGATGGCTTCCAACACCCGGTCACCATCGGCGCCTTCGTTGAAGCGGGTGATGGTGCGCAGGCCTTTGCCGTCGGCGCGGACCTCGAGCGGGGTGCCGATGGGGACGGACCACATGTCGCTGGGCCGGCCGTGAAGGTCCATGCCGTGGTTGTAGAAGACCTTCACCTTGTTGAAGCCGCCGCGGAGGACGTCGTCGAAGGCGGCCCGGTGGATGGTCTCCATATAGTGGCCGTGCTGGTCTTTGATCTCGGTCGGCTCGTCGAAAACAGACGCGTAGGCCTCTACCGTCCGGCCGTCGCCGCCGCTGCCGCTGCGCACGATGTCGATGCCGTCCAGGTCCCAGTCGCGGCGGAAGACGTGCGATTCGCCTTCGTACACGTCGGGGCAGCACGCGGCGTGTCCTGGGGTGTGGGCGCGCGCAGTCTCGTTCTCGTCGTCCACGACGGACGCCCGCAGGGTGTCGAACACATCAGCCTCCGGTTCGCTCGAAGTGGTCGGAGCGCACCCGGACGGTGGTGCGAAAGTGTGGGGGGTCAGCCGGGGCCGACGCGGTGGCCGCGGGGTGGTTTGCCGTGCGCAACCCGGTTCTTGTCACTGCCGGCCGCGTAGCCGAACACTTCGATGAACCAGCGGGAGGCGAAGACCTTCGCCTTCTCCGGCCCGACGTGCTTGGTGAGGTGCGCGACGAGCGTGGTCCACGGCCTGGGTGATCCTGCCCATTTGGCGAGTCCTTCACCGCGGGTCCAGTAGTGGTGGAGCTCGTCATGCCCCGGTGTCACGTCAGCGCCGGCGGCACGGCCCGCTTCCGGTTCTTCGGGCACGTCCTCAGGGAACTCGTCGGCGTAGGCGTCGGCGTCGTCGGGTGGGGTGGCGTTGTCGTGGGTGACGTACGCCATGTCCCGCAGCCCGGCGGCGAACTCGTCGGCTTCCTGGTCGTCGAGGTCGACGCCAGGGTGGGCTGGCGCGTCGGGGTCGTCGACCCAGCGCAGCATCAGCTCGTCAGACTCGCCCCGGTGGACGCGTAGTCCGTCGACGTCCCGACCGCCCGGGTCGCCGTCGCGGACAGCGTCGATGTGGTCGGCCCACTGCGCCGCCTCGTGCGGGGTGGCCTGGGCGTGGATGTTGACACCGTCGGGGTAGTCGGTTTGGACGGTGAGCAGACCCTCGGAGCGGGCGACGATGCACGCACCGCCGACCTCGACCCGGTCGAGTTCGTCGCCGTAGTCCTGCGCGACCTGGTCCTCCGACATCAGCTCCACGCCGGCGGCGATCGGGATCCAGCCGTGGCGGTACTTCTGGCCGGGGTATGGACGCCCGCGGTCTACGTTGCCGTGGCCCGGATCATCGGTGGGGCGCGCGTACCACGAGGCGGGTTGCCGAACGAACCGCTTCGCGATCGACGCCGCGGCCGCGCTGGTCATCAGTCGGTCCACTCGATGTCAGTGCTCGCGATCCGCTCCAGCTCGGCCTGGAAGTCGCGGGCTTCCGAACTCGTCATATCAATGGCAATCACGTTGCCGGTGTTGCCGTCCGGGAATGCGACCCGGACGGTGCCGTCGGGGGTGAACCCGACGATGATCCCGCCGCCGCCGAGGTCGCCCGGCGCGCTGACCTTCCAGTCGGAGAGCCCGTTGACCGGATCCGGAGGCCGATGCCCCTGATCACTGGTGTCGCGGAACATCGCCCACGACACATCTTCGGCGAGTTGGTTGGCGTCTTCCTGCGACGCCAGGTACTGCACGATGTGGGAGCGGTCGGGGTCTTCGGCGGACGGGACGGCCAGCAGGACCGTACCGTCGTCGAAAAGCTCGGCATTCAGCCCCGGGATGAGTTCACGCGTGTCGTAGTGCGAGACCTCTTCGTGGTCGACCCACTCGTTGTCGTCGCCGTCCATCGTCACGGCCGGGCCGAACAGGTCGTCGAGACTGGCACCGGCGGCCACCGGGATCCAGCCATGCCGGTACCTCTGCCCAGGATACGGGTGGCCCCGTTCGATGTCATCCGGGTCGAGGTCGTCGGAACGTTTGACACACGGCGACAGGTCGTAGGCGGCCAGCATTTTGTTGATGAGCGCCTTGCTGGCTTTGCCGTTGGGTTTCTTCACCCCGAGCCGACGCTGGGCTTCCATGACGGCGGCTTCGGTGTCCTTGTCGTACGTGCCGGAGGTCAGGTTGCCCAACCCTAGGGCGGTGAGGAGCTGCTGCATCTCGGCCACCGCCGCCGGGTCGTTGTCTTCGCCCATGCCGAGCGTTTTGAACTTCGACGACGCCCGCGGCGTTGAACCGGAACCGCCGCCGCCTTTGGGTTTGACGACGTACGGCCGACCGGAGGTGAGCGGCGACCGGCCACTGCTGGAGGTGCCTTTGGGCGCGAACTGGCCGCCGCGCGGGTCGCCTTCCCCGTAGCGGTCGTAGGTGCGGGCACCGCCGGAGCCGTAGCCCGGATCGTTGGCGCGTTCAACCTCGACGGTGTCCACGGTCACCGCCCCTCGTCGGCCTCATCGTCGGGGTCGTCGGCGCGCAGGATGTCGTCCTCGTCGCCGATGTCTTCAGCGCGGGCAGCGAGGCCGAGCAGGGCCAACATGTCGGCCTTCTTCGCCCCGGCGGGGATCTCGACGCCCATCTGCTTGGCGAGGGCGCGAAGGTCGGCAACGGTCCTCGGGGCGGCCGGACCCGGAACGGCCGCAGTGGTCTCCGGCGCCTCGGGCTCTCGGATGCCATCCACCAGTCGGTCGATGATGGTCTCACGGTCGCGCCCTACCGTCAGCCCGCGAAGGTCGATGATGTCCTCGACCGAATCGGCGACTTCCTGAAGGCGCCCATCGCCCATGCTGTCCAGGAACTTCCGTGCGTCCTCGCGCGTCGGGGCGGTGTAGACGCGGTCAACCTGATCGAGGGCGCCGGGTCGCCCATGCGGCGACGACCAAGTCATCCTCGGCCGGTCGCGCACCTTGCCCCACGGCGACTGCGGATTCGCCGGGGTTGGCGTGGGCACGATGTTCGTGCTCGACGAGCCGACCGGCGGTTCGGTCGTCCGCAGGTGCGAGGCACGCGCGCGGTCGGGCGTCGCCACCGACAGCAGTTCGTCCCGGGTCGCGTCCGGTAGCCCGTTGGCCTTCGCCCGGGACCGGATACGGGACTGCAACGCCCGAGGTGTGGCCTGACTGGAGGCCAGTTCGTCCACTTCGGCGAGAGACTCGGCGACGGAACGGACGCGGTCCAGCTTCACCTGACGGTCGCGGGCGGCCTGCTCGACGTCGGGGGCATTCGGGGCGGACACGGCCGAAGCCCGTAGCGCCTGCGCGTGCGTCGCGACCGACAAGCCGATCGGGTCGTTGTCACGGACGCTGTGCCGGACGGTCATGCGGCCCAATGGGTCCAGCAGATCCTTCGGCGCAAGGTCCCCGCTTGACACCCGCGCCCGTAGGTCGGTGATGACCTGGCTGGGACTCTTGGCGCCCATCGCGCTGACGTGCGCTTCGGGGATGTCGGCGAGGTCGGCCTGAATGGCGTCGAGCGTGGCCAAGGCGCGGTCCTTGGTAATGGCACCGCTGCTCGGTGCCGCCTTGAGGGGGGCAACCTTCCTGACGTCCGCCGTCCCGCCCCCGAGGTGCCCCACCAGCCGGTCGACCAGTTCCCGTTTGCGTCCCGACTTCGCCAACCCTTCAGCGCCGAGCATCGCCTTCAACTCGTCGACCTTGCGCAGGTCCAGGGCGTCACGGATGGCTTCCGGGTCGCCGAGTTGGCGCAACGGGGCAAGGTCAAGCGGCTCGGGGCCCGAAAGCTCATTAGCGTCCGCACCGCCGGTCACGAACTTGGCCGTGAACTCCTTGCGCCGCTCCGGGGTCGACCCGGACGGAAGTTTGATGCCGAGTTCGCGGGCGATCTGCTTCACGTCGTCGTCGTGGACGTCGCGGAGGATTTCGAGCGCCCGCTCCTCCGAGTCGGCGTTGTTCAGGTCGGCTAGGGTCTTGCGCAGCGGGTGATCCTCGGGCAGCCCCGACTCGCGCACCGTCCGGCGCTCCTGCGGCGTCAGCTGCGACATGAACGACTTGCCCGACGGGTCGCCGAGTTGGCGGAGGGAGTCGAGGTCGGGGGCGTCGGGGGTGGGCTTCGGGGTGGCCTTGCGGGGAGTGCGCTTAGCCGGCGGGTTGAGCGGGCCAGCCGCGCTGATCGCATCAGCAAGGCGGTTGAGGCCCTTCGCGTCGTTGATAGCGCTGCGGTCGCGCGCCGACTGGTCGTGCTGGAGAACGCCGGTCATGTCGGTTTCGTCGTGGGTGAGCCGGCCCTCCCGACCCAGGCGGTCCAGTTCGGTCGCCTGACGGCGCAGGTCGCTGGCGATCTCGTCGCTGTTCTCGCCCCGAAGCCAGCGGTTCTTGGCGTCGGTCGACGCCGACTCACCGCGAGTGGTTCCCCAGTGGAAGCTGGTTCCGGCCGCCTTCTCGATCTCGTCGAACCGGCGCCGCGCGGCCGTGTTCGCGGCCTCGCGCTCCTGGGTCTTCGGGTCAGCCCTGCGGAGTTTGAGCGCAAACGAATTCAGGCGACGTGCCAGGTCCTCCCGCTCGGCGGGTAGGTGGCCCTCGGAGTCGTACGGTCCCGCCATGGCGACCGCGTCCTCCCACTCGTTCAGCCGGTCGGCGACCTCGCCCGGACTCCGGCCAGCCGCCAGTTCCCGCCGGGCATCGTCGAGGTAGTTACGGTCGCCATCGGCGAAGGCGTCGCGGCCGCCGAGTTTGGCCGCCATCGCGTTCAGATCAACGCCGGCAACGGCCTTCCCGCCCCGCTCCTTGTCCGCCCACTCCGCCAGTCGCGTTTCGCCGTTGTCCCGCGCCCACGCGTGCAGCTCGTCGAGCGAGTCGAACTTTTCGACCAGTCCGCCACGGTTGCCGTGCTCGTCTTCGAAGAACAGCGCCGGCTTGCCGTCCGGGTCGCGGTAGACGGCCACGTCCTTGTCGTGGAGAGACATCGATGGGGCGGAGGTGGCCTTGCCTGCCGGCAGAATCTCGACATCGAGATGCCGTGCCCCGTCAAGAACCCCGCGGTCGGCAACGACCCTAAATTGAAGACCCCTATCGAGGAGCATCTCCGTATCGGAGGCTTCGATAGCGCCCGTGCCGCGTGGCGCCAGGATTCGCATCACCAGGGGGTCGCGCGGGTCGTTTTCCGAGCCGAATCCATGCCGAGCGATCGCGGCAGCCTGGTCGGCGGTCTTTCCTGTAGAGACGTAGGCGAGATCACCGAACTGAGCATTCGTAAGGTCCCCGTCGAAGGCACCGCCGAAGACATCCGGACCGTTTCGAATGCCGCGATAAACGACGACATCGTCGGTCAGTCGAGACGACGCCATGGCGTCATCGAGTGCGCGGATCTCATCGGAAACGTCTTCGCCTGACCTCAGCGAACCATTTATCCGCCTGTACCCCCGGATGCTCCGGTATTCCCTGATGGCTTGCACCTGAGAATCCGTTAGTCCCGTGGTAGCACGATCGAGCCCGGCCGGGGCCGCCGCCATCGCGTTATCACCGTGCTTAGCTGTACCGACCCTGGTGTCGAACGGTGGCCGGCCCTGCAGCGTGAACTTCGCCTGCCGTGGCCCGACATCGGAGTCCCGGTTGCCCTTCACATGCGCCTGGACGTCCTTGTACAGGACCGTCTTCAGCGCGTCGACCTTCTGCCGCTCCGTCATGCCCGCCCGGGCCCGCGGTGGGGTGAGCCGCTTCACCCGGGCCGGGTCGTCGGCGTGGGCTTTGCGCAGGTCCCGCAGGATCGACTGCAACTGGGTGGAGGAGAAGTCGTGCTCGCCCAGTGGGTCGTCGGCGCCTTCGCCCTTCGCCCAGTCCCGCAACAGCGCGGTGGCGAAGTCGGACATCCTCGTCCAACGGCCGCCGCCGTGCTTGCCGGCGCCGATACGCAACTGGTTCGGGTCGAACGCCCGCTCGATGTCGTCGTCGTCGCCCAGATCGGCGCGGAGCGCGCCGAAGTCGATCGGCTCGGCCGGAACATCGTCCGGGAGGCCGTCGCTCGCGTCGCCACCGGGTTCGCCTGTCGATCCGGGCGGCATCAACTGGACGGAGGTCAAACCGGTGTGCTCGAGGAGGGTGATGTCGTCCCGGGCCACCGCGGTCACACACGTCTCCGGCTTGAACCCGGCGGTGATGAGGCTGCTGACCGTCGACGCGCGGGTCTGCTGGATGTCCGCCGTGTCCTTGGCGTCCTCGTGCAGGAACGGAATGTCGCGGCCGTCGTACCACAACCGCGACTTGGGCCGGGGCGAGTGGAACCGGTCCATCTGCTGGATCGACCCGGCAATGTTCTGCCACAGGTCCCGCATGGTGGTGTCGACGAAGTTCCGCTTCGCCGCCGTGTAGTTGCCGGCGTTGAGACTGGAGCCCTGCATGCCTTCGGAGAACGACAGCAGCACCGGCGGGACCCCAGCGGCGTTCGCGATGCGGGTGTTGTGGGTCGGGATGAAGCCATCACCGGCAAGGAACAGGTGGTCGTCGGTGTCCACGGTGATGCAGCGCACCGGAACCGACGCGACGGGTTCGATCGCAATGATCGACCTGCGGTTGGTGAAATGCTGATCGCCAGACGCCACACAGCGGTCAACCTTGCGCGGGAGCAGGAAGGGAATCCGGTCCGCCGCAACCCTGAACCGAATCCGCCACTGGTAGCCCGTCCTTGAACGGGCATCCGCCTTGGCGGACAGGGTGGCGCGGTAACCGAGCGACCGAAGCAGCTCGGCGACCTGGCGCGCCAGGTGCTCGTCCTTGCTGGAAAACTCGCACTGGCCGCGGGCGTAGTCGTCGACCCAACCATCGGTGTCCATGAGACCCCGCAGTAGGTCAAGCCGCTGCGCGACCGCAGACCTGAGGTACACCTGGGGAATGTGCTTGTCGCCCAGAACCCCGATCGCCTTCAGCGCCGCCAGCAACCCGCCGGGAAGGCCAATCACGTCGACCTTGTTCTCGGCCGTGCTCCACGTTGTCGTGACGTAACCACGCGACTCGATTTCAGCGGCGATGTACTTCAAGTCCTCGGTCGCGCCACAGATCGCGGCACCGGCGGTCTGCCCGTCACCCAGCCACGCGCCCAGTACGTACGGATCAACCAACAGGTCGACCTCGGGCAAGGTCACGACCGGCGCCGCGGGCACGGCGTACCTGCGGCCCGTCTGATACATCTCCAGGGTCGTGTAGATCCGCTCCGCGCGGGAGTTTGTCCCGCGGTCAGCAGCGGCCCAAAGGTGCGAGCCGTCCGCAACGACCGACGTCCCGTCCTTGACCGTGACGCGGAAGCAGTCCCTGCCCACATGAACGGGTCCGACAGCAACAACATTGGCGGGCAGGCCATTGCGACCGAGAACCTGGTCGCCGGGCTGAAGATCGCCCATCGTCGTCCAGCCGGTCGGCGTTGGAATCGGCGTGTCCAGCGCGAGGGGCTCCCCCTTGCCCTGCACGGAGGAGAAGTCCATCTGCTGCATGTTGGCGCCGATGACGGTCACGTCCGCGCCGCCGCCCGTGTACAGGGTCTTGTAGGCGTTCAACGCGCCGCGGTGCTTCGAGTCCATCAGTTCGACGAACTCGTTGAACTGCGTCGGTGTGACCTCCTTCGGCAGGCTCACCGCCAGGTTCGGACTGGCGGCGTTCTCGAAGAACGCCACCTTGTGGTCGCTGGCCGACTTGTCCGCCTGCACCTCACGGATCAACGGCGTCAACCACGACATGCCCCGATACGTGGCCAGCGGATCCGGCAGGCCCGGCACAAAGTGGGCGTACTCGCCGGGCAGGAACGGCACCCCGTCGTTGGTGCGCAGCCCGCCCTCGTAGTAGACGATGCCGACCTGCTTCCAACCGACCTGACCGGAGCGGTGCTGACGCTTCGCCAGCACAATCTCGATCCAGTCCGGCCGGACCAGCACCAGTTCGTCGTCCAAGTCGAGCACGAACGCGTTGCCGGCGAAGTCGCCGTACACCAGCGTCCGCTTCATCAGGTCCGACAGGGTCGCGCCGGCCCACGGCGCACGCAGCTTGTCAAGCGCTTCGTCGTCGAAGAAGTCGCCCGGCCGGCCTTCCTTCAACTCCTGGTACAGCAGCGGTGCTTGGCCGAACACGCGCAGCCGGTACGCCTCCGCCGCGGCCACTGGGCCGTCGGCATAGAGCATGCCCTGGACGAAGCCTTCGAACGAGTACGAGATCGGCTCCGCCGGGCGGGTGCCGTAGGTGGTGATCGGCGCCGGTGGGGTGACCATGCCGTAGCGGTAGTTCGACGTCAGCCAGTTGATGTAGTCGCGGGTGGTGGACCGGACAATCTCGCCCGACAGCACCGGCACTGTGGCGCCGCGCCACGGCACGAGTTCGAGGGTCACGTGCGCTCCCCTCCGGTTTTCAACGCCAGGCGACGAGCGGGACGGTGGAGCCCTCTGGCGGGCGGGTGGCGTAGCCCCACAGCGCGTTCGAGACAGCGATGAGTGGGGTGATGTCGACCGCCGACGCCATCTGGTCCCACGCCCATGCGGTGCCGAGCGGCCGGCGAGTCGCGCCCGCCACGGCCGCGGTAAGTTCGCCCTGGCTCCGGTGGCGGATCACCTTCGGATCCGGCCCGAGGACCCCGGTCTCCGGATGGGGGGCCCGGGTGCCGCTGATGCCGTCGTAGAACGCACCGGCGGCCGCCACGACATCGCGGGCGGTGGGCTTCACCAATTCAAGCCCGGCTTCTTCTGCGGGGGCGACCAGCGAACCGGCAGGCCCGCCCGCGTCGATTACGAGTGCGCAGGGCCGCCACCGGCCGACGAGCTCGACCAGGCGCTCGACGACCCATGCGGTGCCCGGACGACGGTCCATCAACTCGACGTGGAGCAGCCCGTCGGCCCGAGCCCCAGCGGCGCCGATGTTCGCCCACTGCCGGTCCGTCGAGACGGTGACCGCGAAAGCAACCGGGTCGACCGGCACCGAACGGGCGTCCGTCGCTTTCTCCCAGTCGGTCTTCGGAACGACCAGCCACTGCTCGGCCTTGTTCTTCGGCCAGACCCCCAGGCACTCCCGGGAGAACGCTTCGGCCGACATCGACGCCCGAAGTCGGGCCATCGACTCCTCGGTGATCCGGTATCCCATGGCTGGGTTCGTCGCCCACCAAGTTTCGCGGTCGTCAGGGTCAACGCCGATATCCGCACCCCAGTCGAACCACGCAAGATGCCCGTCGCCCGACTCTCCGCGGGCGCGCAGGGCAAAAAGTGGCTCGCCTGTGATGCCGTCCAGTGGCGGTGAGGACGTGTACCAGGTCTGCGGGTTGGGCCGCGACGACATCGTCGGCAGCAGGGCGGCGTTCTGCTCGTCGGTGAGCGCGAAGGCCTCATCGAGCACCACCACGTCGGCTGGGAAGCCTCGGCCCGAGCCCTTCGTGCGAGCCATGAACCGCAACGCTCGGCCGTCGCGCATCACGATGCCCTCAGTGCCGGGTGCCCGCGGGTACGCCTCCACCTTGCGGTGAAGGTCCGGCGTGTTCTTGATCAGCCGCTCGAGGCGCCGGAAGTGGTCCATGGACGTTTTGAACTCGTGTGACGTGTGCAGGATCGACTCACCGAACAGGAACAGACCGGCCAGTTCGCGCGCCTCGAGTACGGCGCCCTTGCCGTTCTGGCGGGGCACAACCAGCCCGACCTCGGGTGTCGCCCAGCGGCCGCCAGGAAGTTCACCGAGAGACGCCTTGAGAACGTCCCGCTGCCACTCGTCCAGGACGAGGCCCGCCGACGCCGCCAACTCGACAGCGTCCTGACCGGCCGACGAGCGCAGCCGCGGGTAACTACTGACCCGCGGTCTTTGCGATCCGAGCCTTACGCCGCTCAGCAAGCTGGTCACTCGTCGACTCGCTCTTCGGCGCCGGCAGCGTCTCCAGCTCCTGGATCACCGCGCGAAGTTCTTTCACCAGCGCGACCAGCAGTCGGCCGTCGCCCATGCCGCACACGCAGTGACATTCGCTCTTGTGCTTGTTCCACAGCGTGTCGTTGGTCTCCTCGGCAAGCCGGTCACGGATAGCAACCAGCGCTGTCCGCCGGTCGCCCTTCGGCGTGACGACCGAGATCGCGCCGGCCTTCGCGCGGGCCGAAACGCGCCTTGCGGGAGTCCGAGCGGCCATCGGAATCCCCCTCGGTCCACTTTGGACATCCTGAAACGGTTACTCCGCGTAAAAAAACGCGGGAGGT
>Ga0068864_100004540_pt1 | contig 11403 bp, 9 predicted proteins | sample KBSSwiS72_FD_66586 | JGI IMG/M metagenome (GOLD analysis project Ga0068864, IMG submission 66586) | Switchgrass rhizosphere microbial communities from Kellogg Biological Station, Michigan, USA - KBS Switchgrass S7-2 | ecosystem: Host-associated > Plants > Roots > Rhizosphere > Soil ...
GCCGAATACCGCTGGACGGCCGGATCGTTCGTCGACATGGCCCTGTTCCTGGACGCCGGCAAAGTCGCGCCGCGCCTCAGCGAGCTCGATCTACGCGGCCTGACGACGAGCTACGGCGTCGGTATCTCGCTGCACACACCGATCAGCACGGTGACGCGCATCGAGCTCGCGCGCACCCGCGAAGGCAACAGTCTGGTGTTCTCGTTCAGCCCGAGTTTCTAACCACCAACGCACCGAGACGAGGATTCATCATGAGCACCATCGCCACCCGCATTTCCGCCGCCGTCGTCTGCACCCTCGCGGCCGTCGCGGCCGCGACCGCGCTCGGATCGGCCGCCGCGCCGAAGTTCTTCACCGACGACCCGATCTGGGTTGAACGCGACACGCAGGACGCCTCGGGCATGAAACCGCTCGAGATCGATCTGATGGTCGACCTCGCGTCCAGCATCGTGCGCGGCAGGGATGTCATCGCGCCCGGGCCCGCCAGGAACATCAACACGATCGGCGAAGTGCCCGACTCGAGCTGGTTCACCAATCGCGCCGGTCACCGCGCGTTGACACCGCAGGACGTCGCGACCGGCCCGAACACGAGCGACGGTCCCGCGCCCGGCACCTGGACGATCACGTCTTCCAAGAGCGACGGCGTCACGCCTGGTTTCACCGTCAAGGATTCGACGGGACAGCGCTGGTTCCTCAAATTCGATCCGCCAGGGTATCGCGCGATGGCTACGGGCACGGAGGTTGCCGTAACCAAGCTGATGTGGGCGCTCGGATACAACGTACCGGAGAATCACGTCGCCTACATCCGACGCGATCGGCTGACCGTCGGCGAGGGCGCGAAGTTCACGCCGGCCGGGCGCAAGGCGCGCGCGATGCGGCTCGACGACCTCGACAACCTGCTCCAGCGCGCCAGCCGCGAGCCCGACGGCAGCTACCGGATCGTGGCCAGCAAGGCGCTGCCGGGCAAGCCGATCGGACGGATCCGCTTCGAGGGAACACGTCCCGACGATCCCAACGATCTCGTCCCGCACGAAGACCGGCGTGAACTGCGCGGCTACGGCGTGTTCGCCGCATGGCTCAACCACGTCGATGCCAAGGCGATCAATTCGCTCGACACGTTGGTCGCCAGCAATGGGCGCGCGCACGTGCAGCACAACCTGCTCGACTTCGGGTCTGCGCTCGGCAGCGGTGGTGTCGGCCCTGCCGACTATTGGGAAGGCGCCGAATACGTCATCGAGCCGGGCCAGGTCGCGAAGCGGATGCTGACCCTCGGGTTCTACCTGCCGAAATGGCGGACGATGCCGTTCTATGAAGCGCGATCGATTGGCCGGCTGCCGCTGCACAGCGGCGACTTCAATCCGGAGCTCTGGAAGCCTCGCGTGCCGAACCTGGCGTTTCTCCACGCCCGGGCGGACGACAAGTTCTGGGCCGCGAAGAAGCTGGCTGCGCTGACCACCGACATGATCCGCGCGGCCGTGCGCAGCGGTGAGTTCGGCGACCCGGCCGCCGAAGAGTTTCTCGTGCGCGCGCTCGCCGGCCGGCGCGATGCGATTACCCGCGCGTATCTGACGCCGGTGAACCCGATCGCGGACGTGGCGATTGACGACGCCGGCACCCTGATCTTCCGGAACGCTGCGGTCGACGCCGACGTGGCTGCCGCGCCTGCCGGATATCGGGCGCGGTGGTCGAGGTACGACAACGCCGCCGGTGCGGGGGACTCGCTCGGCGAGACGTCCGGACGCGAGCCGCGGCTGCCGATCGCGACGGGGCTGCCGCGCAACGATGGCGCGTTCATCAAGGTCGCACTGAGCGCGTTCGGTGCCCGGCACGCGGCGTGGGAAGCGCCGGTGAATGCGTACTTCCGCCTGCGCGGCGGCAGCTGGAAGCTGGTCGGCTTCGAGCGCGCTCCTGAAGGGAACTGACGTGGAGACGAGACCGATGTTGATCAGAAGAAAGGGCGCGGGCCTGCTGCTGGCCGGACTGCTGACCAGCGCCACGCCGGTGCTCGCGCAGCCGGAGCGTTCAACCGGGCCCTCGTGCGGCGAGGCGCCGTCGCTGGGATCGCTCGCGAAGGACACGCTGCACGATGTCCGGAGGCTGCCCTCGTCGGGAACGCTAGGTATCCTGACAATCGGCGGGGCCGCGGCGTTCGGCGCCCATTCGGTTGATGCCGACGTCACGCGAGACGTTCCCGGGGTATCCGGCGCGAACGGCGCGTTCAAGCCGGGGGCGGTGATTGGCGGCACGCCCTTTCAGCTGGGCGCGGCATTCAGCACGTATGCGATCGGACGCGCACTGGGTAAGTCGTGCGTCGCAAGGGTCGGCGCGGAGCTCGTGCAGGCGCAACTGATGGCGGAAGGTTTGACGATGATCTTCAAGGAGTCGGCACGACGATCGAGGCCGGAAGGCACCGGGTTCTCGTTTCCCTCCGGCCACACGACGGTCACGTTCGCGTCGGCGACGGTGCTGCAGCGGCACTTCGGCTGGAAGATCGGCCTGCCGGCGTATGCGGTGGCGTCGTACGTCGCGGCGTCGCGTGTGGAGATGCAGCGGCACTATCTGAGCGACGTCGCGTTCGGCGCGGCGCTCGGGATCGTGGCGGGGCGCACCGTGCCGATCGGCCATGGGCGCGCGCTGATGCTGACGCCGATGGCGTCGCCGTCAGGGGCTGGCGCACAGTTCACCTTACTCGGAGCAAGGTAAACGCGTGTGGATTACGCGACCCGCCTCGTTTGACGTGTCGCACAGTAAACGGCCTGAACCACGGCGAGCACGGCGAGCGCGAACGCCGGCACGCACGCGTAATAAGCGGCGCGCATTCGCAGACGGACGCGCTGGATGCTCGGCGTCGTCCAGATCCGATCGGGAACACCTGCCGCGTCGAACATGAGGTCGTCAACGCTCGTGTGTCCCGACTGACGCACCCACGCCGCGCCGTCCGGCGTGAATTCGTCTCCGGCCAGTTTTCGCTCGCCCTGGAAGGTCGCCACGTAGCGATCCGTCAGCGCGTCGTAGTAGCGCTCGCCCGCAAAAGAGCCCAGCAGCGCCAGGGCGGCGACGCCGCTCCACATCGCGGTGTACCGCACCGAAGACCACCGGTTCATGGCCACGTAGGTCAGACCAGAGACGCCTGTCGCGAAAAATGCGGCGAGTGTGACAAAGCTCCTGGCGTCGCCCACTGGCGGCGGATGGATCGACGTGGAGATAGTGCCAATCGCGACCGAGGCGGCGGCGGCGAGCGCCTGCCACTGTTCCCGAATCGCGCCCAGACGGAGGGTCACGGCCGGGGAACCACGATGTCGGCCTTGACCTCCGCAGCTCCGTTCTGGCCTAAAGCCACCTCTGTCGCCGGCCCGCGTACCGCCGCGTTCCGCGGGTCCTGGGCCCACACCATGTAGCGGCCGGGAGGCAGTCGCACTTCCGTCGGCGAACTGAATTTCGGGAACGGCTGGAACTGATCACGATGGAGAATCGCGAGCGGAGCATTCAAGTACGCCACCCGCCACTGATGCACTTCGGTGCTGCCGTCCCACGTCTGCACGGTGAGCCTCACGAGCGCATTCATGCGCTCCGGTCTCTCGCGGCAATACACCCGCTTCAGCCGCAGATCGTCGAAGGTCGCTTCAATGAGCGCACGCCGTTCCCGTTCATCACCGTGTTGAGCATTGCCGAGTGCATCAGCGTCCGCTCGAAGACCGTCCAGCATGGCTCGACTGGGGCCCTCCGGCGTCAGCGACGTGCGCAGCCAGTTGACAGCGAGTTTCGCCTCGGACAACTGATTCTCGGACACACCAGCCGTGTTGCCCTGGAACCTGTTCAAGCGTTCGGCGATGACCGCGAGCACTTGCTCGGCCATCACGGCGTTGGCCGACCGCGCAACTGCTGCCTGTGGTTGGGCGCGCACTACCCGGGGGCCGCCGGCTCCGACAGTAACCGCCGCAATCGCGATCACCAGGATCTGAAACCGGACCGCGCGGGACATGGGCTTGCGCTCCTTCTGAGGGCGTGTGTCGTGGCTGAGCGAAAAGGTACGCGTGACGGCCCGTTCAAGTCAACCGACTGGGAGCTATGGATTACTGGCAGCGGAAGTTTCGCGCCTCGTCCGTGCTACCGCTGCCGGTGTAGTGCGCCGTCGCCGGATAGGCGCACAGTGGTCTCGTGCGATCGACGACACCGGCCGTCACGTGTGAAGCTGGAATCGATGACGGCTTGAGGCCGGACTCGACCCACTGATCGATCGCGGCGGCCTTGTCGAAGACGTCGGTGCCCGGCCCGCCCTGGCAGTGCCCCATCCCCGGCACCATGAACAGCGCGAGCGAATTCGCGGCCGAGGGCCCGACGGCGTCGTTGATCTGCTTGAACATGATCAGGCTCGCATCCGGCGTCACCAGCGGATCCGCCCATCCGTGGTACATGAGCAGCTTGCCGCCGCGGCGGAAGAACGGCGCGAGATTCGGATCTCCGCCGTGCAGCAACCCGCGGTCCGCTCGAACCGCACGTTCCACATCGTCGGGAACGCGGATGGTGTGGTAGTCCCAATCGGCGGTGAACACGATCTTCTTCATGCCTTCGAGAGATTCGCCGGACGGCTGCGGTCCGCCGACGCCGCCCCACCCGAGCTCGGAACCAGGATAGTAGCGGCCTGGATGCAGGACCGCGCCGCTCCGTCGATCGGTGATCGGCGACGCCATCATCTTCGCGGTCTCGACCTGCGGCTTCGTCAGGCAATCGGCGCGATCGTCGCCGGCGCATGCGAGCGCGGCGAAGTCGAACGCGCATCGCGACGGATCCTCGATGACGCCGTCCTTCACTCCGTCCTTCGCGTCGCAGGCATTCAGCACGGCGTCGTGCATCATCGGGTACTTGCCAGGGGGAATGACCGCCGCGGGCTCACGATTGACGAACACGTTCAGGGCGACGCGCGCCGCGTACAGCCGCATCTGATCCCACGACGGGTCGCCGGCGACGATGCCGTCGAAGTCCTCCGGATAGCGTTGCGCCTCGATGAGCGCCTGCCTTCCTCCGGTCGAGCAGGCGTTGAAGTAGGACCGCGCCGGCCGGGCATCGTAATGCGCCGCCACGACGGTCTTGGCCGTCACGGTCATTTCATGGATCGCCCGATACGCGAAGTCCACGAGCTTCTCGGGATGTCCCGGCACGAAATCGCCGTTGCCTCCGACGTGACCGGTGTCGGTACCGACGGCGGCGTATCCGGCCCCGACGGCGGCGGCGAGCGGTCCGTACGGAATGGATCCGCCCAATCCGCCATTGCCGGCTGCTTGCAACTTGCGGTTCCACCCTGAGAGCGGCAACCAGACTTCGACACGGATATCGGAGTCCGGCGTCGGCGTGAGGCGGGCCGTCACGCGACAAAACGCCGGAAGCGCGCTGAACACCTGCGCCGCGGACGCATTCGTCGATCCGGGAGGACTGAAGCTGCCGGCCCGAACGGACTCCGCGGAGATAACCGTCCCGTTGACGATCGACATCCGCGCGAGCGCGTCGCAGGCGATGGGTTCAGCGGCTGTGATCCGCGTCGGTGCATCGGACGCGCCCAGCGCGAGAGCGGCAACAACGCTAACGAACAGTCCGATCTTCATGCGTCTCTCCTGGCCCGGTGGGTACGGACGGGTGTCCCACCGACCAGGGACAGACGCCATACCGATCGCACAACCGCGGCTAGATTGACCCGCGCGACGCGATCTGTCGCGCCTGACTCGTGAGCTCGGCGCCGACAGCCGGCGCGCCGTACGCCCGGACCGCGGCGGACAACAGCACGTGCGATTCGGCATTGCCGGCCTGAATGTGCTCGATAACCCGAGCGACGATGTCGCCGAGCTTCTCCTGAGGCTGGCCCGGCTTGGGATGCACCTGCTGTCTGCCCTTTTTGTCCGCAGTATCTCGAATCTTCGCGAGACACTCGGCAATATACGCGTCGTAATCCGGCCCCATGAACACACGGTCGCCCACGACGCTCGTGTTGACGGCGTCGTAGTAGGCACGGTCGATCGCGTCGGCTGCGCGCACTTCGATTCGCATCGTGTAGTTCAGGTCGCCGTCGCGCGTGTGGAGCGCCAGGTTGCGCGCCGAAGAATCCAGCAGCAATGCGCCGCCAATCTCGTACGCGACTTCGACCTCGTGGTTGGGTATGTCCGTGCCGTTTGGCGGCGGCAGCGCCGCGTTGACGGTCCCCGTGTACTTGTACGTGCCGCTGCGCTGAGTGAGGAGCGTGCCGTTGATCGTCCACGTGACGGCGATCGGCTCGATGAGCCCCACGGTCGTGACCTCATAGGTGAAGTCATGCGCCTGGCCAACTTCCTCGTAATCGAAGAGCTTCGGCTCACACGGCGGGCCGCTGGCCACCTGACCGATGGTTCCACCAGTCATCCGCATGGCGTCCTCGACGTGCAGCCGCACTCCGGGCGGCACCGGATGCGGCAGCGGTGAGATCGGCAGGTTGCCCTGCACGATCGCGCCTTCGACGGTGATCTGGATCGATTTCCACCAGGTGCCCGACATCGGCGCAAACAGCGACACCGCCGTCAGATCTGTCGCCGGAATCGCCGGATTGACGCTGCCCTTGATCACTTCGACGGCAACGATCGCACCGATGCCGTAGATGCCGCCGGCCGTCATGCCGATGATCGCGCCGGCGGCGAATTCCACGAGGCTGCACAGGAAGTGCACGTTGACGTCGTACTGCACGTTCGGAGACGCCGGGTCCATGCGGGGCAGCAGCTTCGCCGGATTGCCGGCCACCATATCGAGATACAGCTTCTGCTGGTAGTGTCCGCCCGCCACGTCCCAGCAGTCGTCGTGCGCGTCGAACGTTCCGGAGACGTTGATGTAGCCGTCGGCGAAATCGAGATTGAGCTCGGTGATGTCGATGTGCGCGCCGTCCTGGTCCTTCGGAATCTTGCCGCTGCCCCAGGGCGGCGGGAGGTCGGCGTTGGGATCGTTCTTGTCGAGCAGTTGGTCGCGGAGCGCCGGCTCCAGCAGGTTCGACTTGACGATCGCTTCGGACTGGGCGAGCGCGACATTATTGATGCCGGTGATCAGGCGCGGCACGGTCGTGCCCGGTGTCCCGCCGAAGAGAATCTCGAGCGTCTCGCCATCGACGCAGATGTTTTCGCTGCCGAAGAACGCCGCGACGCCGCGAAGTGGATTCACAGTGTCGACGTCAGGCAGCACCTCAAAATCGTGATCGCGGTCGATGTCGAGGAGGTGCCCCGCTTCGACGTTGGCCAGCGCGGCGAAGTTGGCGACCGCGGCGGCGCCGTCGGCGTTCAGGTTCGTGAAGGTGGCCTCTTTCGGCCGCACCGCCAGGGTCGTGCGGTTGACGAACACGACTTTGATGTCGAGGACACCGCTTCGGATTCGCAGATTGGCGCCGCCCACGCGCAGCATTCCATCCTCGATCTCGAGGAGCAAATGCCCTTCGTTGGTGCCGACGGTGAGCTGCAGATCGACGGCCTTGACGATGATCGCCACGCTGGGAAGCGGGTGGGCGACCACGCCCGGCTTGCCTGCGGGCGTGCTGAGTTGGAACGGCGGGCTCATCGCCTGACCGCGGAGGCTGGCAAACTCCTGAATCCGCCCGAGCACCGCCAGACGATCGAGTTGCAGAACGATGGAGCGTCCGTTCAGCGCCATGACGACCGGTCCTTGAGAAGGCCTCGCACGAGGATCCGGGCGCGATCGTTTCTCGGCGCGCCGGCAACGGCGGCATAGGCGCGTGCGCTCGCGGAATGGTGCCCGAACGAGATGCCGCCGCGCTCTTGGATCTCGCGCAGCGCATCATCCGTGAATGTGACGCCTACTTCCCGAAGCAGGCGAATGGGGTCGATCAGCAGCAGCTGCCCGCCATTGGTGCGCGTATTCACGCGCCGCACGATGTCAGCTTCATGCCTGGCGAACTCGTCGAGGCTCGAGATGTGCAGTGGTTCGCGATGCGCTCCTTGCGAATCCATAAGTCTGAATCTGCTCCATAAACTTGCCGCCTGAGGCGCCTGATTATGTTCATTGGCGTGAGCTATGTCCATCGTCGCCGTTGGCGGTTCGCCACCGTCCCCAGATGAGTAGGCACCGTTCACGCGCGTTGAACGAGACGCGGGCGAATCGGTGCAGCGGGAGCAACCCGTCAGCGTGTACGGTGGCAGAGGCGGCCCGTTCGACCACGACCGCCGGCTCATTGTGCATGACCAACCCGCCGACGCGCAGCGCCTGAACGAACGCGCGCTCGACCGTCCGCTCGCCCGCCACACCGCGCAGTTGCGCCTGCCCGCTCGCCGGCAGCAGCCTGAGCGCCCCTCCACCGCCAGCGAGAGACGGCCCGAAGATCACGAGCGCCGCCGATCCGGTGTCGGGCACCAGCCGCACGATGCCGCGTCCCGCGCCCTGCGGCAGCGTCGCGAGAAAGCGGCCGCCTTCAGCCGCGAGCATCAGACGCGCCGCAGGCTGCTCGATCGTTTCGTCTGCGGTCCAGGTCAAGCGACCATGCAGATAGTCGAGCGTGTAGTCGAAGTCTCCCAGAAAATCCTGCCCGAGCACGCCGTCGACATTGGTGCCCAGCCGCCCGAGATCGGCCGACGGTAACACCGACGCGAGAAGACCGTCGCGCGCCGCTCCGCCCACCGCGGTCCGTCCGAGGCGGACAATCGGACGCATGGACTGTCCGGTTGCGGACATGATTTCCGCCTTCGCGACAGCATGAAGGCCAAGGCGCCGAGCCAACCCGTCGCCGACGGCCGAGTGGCTGGAGCCGGTGTCCAGGAGGAGTCTGAACGGACCGGCGCCGTCGATCCGGGCGGCCACCACAACCGCGCCGTTCTCATCGGCGTCGAAACCAACGACGTCGGCGTCGCGAGGCGCCACGGCCGGCGGAGCTGCGGCAAAGGAATAAAGGACGCACAAGAGGAATACAGGACGTAAGTGGGCCATGCCGCCACGATCGCCGGCGGCGCCGCTTCGCGTCGTGAGGGATCGGTGACCATTTGATGAGGATGTCGTGACGTATCAATTCGCTGACGTATCCGTGGACCTCGATCGCGTGGCAGTCACGCGGAACGGCGTCGCCGTCGAGCTCGAGCCAAAGGCCTTCGATGTCTTGCGGCACCTGCTCGAGCACGCCGATCGGCTGGTGACGAAGGACGAACTGTTGAATGCGGTCTGGGGTGACACGTTCGTAACGCCGAACGTCCTGACTCGCGCGATCGTGCAGTTGCGGCGGGCGCTCGGCGACGACGCGCGCGAGGCGCGCTATATCGGCACCGTCGCCAGACGGGGTTACCGGTTCATCGCGCCAGTAACGATGACGAAGCATGCCGAACCGGAAGCCAACGTGATGCAGCCGCAAACCTCGGCGCACCGTGAGCGGGCGCGCAGCCAGCTTCTCCCTGTTGCGGCGATCGCCCTCTTCGCGGTCGTCGCCGGAGGCGCCGTGTTCACGGCACGCCTTGGGGACCGCCGGACGCCGGTTCCGCCGATGCCGGCGCCCTCGCGCCTCACGACGCACGGCGGGAACAACACCACGCCGACGCTCTCGCCGGACGGCGCCGCAGCCGCGTTTGTCTCGGATCGCACCGGCAGCATGGAGATCTACGTCGTCGGCACCGCCCCCGGCAGCGAGGAGGTGGCGATCACGAACGACGGCGGCCAGAACATGCAGCCGGACTGGTCACCCGACGGCCGCTGGATCGCGTTTCACTCGCGGCGGCGCGGGGGCATCTGGATCGTCCCCTCCACCGGCGGGGCGCCGCGGCAGATCGTCGAGCGTGGATCGAACGCCGCGTGGTCGCCCAACAGCGAGCGTCTCGTCTACACGCCGGAAGAAGGCGGCACGGCGGGACAGCAGGTGCTCTGGACCGTTCGCCGCGACGGCACCGGCGGCCGGCAGCTGACGCAACTCGGTCACCCAGCCGGCGGACACAACCATCCCGTGTGGTCGCGGAACGGGCGCTTCATCGCCTTCGTGGTCTCGAACGGCGTCGTCAACAACGCGATCTGGATCGTGGACGCCGCCGGCGGGACGCCACGGTTGCTGACGTCGGCCGGCACGGCCAACCACCCGCAGTTTGCGCCAGACGACGCCGCGGTCTACTGGACGGGAAAGGCGGCCTCGTCCAGCAGCGGGCTCTTCCGCATCGGGTTCGATGCCACGACCGGGACCGGCGTCGGCGACGCCATCACCGTGATGCCGTTCGAGAACGGCGCGTTCGAGGGGCTTTCGATCGCGCGCAATGGGTCGGCGGCGTTCGGTGTGGGAGCGGCCGACGCGAATCTCTGGACGATCGATCTCGCGCGCGACGGACGCGTGTCGGCACCGGCCCGGCTCACCGACGAAGCCGTCCGCAGCGGTCGACCGGACTATTCGCGCGACGGACGGATCGCGTTTCTGCAGTTCGGCGCAGGATTGCCGCTATCGGTCTGGGCGATAAATGAGGACGGCTCCCATCGGATGCCGCTGCTGCCCGAGGCGCCGGCCGGCGACCCGAGCTGGAGCGCCGACGGGAATCGCGTGCTCGTGCTGCGCCGGAGCGAAGAAGCGGGCGCCGGCGTGTGGTGGGTCGACCCCGTGTCGCGACGCACCACGCCCACCGCCGTTTCAGGCGGCGACATCCGGAGCCCGCGCCTCTCGCCCGATTCGCAGTCGATCGCGTTTCACGCCATCGACGCGAACGGCGCGATGAATGTCTGGACGCAGCGGCTCGACGGCGGACCGCGCCGGCGGGTGACCGACGATCGCGAAGCGATCTCGTACCCCGTGTGGTCGCCCGACGGAGAATGGCTGGCGCTGGAAGTGAAGCGGGGCGAGCGCACGCAGATCGGTGTCGTACCGTCGGCGGGTGGCGCCATCGAACTGCTCACCGCCGCTCCCGGACAGAGCTGGCCGCATTCCTGGTCGCCCGATGGCGAGCGCATCGTCTACGCTGCCGAGCGGGACGCGGTCTGGAACATCTGGGAGGTGTCGCGCCGCACGCGCGTCGCGCGACCGCTCACGCACTTCACCTCGTCGAGCGGCTACGTGCGGTATCCGGCGTGGTCACCCCAGGGATCGCGTATCGTCTTCGAGCGTGAAACACACACGGCGACGATCTGGACCGTGCGACTGCCGCCTGCTGTCGAACACCTGACGACGAACAACTAACGGAGGGTCCGCCGCAGCGTGACGGGCGGGCCGCAGGGAATGCACGTCATCGCTGGGCACTCACCGGCGCGATCGTTCCAAAGGTCCTAGGTAACGACGTCGCCGGGCCACATCACCAGCATGCGCCCGCGGTTCTCGACCAGGTCCGAGAGCTCCCGGAACATGTCCCGGTTCACGTGCTCGGCATACGGCAGGATGTACTCACGTGTCTCGTCAAGATACCGCCGGACGAATGCTCGATCGTGAACAAAGCCCAG
>Ga0068864_100004541_pt1 | contig 11400 bp, 9 predicted proteins | sample KBSSwiS72_FD_66586 | JGI IMG/M metagenome (GOLD analysis project Ga0068864, IMG submission 66586) | Switchgrass rhizosphere microbial communities from Kellogg Biological Station, Michigan, USA - KBS Switchgrass S7-2 | ecosystem: Host-associated > Plants > Roots > Rhizosphere > Soil ...
AGGTGCTCGCCAAGCTCTACGACGCCTTCCTCGGCACCGACGCGTCGCAGATCGAGATCAATCCACTTGCCGTTACCGACAAGGGCCAGGTCATGGTGCTCGACGCCAAGGTCGGCTTCGACAACAATGCCGAGTTCCGCCACCCCGACCTCGAGCAACTGCGCGACCTCACCGAAGAGGACCCAATGGAGATCGAGGCGTCGAAGTACGACCTCGCCTACATCAAGCTCGACGGGAACATCGGCTGCATGGTCAACGGGGCCGGCCTCGCGATGGCAACGATGGACATCATCAAGCTGAACGGCGCCTTCCCGGCCAACTTCCTCGACGTCGGCGGCGGCGCCAACAAGGAGAAGGTCACCGCGGCGTTCAAGATCATCCTCAGCGATCCCGCGGTAAAGGGCATCCTCGTCAACATCTTCGGCGGGATCATGCGCTGTGACATCATTGCCGAAGGAATTGTCGCCGCTGCGCGAGAAGTGGACCTTCGCGTGCCCTTAGTCGTTCGCCTCGAGGGGACGAACGTCCAGCAGGGCAAGGACATCCTCGCCTCGTCGGGCCTTCCGATCATCGCCGCCAACGACCTTGGCGACGCCGCCAGGAAGATCGTCGCCGAAGTGCAGGCGCCCGTCGTCGCTTAAGTGGAGAATGGAATGAAGCTGCTCGTCGCGGTCAAGCGCGTCATCGACTACAATGTGAAGCCGCGCGTCCGCATGGACGGCTCGGGCGTCGATCTCGCCAACGTTAAGATGAGCATGAATCCCTTCGACGAGATCGCGGTCGAGGAAGCTATCCGCCTCAAGGAAAAGGGCGTCGCGACCGAGATCGTCGCCGTGTCGATCGGACCGGCGAAGGCGCAGGAGACGCTTCGCACGGCGCTCGCCATGGGCGCCGACCGCGCGATCCTCGTCCAGACCGATGAAGAGGTCGAGCCGCTAGCCGTCGCGAAGATCATCGCAAAGATCGCCGAGGAAGAGCAGCCGCAGATGATCATCCTCGGCAAGCAGGCGATCGACGACGACAATAATGCGACGGGCCAGATGCTCGCCGCTTTGCTTGGCTGGCCGCAGGGCACGTTTGCCTCGAAGGTCGAGGTTTCCGACAGCGCCACCGTCACGCGCGAGGTCGACGGCGGCCTGGAGACGGTGAAGCTCAACCTGCCGGCGGTGGTTACGACCGACCTTCGCTTGAACGAGCCGCGTTACGCCTCTCTGCCGAACATCATGAAGGCCAAGTCGAAGCCGCTCGCGACCAAGTCGCCGGGCGATTACGGCGTAGACGTCGCGCGCCGGCTTGAGACGATCAAGGTCACGGAGCCGGCCAAGCGCCAGGCGGGGATCAAGGTGGGCAGCGTCGATGAGCTGGTCGCGAAGCTCAAGGCTCTGGGAGTTGCGAAATGAGCGTTCTGGTCCTGGTCGAACATGACGGCAGCAACATCAAGGACGCGACCCTCGCGACCGTAACCGCGGCCTCGAAGCTCGGTGAAGTGCATGCGCTTGTGGTCGGCAACAATGCGGACGGCGTCGGCCAGGCGGCGGCGAAGATTGCGGGCGTGGCGAAGGTCCACGTCGCCAACTCGCCCGCGCTCGAGCATCAGCTCGCCGAAGCCGTTGCGCCCATCGCGGCGAAGCTGATGGAAGGGCATGACGCCTTTGTGGCTCCGGCCACCACCACCGGCAAGAACATCGCCCCGCGCGTCGCCGCTTTGCTCGACGTCATGCAGATCAGCGACATCCTGTCCGTCGAGGGCGACGATACGTTCACGCGCCCGATCTATGCCGGCAACGCCATCGCGACCGTGAAGTCGAAGGACGCGAAGAAGGTCATCACCGTCCGCACCACCGCGTTCGAGAAGGCGGCTGCCGAGGGCGGCTCCGCATCGGTCGAGCAGGTTGACGCCGCCGGCGATCCCTGCACCAGCAGCTTCGTCGGGCTCGAAGCCTCGGAGAGCGAACGGCCTGAGCTCACCAGCGCCAAGGTCATCGTCTCGGGCGGCCGCGCCTTCGGCTCGTCGGAGCAGTTCCACTCGCTGCTGGACCCGCTCGCCGACAAGCTTGGGGCCGCCGTCGGCGCGAGCCGCGCCGCGGTCGATGCCGGCTACGCCCCGAACGATTACCAGGTCGGCCAGACCGGCAAGATCGTTGCTCCCGAAGTATATCTCGCGATCGGCATCTCCGGCGCGATCCAGCACCTCGCCGGCATGAAGGACTCGAAGACCATCATCGCCATCAACAAGGACGAAGAAGCGCCGATCTTCCAGGTCGCGGACGTCGGCCTCGTCGGCGACCTGTTCAAGATAGTCCCGGAGCTGACCGAGAAGCTTTGACGCTGGACTAGCTTACCAGGCGTGCCCTAGCCTGCAGCGGCTCGGCTAGTTTGGGGCAGTATGCGTTTCCGTTCCGTCATCGCGACCTTGGCACTTGCGCCGCTTCTGCTCGGTGCATCGGCGCCCATTCGGCTCCAGCCGTCGAGCAGGTGGGTGCTCGATCATCCGGAGAACAGCTGTCGGCTGGCCCGCAGTTTCGGCGAGGGCAAGGACAGGACGGTCGTCGTTTTCGAGGGCGTCGGTCAGGGCGAAATGGACATGCTCGTCGTCGGCAAGCCCGTCGAGAGTTGGCGTGTCAAAGTCCCCGCGAAGTTCCTGCCCATTCAAAGAAGAGGGTTCAACGGCAACGCGGCCACATCGGCAAAGAGCGGGAACCCCGCGCTTCTGTGGCCGCATGTCCCCATGTTGCTCGACTCGACCATTGAGCGGCTGGCGAAGCGTGCCTTTGAAGAGCGTCCGAAGCCCGGAGTTCGTCCGCGCCCCGTCGACCTCGCTGAGGAAGCAGCACTTCGCGCCGAACGGGAGCAATTTGCTGCCGCCGCAAATGAGCTTGAGATCGACGTTCGGAGCGAAAAGCCGCTCATCCTGGAAACGGGGTCGCTCGCCGAGCCCGTAAAGATGTTCGACCAATGCAACCGCGACTCATTGCGCGCTTCGGGGGTGGATCCGGACCTTGAGGACAAAATCGTCCTTCCGCCCTGGCCCATCGATCGGCTGCACTGGATGAGCGCGGACGACTATCCGCCAAGCATGTGGTCCACGCACAATGAATCGGAAGTGAGCTTCAGACTGCTCGTGGATCGTGCCGGCAATGTGACCAAATGCACGAGCCTCAGCCATTTCCGGCACAAGGAGTTCGACGAGGTCGTGTGCGCCAAATTGACCCAGCGCGCCAAATTCGCTCCCGCGGAGCTCGCCGACGGAACGAAGGTCCCGAGCTACTACGTCAACCGTGTCATCTTCCAGATGCACTGATAGCGCGGGAACATCCGACTACGCTCCATCACCTCGACCGCTGCGATCAAAAGGCGATGTTGTGGGAGATCAGCCATTTGCCGCCGTCGCGGTGCCAGACGGTGAGGTAGCGGCCGGACCTTTCGCGCACCTTGTCGCCCGACTGGACCGTCATCGAAGCCGTGCCCCATTCATAGACGTCATCGGGATCGCCCGCTGCCCGGCCGTCGCTGTGGATGCTCGCCTTGAGCACCTTCACTGCGCCGCGAGGCTTCGCGTACATCGCGCGCACCGCATCCTTGCCGCGGATCTCGCTGCCGTCCGGTCCGACGAAGATGCCGTTCGCCTCGTAGGGCGCGCTCATGACGTCGGCGTCGCCGCTGACGATTGCGCGGGTCCATTCGTCATTGGCCTTGTCGATGAAGGGCGCCGCCGACGTGAGTGCCCGATGCTGCCAGGATGGCGCCGCCGCGATCATCAAGGGCGCCGCCGCCAATAGTGTGATGTGACGCTTCACAAGAGCCTCCTTACGCTTCGACGGCAGGCTGGGCCGAAAGCGACAATTGCTCAAGTGGCTGCGGCGGCGCCGGCACGAATTGCGGCGAAAGCGTTACTCACGCGGCACGATTTCCCAGGCTTCCGCGTTGAAGGCGGTTGTGCGGCGGAGGAGCGAGCATTGAAGCGGCAGATTGCGCTGGTCACCGGAGGCGCAGGATTCATCGGGGCGAACCTGTGCGAACGCCTGCTTGCCGACGGCGCACACGTCGTTTGCCTCGACAATTTCCAGACCGGCCGCCGCGAGAACATAAGCTGGTTCGAGCGCAGCTCGGCGTTCGAGTTCGTCGAGCATGATGTGATCGACAGCCTGCCGCACTGGCTGCGGGGCGGACGGACGCCGTTCACTCAAATCTATCATTTGGCCTGCGCAGCCTCGCCGCGGCACTATCAGGCAGATCCCGAGCATACGATGCTGACCAACGTGGTCGGCACCTGCAGCCTTTTGCGGCTGGCCGAGGAAACCGGCGCCCGCATGCTCCTGACATCGACGAGCGAGGTCTACGGCGATCCGGAAATGCATCCACAGCCGGAAGACTATCGCGGCTCGGTCAGCTGCACGGGCCCGCGCGCTTGCTACGATGAGGGCAAACGCGCCGCCGAGGCGCTCGCCTTCGACTTCGTGAGAACGCGCCGGGCCGATGTCCGCGTGGCTCGCCTCTTCAACACCTACGGCCCCAAGATGCGCTGCGACGACGGTCGGGTCGTCTCGAACCTCATCTGCCAGGCGCTCGCCGGTGAAGAAATCACGATCTACGGGGACGGCTCACAAACCCGGAGCTTCTGCTTCGTCGACGATACGGTTGAAGGCCTGACCCGGCTAATGGGCAGCGAGGCGGCGACGGGCATGCCGGTCAATCTCGGCAATCCGAACGAGCTCACAGTCCGGCAATTGGCCGAAACCATCCTCTCCATGACCGGCAGCCGTTCGCAGATCGTCCATCGGCCGTTGCCGAAGGACGACCCGCGGCGGCGCAATCCGGATATTTCGAGAGCGATCGAGTTGCTGGACTGGCGTCCGTCGGTCGACCTAGAACCAGGGCTCGAAGCGACGATCGCCTGGTTCGGCAACGAACAGAATCGGACCGCCGCGCAAATGTTTATCGATGCCTCGGCGATCGCGACCTTGGCCGAAAATCCCGGCGGCGGCTTATATTCGCGTCGCGCAGGTTGATGCTGAAGACCCGCTAGGGAGCTTCTGTTGCGTTCGGGCAATCTTGGACGGTATCTCTGCGTCCGTGCCTGTCTCGATGAGCAGCCAATCCCGTTCTGAAGCGGCCACTTCAGCGCAGCATCCAGGCAACGAAGCCGCGTTTCTGGACGGGCTGCCCGCTGGCGTACGAGACCGGCTCCTCAACCACTCGCGGGTCGAACGATATGCGCCGCGCGCGGAGGTCTTTCGCGGCGGCGACATCAGCGAGCATCTGCATGTCGTGCTCAGCGGCCTCATCGACCTATCCTGTTCGTACAAGGGTCGCGAGTGCACCGCCATGATGATGGCCGCCAGCGACGTCTTCATGCCGGCGGCGGCTCTCTACGAGGAGCCTTACCTCGTCTCGGCCCACACGCTGATGGCGTCGCGTCTTCTTGTCATCGACGGAAGCGCGATCCGGAGAGAGGCACAAGGCAGTACGGAGCTGGCGCTCGCGCTGGCGCGCGTCATGGCCGGGCAATGGCGCCTCGCGCTCAGGATCATCCTGGACCTCAAATGCCGTTCGCCCGCGCAGCGCCTCGCTGCCTTCCTCCTTCGCCTGCACGACGCGTCCGATCCCGGCATGCCGGCCGAAGTGCCCTTCTCCAAGCGGCAGCTCGCATCTCGCATCGGCATGCAGCCCGAAACGCTGTCGCGTGCGCTCCAGACATTGACGGGCAACGGCCTGTATCTTCGTGGCCGGCAGATCATCGTCACCAATCGGGCGGCCGCGGACGATTTCCGCGGCCCGGACCCGTATCCGCCTGCCAGTGAATATGAGCTCGGCGTCCACGCGCTCTGACACGCGCGATCATGGTCCGGAATGATTCGGATCGTCGCACTTCGCCGGGCCGCTGCGGCCGGCGTCTGCGGGGCCGCGGCAATGGAGATCTTTGCCTTCGCAAGCGTACGTGCCGGCCTACCCGCCGTCGACCTGATCGGTGAGCTGAACTCGATCTTTCCTGATGGCTCCCCGCTGCTCGCAAATGCCGCAGGCCTCTTCGTCCACCTCGCCGTCGGCGTGTGCTGGGCCGTCTTCTACGCTTTCTTTTTCTGGGGCCGATTCCACCTGCGGCCGCCGCTGCAGGGCCTGCTTTTCGCCGTCCTCCCTTGCGCGCTCGCGATCCTCGTCGTCTATCCGGAGCTCGCGCTCATCCGCGCCCATGCGGCGTCGGTGAGGATCGATGTCGCTTCCTTTTTCGCGCCCTTGACCGTCGGCACGGTGGCAAGCCTCGTCGTCAGCCACGCATTATTCGGGCTCACCTTGGGCGCGATCTATCGAAGGCCCGTCGGATACAGCGTCGGCAAGAAGCCCTCGCTGCCTGCACCACGCATCAACACGGCGTCCCGCACCAAGCGGAAGGAAAATGCGACCGGATTCATGTTCGCGACCGGGATCGAGTGCAGTTATCCGACCATCGACAACGGGCGCTGGCGCCGCGACGAGATGGAATCGACGGGGCACTACCAATGCTGGCAGCAGGATCTGCAGCTCGCCCGCGAGATCGGCATCACCCACATCCGCTACGGGCCCCCGCTGCACCTCATCTTCGCCGGTCCCGGCCGCTACTGCTGGGATTATGCCGATCCGCAGTTGGAGGAGCTGCGCGAGTTCGGGCCCGAGCCGATCGTCGACCTCTGCCACTTCGGCGTTCCGACATGGCTCGGCAATTTCCAGAATCCCGACATTACGGAAGCGCTCGCCGAATACGCGGGCGCCTTCGCCGAGCGCTATCCGTGGGTGCGCTTCTACACGCCGGTGAACGAGATGTACGTCAGCGCGCGGATGAGCGCGCTGGACGGATTGTGGAACGAGCAGCTCCGCGACGAGGGCGCCTATGCGCGCGCCGCCTGGAACCTCGCGAGGGCGAGCATTCGGATGAGCGAGGCGATCCTCAAGCGCCGTAACGACGCGGTGTTCATCAACAGCGAGAGCAGCGAATTCTACCAGCCCTGCTGTCCCGATCCCGAGATCACGGCCATTGCGGAGGCGGCGAACGAGCGCCGCTTCTTGCCCCTGGACCTGATCTTCGTCCATCCCCTGAGTGAGCGGATGCACGACCTTCTCTGCGCGCAGGGAATCTCGGAAGACGATATCTCGGAAATCGGCCGCCGCGAGGTACCGCGCCGGTCGATCCTCGGCCTTGATTATTACGAGTGGAACGAGCGGCTGATCGATCGCGGCGGCAGGGCGCGGGCGCTGGGCGAGCTGTTCGGCTGGTACGTGATCGCCGACCAATATTGGCAGCGGTACCGGCGGCCGATGATGCACACCGAAACCAACCGGGTGGACGACGACGGCGCGGCGCGCTGGCTCTGGCGACAGTGGCATAATGTCCAGCTGCTCGCGAAATCTGGCGTGCCGCTGGTCGGCTTCACCTGGTACAGCCTGACCGACCAGGTCGACTGGAGCATTGCGATGAGCGAGGCCGTCGGTCTGGTCTATCCGGTCGGGCTCTTCGACCTCAACCGCGAGCCCCGCATCGTCGGCCTCGCCTACAAGCATCTGATCGACCTCTACCGCGACCAGCCGGGATATGCGGACTGCGCCGCGCTGAAGGAGATCATGCGATGATGGCCGGCTTCCTGCGCGCGCACGGCTACGACCCGGGGCCGAGCCAGCGGCCGCTGCTCGCCGGGGCGATTTCCGGTATCATCGGCACCGTGCCGGCGGTGGCCGTCCTGATCGCCCTCGGATCGTTGAACGTCGAAGCCGAAATCCTCCAAATGTCTCCGCTCGCGACGCTCGCCGCCGGCTGCGTTGCGATGGCGATTGCCGGCGCTGCCTACGCCCGTTTCTTCGGACGCGCTGCCAATGCGGTGAAGGGAGGCTGGCTGTTCGGAATGTCTTTCGGCTTTGCGCTCTGGGCGACGGGTGCGGTGCTCGTTCTTCCCGTGCTGAGCGGCGGCCGCGCGCCCGCGGGCATGGCTGCGGCGGGCATCGCCTTGTCACTCATCATCTGGGGAATCGCGACGGGGATCCTGATACCGTTCGTGCATCGGCCGCTTCACGAAAGCCTGGATACGGCCTCTAGGCGGACGGCCGTGGGCCCCGATGCCGCGGCAGCAAAGCGTGGGCCGATCCGCGAGCAACGGCAGGGCACTAGGCGCGCTTGAAGCGACCGTCTCGCCCCCGCCTGGTTCTGTTCGCGTTCGGCGACTTCGCGTTCAACTTGTTCTGGCAGAGCATCATGCTCTTTCTGCTCTTCTATTACACCGATGCGCTCGAGATCCCGATCGGGGTCGCGGCGACGATCTACACGATCGCGTCGATCTGGGATGGCATCGCGAACTTCACTGCTGGCGTGCTCGTCGATCGCGGCCATGATCGGATCCGCTCCGGTGCGCTGATCGCCGCCGGCGCGGTGCCGCTGGGCCTGACGTTCGTCCTCGTCTATTTGCCCCCGGCAGTAATAGGCGCGTGGGCGGTCGCATGGGTGCTCGGCGCTCACCTCATGTTCCGCACCGCTTATGCAGGCGTGAACGTGCCTTTTCTCGCGATGACCGCGCGGATCAGCGCGGACGCAGGGGACCGCGCGTTCGTCGCAGGCCTCCGAATGCTGTTCGGCACCGCGGCAGCGGTCACCGTCGCACTTTGCACCGTGCCCCTCGGCCGCTGGCTGACCGGCTCCAGCGCCGCGGAGGCCTACTTCGCCGCAGCGATGCTGTTCGCCGTGGTCGGCGCGCTCATCCTCGTCGTGGTTGGCGCGACTTATCGCGAAGGCACTGAGGCGCACCGACCGGCCCCGACGAGCCTTCGGGCCGCGCTCAAGAGCCTCGCCGGCAATCGCGCATTCGTCGCTGTCAACGCGGGCATGATGGCGATGATCATCGCCATGACCGTGCTCGGGAAATCGGTGCTCTATTATTTCAAATATCTGCTCAACGATCCCGACGCGGGGCAGGTCGCGCTCGCGGAGATGGGACTGGTCAGCGGCGTTGCGATCCCGCTGTGGATGCTGGTCGGCAGGCGCGTCGGGCTGCGCGCCGTGTGGCTCATTTCCGCCGGTCTCGGCATTGCGGGGCTGGTCGTGTTCGCATCCGTGCCGCTCGGCGGGGTTCGGACGATGCAGCTGTTCCTGATCGGGATGCAGGTGGTAAGCGTCGCGCTCAACTTCGTGTTCTGGGCGATGCTTCCCAACACGATCGAATATGGCGAGCGCGCGACCGGGCTCCATCTCGAGGGGACGGTGTTCGGAGTCGCGGCGCTGCTCCAGCGCATCGCGATCGGAATCGCGACGGCGATCCTCGGCTGGGGCTTCGCGTTGGCGGACTACGTGCCGAACGTCCAGCAAAGCGCAGCCACGCTAGCCAGCATGCGTATGACGGTCGCACTGGCCCCGCTCATCTTCCTCGCGCTGTCGTGCGTTGCGATGGCATTGAACCCGCTGGGACGGCGCTCGACGCAGGCGCCGGAAGTCGCCGGCGTTGCTTAGGCGAGGAGGTCGAAGCTTCCGTGAACGCCCTCGGCTTCCGCCGACGGGGCGATCCAGACATCGAACGTCCCGGGCTCGACAACCGGGCGGGCATCGGCGCCGTAGAAGCCCAGGTCCGTGGGCGTCAGCGTGAAGCGGACCACCTCTGACGCGCCCGGCGCGAGTGCGATCTTCCGGAACGCCTTGAGCTCGCGCACCGGCCTGGTGACGCTCGCAACACGGTCGTGGAGGTAGAGCTGGACGACTTCTTCCGCGGCTCGAGTGCCGCGGTTGGCGATCCTCGCCGACACCTGGATGCGCCCGTTCATCGGCAGCGTTGGCGAACTCAGGGCCAGGTCGGAATAAGCGATCTTCCCGTAGGTGAGCCCGTGTCCGAACGGATAGCGCGCGCTGTTGGAAATGCCGCGGAAGTGAGCCTTGTACGGCTGCAGGTCGCCGGGCGGGTTGGGACGTCCGGTCTCCTTGTGCGCATAATAATAAGGCTCTTGCCCCGACTTCCACGGGAAGCTCGCGACCAGGCGCGCCGACGGACTGTAGGCTCCGAACAGGACGTCGGCGATGGCATTGCCGGTCTCGGTTCCGAGGAACCACGTGGCGAGGATCGCCGGGGCGTTCGCAACAGCCCCCTCGAGCGCGAGCGCTCGCCCGTGCTTCAGGACCACCACCATCGGCTTTCCCGTGGCCGCCACGGCTTCCGCGAGCTGCTGCTGGGCGGGAGGGACGACAATCTCAGTGCGCGATTGCGCTTCGCCCGACATGTCGAATGATTCGCCGATTGCGAGGACGACGACGTCCGCCGCGCGCGCTGCTGCGACGGCCTGCTCGATCCCGCCGGCGAGTGGCTCGTTGATGCCAGATCCCTGGGTCACGCTGACTGACGCCCGGTTCGCGACTGCAGCACGAACGCCGCTCGCGAGATCTACGGCCTTCTTGTCGTCGCCATAGACCACCCACGGGCCTACGAGATCGTGCGCGCCCGATGCGAAGGGGCCGATGAGGGCAATGCGCTTGCCGGAGCGAGGCAGGGGCAAAAGATCGCCGTCATTTTTCAGCAAGACGATCGACTTGCGGCCGGCTTCGCGGGCGAGCGAACGCGTCTTGGGAAGCATCGAACGCGCGGCTTCGCGCTTCTCGTCGATTCGGCGGAAGGGATCGTCGAAAAGGCCCAGCATGGCCTTGAGCGCCAGCACCCGGCGAACGGATTCGTCGAGCGTGGCCTGAGGCACCTCACCGCTGCGCACGAGATCGGGCAGATATTTGCGGTAGAGGCCGCTCTGCATGCTCATGTCGACGCCCGCGAGGAACGCCAGCTTCGTCGCGTCGCGCCCGTCCTTCGCATAACCGGCGGCGATCATTTCCTCGTCGCCGGTGTAGTCGGAGACGACGAAGCCCTTGAAACCCCATTCGCCACGCAGCAGCTCGGTCATGAGCCAATGGTTCGCGGTCGACGGGATTCCATTGATCTCGTTGAACGAGGCCATCGCAGACATCGCACCTGCGTCGAACCCGGCCTTGTAGGGCTGAAGATAGACCTCGCGCAGCCGCGCGTGGGACATGTCGACCACATTGTAGTCGAGGCCGGATTCGCCCGCGCCATAGGCAGCGAAATGTTTGATGCAGGCGAGGAGATGATCGTTCGCCTTCAGGTTTGCGCCCTGAAAGCCGTGGACTCGCGCAGCCGCGAACAGGCGCCCGAGCAGCGGGTCCTCTCCACCGCCCTCGACGCCGCGGCCCCAGCGCTGGTCGCGGGCGACGTCGACCATCGGCGAAAAGGTCCAGTCGATGCCCGCGCCCGAAGCCTCGAACGCCGCGGCTTCCGCGGTCCGTCGGGCGAGGTCAGGCTCGAAACTTCCAACTTCGGCGAGCGGAACCGGGAATATGGTCCGATGGCCATGGATGATGTCGGCGGCGAAGATCAGCGGGATCTTCATCCGCGA
>Ga0068864_100004546_pt1 | contig 11390 bp, 6 predicted proteins | sample KBSSwiS72_FD_66586 | JGI IMG/M metagenome (GOLD analysis project Ga0068864, IMG submission 66586) | Switchgrass rhizosphere microbial communities from Kellogg Biological Station, Michigan, USA - KBS Switchgrass S7-2 | ecosystem: Host-associated > Plants > Roots > Rhizosphere > Soil ...
CAGCAGGCAAGGAGGCCCTCGTAGGCGCGGACCAGCCGCACCGCCTCCGCCTCCCAGTTGTACCGCTCCCGAACCGCCCGGATGCCGTTCTGCCCCATGCGCCTCCTCCCCGCCGGATCGCGGGCGAGGGCGTCGTAGGCCCGCGCAATGGCTGAAGGATCGGTGGGATCTACACAGATCCCGCAGTCGCTGCCCTCGATGACCTCGCGCCAGAGCGGAAACGCCGAGGCGACGACCGGTAGCCCGCTCGCCATGTACTCGAATAGCTTGGTCGGACCCGAATTGACATTGTTGGGAACCGGCAGGAAACAAACGACTCCAGCGTGAGCCTGGGCCAGACCGGCAGGCAGTTGCTCGTAGGGAACTTCGCCATGGTAGTCCACCAGCCTGAAGCTGGGCAACGCGCGTATCTCCTGCTCGAATCCGGAGGGAGAAAACCTTCCATAGATCGCGAGCCGCGCTGCATGCTCGGCGGGGACCTCACCCAGGGCAGCGATCATCTCCCCGACCCCTCTGATCGGGGTAAGACCGCCAGCGTACACCAGCTGGAAGTGATCGGCTGGAGCGTTCGCTGGGGGCCGATCCCCGAACATGGCAAGCATCGGGAAATTCCGGATCAGGAGAATGTTCCGATGACCCCGGAAGGCATCCTGGAGGTCTTCGCGCGCGACCACTACCATCGCGAAGGCACGGGAGCCGGCGCGCTGCAGAAAGCCGGCCATCCTCGCCACCATGGGCCGGCTCCATGTAGGCAAATACGCCTTGGCGAGAATGTCCTTGGGAACGTTCTCATGAACATCGTAAACCACCCGCGGACCCATCATCGAGATGGCAATGCCGAGCGGGATGAGCTCCGGATCGTGGAAGTGGCAGACGTCAGGACGTAGCCGTGAGACTTGCCGGAGGAGCCGGAGCGGGCTCAGCAGCATCCGCCCCAGGCGGCCACGAGCCTGGGCAATAGGAATGATTCTGACACCGTCCCGCGTCTCCTCCCGGTCATGCGGAGCCACCAGGACGACTTCGTGCCCCGCCGCGGCCAGCGAGCGGGCCTCCTTTTGAAAGATCCGGGTATCGAACGGCCGGTGAACTGACGTCAGGATTGCGATGCGGGCCATAAGTCAAGGAGGTATGCGCCAAAGCTAGGCCAGGTGCGGACCGACACCGTGTGCCTGTCCACTGTCACGAGATACCACATCATCTCATTGCGAGGCCGGTCAGTACTCCGCCGCTGGAGAAATGCAGTGAGAGAATGGTGATTGGCTTGCCAGAACGCTCACAGTACACCGCTGAACCGCCAAGCGTGGCGAGCGCCGAGCAATCTTACCCGACGTGGATGTCGGGGGAAGGGTCCGGCTGCCGCGCCCGCATCGCTTGACCCACATACGGTCCCGAGCCATGATTCCAGCCCCAATCCGTTCGACCTCACATGACTGTGACATCCGGTAGGCCAGACCGAACCGCTCCGGCGGACGAAAAATCGTCGTCTCCGCTGGACTACCTCAGCCTCCTCCTGCTCCGCTGGCGCCTCGTCCTCGCCTGCGCATTCGGCGCGGCGTTGGTCGCAGTCTTGGTCACGTTCGTCCTTAAGCGGCGCTGGACCGCCGATGTCAGCTTCCTGCCAGTGAGCACTTCCCCCACTCCTATCCAGTCCGCGATCGGCAACCTCGCCGGCGACCTCGGGCTCGCGATCCCTGGTACCTCACCCACCGATAGCCCCGAGTTCTACGTAGCGCTGCTCAAGAGCCGCGAGATCCTGGATGGGGTTCTGACCGCGAAATACCAATTCGGGGGGGACAGCCTGTCGCTGCTGGAGATCCTGGAGGTGGACGGCGACACGCCGGCCGAGCAACTGGAAAAGGGCCGGGACCGCTTGAGCGACCTGTATACCGCCGCTTCCGACCGCTCGACCCAGGTGGTGACCGTGACAGCCACCGCGCCCGACCCCGAGCTCGCGGCAGCCGTAGCCAGCCAGTTTGTGCTGCTCGTCAACCGATTCAATCAGGACACGCGGGAATCTCAGGCAGGGGCGACCCGCCGGTTCGTCGAGGTCCAGGTCGCCGAAACGGAGGGCGAGCTGCATAACGCCGAAGACAGCTTGCGGGAGTTCCGGACTCGCAACCGACGCACCGACACCCCTGAACTACAGTTTGAGGACGGACGGCTGCAGCGCCAAGTGCAGATCCAGCAGGACCTCTACATTTCGCTCCGGCAGCAGTACGAGTCCGCGCGAATTCAGGAGGTCAACAATACCCCGGTGCTGAGTGTGATTGACCAGGCGGTTGTTCCAGTCAAACCATCTTTCCCGCGACCGGTCCGCACCGGTGTGATCGCATTCCTGATTGGCGGCGTGATAGGTGTGGGCTTCGCGATAGTCCAAAGTGCCACGGACAATTTGCGCGCCACACGTGACCCCGGCTTCGTCAGGCTGCGCCAAGCCTGGAGCAGTATGTGGGACGAGATGCGCCGGGTGCTTCCGGGGCGCCATGCGGCCTGAATGGCCATCCCCTAAGCGTACCCGCTTGGTTGATCCACCAGCAGGCCGGTGCCGACCGCCGCAGCATCCAACGCCCGGAAGGTCACCCGCATCGAGTCGATGAACTGCGCCGGAGGGATGGGCGCCGGCCCTCCGCTGCGCACGGCGTCTAGGAAAGCCGTCACTTCCGCACGGTGACCCTTGTCCGGCAGCTTGAGATTCTGCTTTCCCTGCCCGTCCGGCGTGTGCCATGTCAGCGTCCGATAGTCGTCGAGCTGTGCCACCGCACCTTCGGCTACCACCTCGAGTCGCTCCTTGGACACGGCGGGGTGCCCACTGGAGAAGTAGTCGATGTTCGCAACGGAACCGTCGACATACTTGACCAGTGCCGAAATACTGTCAGCCGATGACGCCTCCGCGGTTACCCGCATCGGCCGTGAGCCGACCAGGGCTCCGGCCAGATCGAAGAAGTGGCAGCCCTCACCAATGACCCGCCCTCCGCCCACCACGGGATCGTGCACCCAGCTGCCGGAAGGAACGTATCCCGCATTCACGCGATAGTGCAGCTGCAGCGGAGTGCTGCGTTTGGTAAATAGCCGCTGGATTCGCTGCACCTGCGGCGCAAACCGTCGGTTGAAGCCCACCATCAGCACGCGCGGTCCGTGTTTGGCCTCTGCCGCATGCAGGGCCTCAAGGATCCGGTCAAGGTCCGGCTCCACGATGCAGACCGGTTTTTCTACGAACACATGCTTGCCTGCGGCCAGCGCCGCGATCACCTGGTCGGCATGCAGATGGTGGCGGGTGGCGATGAACACCGCGTGGGTCTCGCCGTCATTGATCACCTCGGCGACGTCCGTGCTGCCGAAGGCGAAGCCCGCCCGCTGGCTCACCGTTGTGACGGTGAGGCCAGTCGCCGCAGCGACCCCACGCAGCCGGACCCCCGGCACGGCCTGAATGGCGGGGAGCAGCACGCTGCGGGCGAAACTACCGGCTCCGACGAAGCCTACCCCCAGAGTGCCCACGACCGGTCGCGCTGCCGCGGGCATCAATCGCGTCGTCCTGGCTGGCTCCGCCGGATACTCGAGCACGATGGCGAGGCACGGCTCTCGTCGGGTGGTGAGGAGCTCGTAGGCTTGGGGCGCTTCAGTAATGGAGTACCGATGGGTCACCAGCGGAGCGACTTCCACTGACCGACTGGCCAGCAGTCCCAGGAACGCCTCGAGATTCCGCTGCTCGGTCCAGCGCACGTATCCGATCGGATAGTCGTGTCCGGCTTCTTCGTACACAGGATCATACCGGCCGGGCCCGTAGGAACGGGAGAAGCGGACCTCGAGCTCCTTCTCGTAGTACGGGCTTCTCGGGATATCAACTGGGACGGCGCCGAGAATGACAACCCGCCCACGCTCGCGGCAGATCTCGCCGGCCAGCTCGATCGGGTCCCGGCTGTCGCTCGCGGCCGCGATGATAACGGCGTCGGTGCCGTGGTGACCCGTGCGGTGGGCCGCCGCTTGCGCAAATCCCCGACCGGGTGCCGTCGCTTCGAGTGCGCCCAAACGCTCGGCCAAGCGGCAGCGCTCGGGGTCGGGATCACACGCGATCACCTGGCACCCATTGGCGCGAAGAATCTGAACCGTTAGCAGCCCCAGGAGTCCAAGCCCGATCACGGCGACTGTTTCTCCCAGCCTCGGATCCGCCTGGCGCACCCCTTGGAGCGCGATCGCACCGAGAGTGGCGAAGGCCGCGTCCTGCAGCGCCACCTCGGGTGCAGATGCGGTTGCATCCGGAAGCCGGGCACAAAGATGTTTAGGTACCCACACCAGCTCCGCGTGACTGGCGTAGCCTCCCCCGGCGCAAGCAACCCGGTCGCCCACCTGAAGTCCATCGACGCCTCGGCCTACCGCCTCAACGATCCCCGCGGAGCTGTAACCCATGGCAATCCACGACTCAAGCTTGTCGGTGACACTCCGCGCCGTAACCAGGAGACCATCACGCTTGAGGCGCGCCAACACCTGGCGCACCAGGTCCGGGCGCTGCCGAGCCCGGCCGATCAGGGACCGGCGGCTCCGCTCGACGTTCATGCGTTCGGTGCCGGAACTCACGACCGAACAGACGGTACGGACCAGCACTCCCCCGTCCAGCAGCGCGGGCACCGGCAGATCCAGCAACCGCACCTCGCCGCGGAGATTCTGCACTACTTGTTTCACGTCGTCGGACTCCGGTGCTGGGTCACGCTGGCCTGGGTCCAGCTCCACGGTGAACTCGTAGCATTGAACGAACCAGAAAATTGCACCTCATCCGGTCCTGCCCATTTGCCCAGTGGATCGTAAGGTGAGCACAGAGGTCGTGGCGCGCCGCAGCACTTTCTCACCCATGTCGAATCCGATGACGGAGATCAGCACGAAGCCGACTCCGCCGGAAAGCAGCGCCTGCGGCAACGCGCCGAGGTTGGCTTGCCAGAAGGCCCAGTACATGAACGCGTAGGCGGCGAGCGTCACCACGCTCTTCCCGCGGCGGATGAGGTAGCAGTGGACCCCTTGCATGATGCAGCCGGCGATAAGCCCCCCGAGGACGACGCCCACCATGCCGAAGTCGGCATAGAAATACCCGAGGAAAGGGGCGGGAGCGGTCCCCGACTCGATCCCGCCTGAGAGGCCCGGGAAGACATAGCCATACGCGTAACCCGAGAGATCGAATACCGGCTGGCCTAGGAGCCAGGCTAGGCGCCCGATGCTGCGGCCGTGAAGAAACCCCACCCGATCGGGAAAAATCTCGAAGTAGGCATAGAGTAGTTCGGCTGGGAGTACGAAGAGCCGACGCAGGATTCCCTCGAGCAGAGTCCAGATCTTGATGTCCGACCCGGCCCCAAGCTCCAGCAGGACCGCGATTGGAAACGCGAAAACCAGGCCTGTTCCAATGAAGAGACCCTTGAGTGAGATTCGGCCGCCGCGATAGAGGTACCAGTAGAAGAATCCCGTCAAGGCGATCAGCGCCACTGGAGTCTTGGCCAGCGAGAGGGCGGCGAAAAACACTCCCAGCCCCGCCACGATCGCCAGACCGGCCAGACGGGCGCCGGTGCGGCTCCGAAGGTACTGACCAAGGGCAATGGTGATCAGCAGCGGAAGCATCACTCGTCGTACCACGTCATAGGCGTAGCGCAACGGGGAATCGAGTAGCTTGAACGACTCCTCCCGCAGCAGCACCGCTTCGGCAGCGGCCCCAGGATGCCGCAGCAGGAAGAAGAGCGGGATAGTATGAACTTCGCTCAGGTAAAGCACGACGAAGCACGCGGAGACGAGCACGGCGGCCCAGAATACCGCCTCCCGGTGGAGGCTGGTCTCCCCCTCGTTCGAGGCTCGCGCGAAGAACTCGCTGATCTCCTTCCGGCGAAATCCGGTTACCCGATTGACAAGAATCATTCCCACCGGCACCGTGACGAGGGCGCTGAGAATGGCGAATAAGAAGCGCGGTTCATGGGGGTGGTCATGTTCCCCCGCGACCACGAGCCCCGGCACGAGAACCGTCCCGAGGTAGAGTATCCACCATAGGGCCGGGAAGGAGATACGCCGGAGATCCAGGACGGAAACCGCCGCGTGCATCAGGCCGATCGAGACCAGCAGTACGAACCCCACGAGAATCGCAAACCAGGAGGGGGGTCGCCCGGCAGCCACAACACCACCTAACACTGCGGCGACCGCGATCGGCAGCCGCCAGACGGGCCGGCTCGGTGCCTCAATCATGCTTTTGCTCCGGGCGGCCGGACCAGCCGACCTTCCAGCTCCCGGATCCAGCGGGTGCCGAAATGCCGCAAGGAAAGCAGATAAAGTACGCCCAAAGTCCCTGCCACCCCTCCGGCGAAGGCGAGACTCCCGAGTGGAGGCCAAGTGGGAGGAAGCAGCATGCGCGACCCCACCGTGGCCGCACCAACCAGTGCGGTGAGTGCGAGGCTCGGGCCGATCAGCAGCGCGTCCCTCGAGAGTCCAAGGGAGCGCCACAGATGCCAGACGCTAAGTACGCCAAGCACGAAGAGACCCAGGGTGCCGGCGATGGCGAGGCCGAGGCCACCCAGTCCAGCCAGACCCAGAACCACCGACGCTGCTAGGGTGATACAGAGGGCCCAGAGCATGTTCCGAGTATTCATCGCGCGTTCCTCCAGCGCGTCGATTACCGCCCGCAACAGGGTGTAACCCAAGTAGGGGACGGCGGCGACCAGCACGATCCTGATGATCGGCGTCCCCGGGAGGTAGCGCTCACCCAGCCAGGCCCGAACGATCACGTCGGTCCACAATAGAAGTTGGAGAGTGGCGAAGGATCCAAGGTGACAGGTCATGGCGACGACATCTTCAACCCGATCGCGAATGAAGGCCTGCCTGCCCTTAGCCTGCAGCTCCGCGATTCGGGGCAACGCAAGAACCCCAAACGCCGAGGTTCCCAGCTCCACGGTTCGCAGCAGGAGTTGCCCAGCTACCAGAAACCCGGCATCGGTCATGGTTCCGAAACGCGGGGCGAAGAAGGGTCCGACGGCCATCATCCCACCGAAAAAGAATCCGCCGGGGACTCGCGGCAGCCCGTACTGCAGCAGCTCCCCCAGTCGGATCCGGAACTTACCTGACTCCCGGCCCGCCAAGGCCCGCACCAGTTCCGCGCCCAGCGGGATCAGCGACAGAAACATGACCGCCGCGGTCAAAGTGTTGATGAGCGCGAGGCTGCGGGTGTAAGCCCAGAAAAAGGCAATCACGAGCGGCCCCACGCCCACCGCCCACAATTGCCAATAGTTCGCGTGGCGGACTCGGCCAGCTCCGCGATAGTACGCACAGAGCAGGTTAACGGTGGCGGTGGAGAGGACAAGCAGCAGGGTCGAGAGTAGGGCGGCGCCGAGCGATGCGTCATGAAATACGACCCGCGCCCAAAATGCCGGAGCGATGCTTGCCAGACCGAGCAGCAGTAACGCGGGCAGCACCGCGAAGAGCGTCGCTGCGAGTAGATATGTGTAGCGTTGCGCCAGGCTCTTGGAGATCGCGAGATATCGGGTGACCGTCATCCCCGCGACCAGCGAGTAGATCGCGATCGAGGAAACCAGGCGCCTCGAAAAGCCGTATACCCCGAACTCCTCGGTCGAGAACGCGACGGCGAGCCAGCGCGTAACGAGGACTAATGCGGCCATCATCAACAGGGAGGTGATCGCCGTGTTAACGAGATCGAGAACGAAGGGACTGGGCCGGAACCAACCGCGTGTGAGGTGGGCTTCTTCAGCGATCATAAGGCGTGGCGGAATTGGCGAAGGGCTGTCCGGTCAATTCAGTGGCGGGATGCTCCAGGCGGTTCCAGGTCACGCGCCGAACCGTTCACGCCAAACCACAGCGGCGTAAAGACTCCAGAGGTGGAAGCTCCGGTTAACCGTCACGGGGCCCCGCCTCAATTCCTCGAGGACCGCGGGTATGTCGACGAATGGCTCCCACTCTTCCCGAGCCGCGACGAGTCGGTCCCGAAGATCTCGACCTAGTGCTCCGTTGAACCAATCATAAATCGGAGCGCCAAATCCGCTCTTTTGCCGGTAAAACAACGCCCGGGTTCCATTCTGCGTTTTGTTGGGCGGGAGCACCCGGCGAGTCCAGTCGGTAGCCATCCGCTTGAGAGGATCCTTCGAGACCCCATCGCGCAGCTTCCAGGTGAGCGGCGTTCTCAGGGCGAACTCGATCAGCGCCTTATCGAGGAACGGCACGCGAACCTCGATCGAATTGGCCATCGCCATCTTGTCGGTCCGCATCAATAAGAGCTCGGGGAGGCGGGTAGTCAGCTCCACATAGGTAATCTGATCAAAGAACGAGGCCTCCGGCACCTCCCGCGCGAGTTCCTCGTAGATTGGCTCAACCTGGAAATACGAATCGGAGCCGCGCATTTCCTCGAGAAAGGACGAATTGAGAAGCCGCTGCTTTTCGTGTTCATAGAGGCCGATCGCCTCCGCCAGGTAAAAACGCTGCCCCAGACTCCGTCGTCGCAGAATGTCCGCAATCTTCATCCAGCGGGCGCCTCGAAGACCCTTCATCGCTGCATACCCCAGCGCGCCCGCCTGCCGGGGCAGGCGGCAGAGCGGTTGCCAGAGCCAGCGGTAATGGCGAAGGAATCGTCGGGTGATAGCGTACCCAGCGAATAACTCGTCCGCCCCCTCGCCTGCATGGAGCACCGTCATGCCGCGCTCACGGGCAAGGCGAGTCACGTACCATTGAGGTACCGTTACGGGATCGGCAAGCGGCTCGTCAAGATGGTAGGCTACTTCCGTGATTTCCCGAATGAAGTCTTCCTCCGTAAGCGTCACTCTGGCATGGTGCAGGCCTAACAGCGCAGCCATGGCTGTCGCCACGTCGCTCTCGTCGTGAAATCGCGGCGCCTGCATCGCGACGTTGAAACTACACACCGGTTCCGGCGCGACGAGTTCGGCAAATGCCAAACCGTTTAGGGTAGAGTCAACCCCGCCTGAGAACAGCAACCCGACTGGTACGTCGCTCATGAGCCGCTTCTTTACGCTCGCCCGGAACAAGCTCTCGAGTTCCTCGTCAAGATCTTTGGGTGCTGGAGGAGCACGACGCGGCGCAGGTGTCCAGTATTTCCACCGGCTGGTGCGCCCGTCCGAGCTGATCCGAAGCGCCTCTCCCGCTCGAAGCTTTTCGACGCCCTCGAACATTGTGTGAGGTGCCGGTACTACCAGATAGGTGAGGTAGTGGTAGAACCCTTCCCGGCTCATCCGGGCCGGCACCATGGGGTGGGTTACCAGTGCCTTGATCTCCGAGGCGAACAGAAAGGTCCGACCTCGTTCGGCGATGTAGAGCGGTTTGACCCCCACGGGATCACGAGCGAGAAGCGCGGTGTTTCGACGGGCGTCCCAGAGCGCAAAGGCGAAATCGCCGTCCAGGGCGTTCAACATGGCCTCGCCCTGCTCCTCGTAGAGGTGGACGAGGACCTCGGTGTCGCTATGGGAACGAAAAACGTGGCCTTGCCCTTCCAGCCTCCTCCTTAGTTCGGGAAAATTGTAGATCTCGCCGTTGAACGTGACCCAAACCGTCCCGTCCTCGTTGGCCATCGGCTGCGCGGCCAGCGGCGACAGATCGACGATGGCGAGCCGGCGGTGTCCCAGCGCCACCCGGCGGTCCTCGGAGTAGTACGTGCCCTGCCCATCCGGGCCCCTGTGCGCCATGCTGTCGACCATGCGGTCCAACGAGCATGGGTCAACGGGACCAAGGCCGACGTCGAGGTGGATGATGCCACAGATGCCACACATGGCGGTTTTGAAATAGGGCTAGAGACGCGCCTGCCGCATCAGTCAGGCAGATGCGAAGGGTATGGACGGTATCGGCGAACCTACAGCGTGGGGAACGCTCCTCGCGGGTCCCGCAAGAATTCTTCCGCCTGCCAGATCAGCTTCGCGCGGGTTCCATCGGGACCCGAGACAGTCACCAGAGTTTCGCGCTCGGCGTCCCCGAGAGACCGACCAGCTTGCCGTTACCGTTCGTGCGGATCACGCCCCGGGTATCAACCACGAGCGGGGCGAGAGAGAGCACCCGGCCGTAATCCACGTCCTTGTGATCGGTCACAATCAAGGCCAGGTCGACCGATTGCAACAGCTGGTCGGTAAGCGAAACGCTCCGCATCGGAAGTTCCTTGAGCGGAGTGTGTCCGTCGTCCTCGATCACCGGAACGTACGGGTCATGATAGCTCACCTTGGCGCCCTTCTCCTGGAGCAGCCGGATGATGTCCAGAGCCGGGCTTTCCCGCAGGTCACCAATGTTCTTCTTGTAGGCCACGCCGAGGATCAGCACCTTGCTCCCCTTGAGCGAGGTCTCCCGGTCATTGAGCGCGTCCGACACCTTGCGCACCACGTAGGCCGGCATCTCCGCGTTGATCTCGCTGGCCAGCTCGATCATCCGGGTCTTGAAAGACAGCGTGCGCATCTTCCACGACAGGTAGTGAGGATCGAGCGGGATACAGTGGCCGCCCAGGCCTGGGCCCGGGGTGAATTTCATGAAGCCAAACGGCTTGGTGGCCGCGGCGTCGATTACACCCCACACATCCAGTCCCAGCCGGTCGCACGCCTGAGCCAGCTCATTCACCAGGGCGATGTTGATCAGCCGAAACGTGTTTTCATAGACCTTGACCAGCTCGGCGGCTTCGGGGCTTTCGACCGGTACCATCGTGTCGAACACCTTCCGGTACAGCACGAGGCCCAGCTCGCCGCAGAGCGAAGTTATGCCGCCGATGACCTTTGGAGTGTTGCGCGTCTGCCACGTCGGGTTACCCGGATCCACCCGTTCGGGGCTGAAGCACAGCGCAAAGTCCTTCCCAACCACCAACCCTGACTGCTCCAGGATCGGGAGGACAACTTCGCGCGTAGTCCCCGGATACGTCGTGCTTTCCAGAATGATGAGCTGACCGGGCCGCAGAGTCCGGCGTACGGCCTCAGCAGCGCTGACCACGTAGGAGAGGTCGGGATCCTTGGTCTTATTGAGCGGAGTCGGGACACAGATCGAGATGGCATCGCACTCGGCCAGCCGAGAGAAGTCGGTGGTCGCTGCGATCAAGCCTTTCTGCACGAATCCGCCAAGCACCTCGCTGGACACGTCCTCGACGTGGCTCTTCCCGGCGTTGATCCCGTCCACGACTGTGCTGCTGATATCAAAGCCGATGGTCCGGAACCCGCTCCGGGCGAACTCGACCGCCAGGGGGAGACCGACGTACCCCTGCCCGATGATCCCGGTGACCGCCTTCCCTCTCCCCACCAACTCCCGTAACTGTTCCAGACTGCCTGCCATGGCTTTCGTTTCCTCGGTGAATGACTGGCCAACCCCCGGGGGAGGCCAAGTGGGTGAAACTAGCCTAGTGCCAAGGGCTTCCACCAGCCCGCGAGCCCGGTCCCCACTACCGCTCG
>Ga0068864_100004547_pt1 | contig 11389 bp, 10 predicted proteins | sample KBSSwiS72_FD_66586 | JGI IMG/M metagenome (GOLD analysis project Ga0068864, IMG submission 66586) | Switchgrass rhizosphere microbial communities from Kellogg Biological Station, Michigan, USA - KBS Switchgrass S7-2 | ecosystem: Host-associated > Plants > Roots > Rhizosphere > Soil ...
TGATAGAGCACGCTCGCGCCGACGACGCCGCCTCCGATGACGACGACGCGCGCGTGCGTCCTCATCGGCGCGGCCTCGTGCTGGCGCGCACCGGCATTCTCATGCGACCTGCTCGAGGAACGCGCGGGTACGCTCCTTCTGCGGCGCCCCGAAAAGCTGCGCCGGCGGCCCGTCCTCGACGATCACGCCGTGATCGGTGAAATAGACGTGGTCGGCAACCTGGCGCGCGAACGCCATCTCGTGCGTCACCAGCACCGACGTCATGCCCTCCTCGACCAGCTGTCGGATCGTCGCGAGCACCTCGTTGCGCGTCTCGGGGTCGAGCGCGCCCGTCACTTCGTCGAAGAGCATCACGGAAGGCCGCATCGCGAGCGCACGGGCGATCGCGACGCGCTGCTGCTGCCCGCCGGAAAGCTCGCCGGGATAGCTCGACTCCTTGCCGGCGAGGCGAACTTTCTTCAGGAGCTCATGCGCGCGGGCCTCCACTTCGTCCCGCGGCTGGCCGAGCACGTCGACGGGCGCCATCATGATGTTCTCGAGCGCGGTCTTGTGCGGAAACAGGTTGTACTGCTGGAACACGATCGACACGTCCTTGCGCAGCGCGATCATCTCCTTGTCGCTCTTCAGGCGGTGGACGGCGTGCGGTCCGACGTGGATCTCGCCGCGGTCGATCGGAATGAGGCCGTTGATGCACCGGAGGAGCGTCGACTTGCCCGACCCGGAGGGCCCGATGATGCACACGGCGTCGCCTTTCGCGGCAGTGATCGAGATGCCGCGCAGAACCTCGGTGCGGCCGAACGCCTTGTGCACGTCACGAAGTCGCAGGATCGCCGCTTCCCCCTGACGCGGAATGGGCGCCGAGTCGAGCGGGCCAGTGAATGCCGGCGGATCGGCCATCGCGAATCAGCGCGGCGCTTTCGCCGGCACCTCGATGACGCGCGGGGGGTGCCGCGTCGCTTCGAGGAAGCGCTCGAGATCGGCATGGGGAATGACCATCGTCGCCGTGTTGACGAGCGGATGCGCATGCACGGCTTCCGCATCCCACAACGCTTGGTCGAGGATGAGCTCCACCGTCCCCGCTTCGTCGTTGACGAGCGCGAGCAGGCTTACCGATCCCGGCTTGATGCCGAGGTGCTTCTGCAGACGCTCCGCGGAGCCGAATCCGAGCCCGTTGACGCCGAGCTCGTCCGCGAGCGCGTCGATGTCGACCGCCTTGTCGAACGGCACGGTGACGAGGAAATGGCGGCGGCCTTTCTTGTCGCGCAGGAAAAGATTCTTCGTTTTCGCGCCCGGAAACTTCGGCACGAGGCGCAGCGATTCCTCGACGGTCATCACCGGCGGATGCTCGTGCCGCACAGGGTGGATGCCATGCTTCGCCAGGAATTCGGTCAGGTCCATCAACGCTCCGCGTAGCGAGCTTCGAGCCGGCGCGTCCAACGCGCGATCGGATAGCAGTAGACGAAAAACGCCAGCAGGACGTACAGGTAGATCGGGATCAGGAGATCGGTCCGGCCTTCGGCGTTGGTGATCCGGTTGGTGATCGTCATCACCTCGCTGACGCCCACGATCGAGGCCAGCGTGGTCGCCATGGTGAGGATCGCGTACCAGTTCATCCACGGCGGCAACATCCGCTTCACGCATTGCGGCAGGATGATCTTCCACAGCGTCTGCCGGCGCGAGAAGGCGAGCGAGCGCGCCGCCTCCCACTGCGCAGTCGGGATCGACTGCACCGCACCGCGCAGGATTTCCGCGACATTGGCCATGATCGGCAGCGCAAGCCCGAGCGTCGCCTTCACCCAGTCGGGAAACGGGATAGTCGCGCCGCGCACGCGCACTTCGAACGGCATCAGGAACATGACAAAGAAGAGCAGCACGAGCCACGGCGCATTGCGGAAGAACTGGACGACGACCCACGAAGTGCCGCGCACGGGCGCATGCAGCGAGATGCGCGCGAAGCCCATCAGCACGCCGGCAACGGTGCCGACAGCCATCGCACAGAAGCTGATGAGCAGGTTGAACACGAACCCCTCGGCGAGGAGCGGCGTCCACTTCCACAGGAGCTCGAGCACCGACAGCTTCGGCGCCGCCGGCGGGATCTGCGCGACGACGAGCGATGCGACCAGCAGCGCGGCGAGTGCGATGCCGGCCCGCGGGCTCAAGAGCTCGCTAATGGACGCGGCACTGTGGCTCATTGCCCGAATCCCGGCACGCGCAGCCGCGCTTCGAGCCATTGCATCAGCTGGTTGATGATCCCCACGATGGCGACGTAACAGATCAGCAGCACCACCATCATCTCCGGCACGTTCACCTGCTCCGACCACACCTGCGCCGACATGTACACGAGCTCCGGCACCGCAATTGCATAAGCGAGCGTGGTCGTCTTCACGAGATTGACGAGATTGTTGTTCATCGCCGGCATCGTCACGCGGATCGCGAGCGGCAGCACGACCTTGCGGTAGATCTGCGCGCGGGAATAACCGAGCGCCTGCGCCGCCTCGACCGTTGCCCTCGGCACCGCCTCGATGCCCGCACGGAAGATCTCGGCAGCGAACGCGGTTTCGAGGAGCGTCAGCGAAACGACGGCCCACCCGAACGAGCCCAGAATCGGCGCCCCGTCGACCTTCGGCAGCACCGGCCCCACCGCGAAGTAGAAGAAATACAGCTGGACGAGCGGCGGCGTGTTGCGGAAGAGCTGCACGAAGCCGTCGACGACACGCCGGACCGCGGCGACGCGCGAGCCGGCCAGCCACGCGGCAAACGCGCCGAGCACGACGCTCAAAACGAGGCAATAGGCCGACAGCTTGAGGGTCGTGAAGAACCCCACCACGAAGCGGTTGCGGTCGTACGGATCGTAGAAGATGGTGAGCTTGATTCCCGTGGTCTTGTAGAGCCACAGGAACCAGGCTGCGACGTCATCCACCGCCCCGCCCCGGCGCCGCTTCGTCTCCGCGGCGCGGCCGAGGAATGCGCACACTCACTCGCCGGCCGCTCGCATCAATCGGCCTCCCCGGGCGGACCGAGCAATGCGAAGGCTCGCGTGTCGGCCTCCGGCGACGACTCGCGTTTGCCGTCGATCCCCGCGCTTTGCGCGGGGCCCCTCGCCGGCCGCTCGCATCGCCCTACTTGAACTTCGCTTGCTGCTCGACGAGGAACGGCGACTGCGGGATTCCCCACTTCTTCTCGAGCCCGAGGATGAAGCCCGTCTTGTGCCACTCCTTCGAGAGATCGCTCATGTACGCGGCGAACTTCGGATCGTCCTTGCGCACGCCCATGCCCCACGGCTCGGGGTCTATCGCGGGCACGACCATGGCGTAGTCGGCCCACTTCGCGTCGCCCATGATGCCGGCGAAGAACGTCGTGTCGAACACGACCCCGACGCAATTCCCGCCCTCGAGCGCCGACATCGCTTCCGTCACGCCCTTGAACACGACGAGCTGGGCGCCGAATTCCTCGCCCGTGCGGCGGTTGTAGTAAGCGCCCTGGATCGCGCAGATCGGCTTGCCCTTCAAGTCCTGCCAGGTCTTGAGGCCCGAATTCTTCTTGGCGAACACGCTCGCCGCGCCGGCGTAGTAGAAAGGCTCCGGAATGCCGACCACCTCGGCGCGATCCGGCTTGTAGGCCATCGTCGCGATCATGAGGTCGATGCGTCCCTGCTTCAGGAATTCCATCCGGTTCGCGGCAACGACCGGAACGAGCTCCAGCTGCACGCCGAGCCGCTTGGCGACGTCCTGCGCGAGATCGACCTCGAGGCCGACGATCTTGCCCGAGGGATCCGTATAACCGAACGGCTTGTAATCGGCCTTGACGCCGACCACGATCTTGCCCTTCTGCTTGACGCTCGCGAGCGTGTCCGATTGCGCCAGCGCGGAGCCCGCCATCACGAGCGCCGACGCGGCGGCGGCAACGAGCCAGCGGCCCAGCTTTGCGATCTGCATGTTTCCTCCAATCAGGCGAACAGGGAGGATGCGCTTACGGCTCCCACCCCTGCGCATCGCTCGGGGCCATTAGAATAAGCGATCCCGTCCGCGAGCGACAGCATCCAAGAACCAGCACCAGCCGGACGCGAGGGAGGCTTTCGTTTTGAAATATTCGATCTTCTCGCTGGCGCGCAACGCGCGGAGCTACCACGAGCGCTGGCCGCTTGCGTGGCGCAGTCCCGCGCCGAAGCCGCGCTACGACGCGATCATCGTCGGCGGCGGCGGGCACGGGCTTGCGACCGCCTATTACCTCGCGAAAGAGCACGGCATCGCCAACGTCGCCGTCCTAGAGAAAGGCTGGCTCGGTGGCGGCAACACCGGACGGAATACGACGATCGTGCGCTCGAACTATCACCTCGATCCGAACGCGCACTTCTACGAGCTCTCGCTCAAGCTGTGGGAGAAGCTCTCGCAGGATCTCAACTTCAACGTGATGTACAGCGCCCGCGGCGTGCTGAACCTCGTCCACTCGCCCGCGGATCTCGACGCCGCGATGCGCCGCGGCAACGCGATGCGCCTGAACGGCATCGACGCGAAGTTCGTCACGCGTGACGAGATCGCACGCTCCATTCCGAATCTCGACTGCAGCGCCGACGCGCGCTTCCCCATTATGGGCGGGCTCCTGCAACCGCGCGGTGGTACGGTGCGGCACGACGCCGTCGCCTGGGGCTACGCGCGCGCCGCCGACGCGCGCGGCGTCGACATCATCCAGCAATGCGCGGTGACCGGGATCCGCATCGACAACGGCGCCATCGCCGGTGTCGAGACGACGCAGGGGTTCATCGCGACGAACAAGCTGGGGCTTGCCGTCGCGGGACACTCGAGTCACCTCGCGGCGATGGCGGGCCTCAAGCTGCCGATCGAGTCGCACGTGCTGCAGGCGATGGTCTCCGAGCCCGTGAAGCCCGTGCTCGACACCGTCGTCACGTCAGGCGCCGTGCACTTCTACATCAGCCAATCCGACAAGGGCGAGCTCGTGATGGGCGGGGACCTCGACTTCTACAATTCGTATGCGCAGCGCGGCAACCTGCCGATCATCGAGCACGTGGTCTCGGCCTGCCTCGCGCTGTTCCCGAGCTTCGGACGCCTCAAGCTGATGCGCACGTGGGGCGGCATCATGGACATGACGATGGACGGCAGCCCGATCATCGCCAGGCTCCCGGTGAAAGGCCTCTACATGACCGGTGGCTGGTGCTATGGCGGATTCAAGGCGACGCCGGCGTCGGGCTTCTGCCTTGCGCACACGATCGCGCGCGATGAGCCGCATCCGCTCAACGCCGCCTTCACGCTCGAGCGGTTTGCGTCCGGCCGCACGATCGACGAAAAGGGTGCGGGCCCGTATGCCTGGGCACACTGATCGTCGATGAAAGTCGTCGCTTCCATCCGATGCTTCTGATCCCCTGCCCCTGGTGCGGGCCGCGCAGCCAGATCGAGTTCACGTACGGCGGCGACGCGACCGTTCGCCGGCCCGCGCTGGATGCGCCCGAAGACGAGTGGGCGCGCTACGTCTACGTCCGCGACAATCCGATGGGGCCGCACGACGAATGGTGGACGCACAGTTCCGGATGCCGGCAGTGGTTCGTGGTCCGGCGCGACACTCGCACGCACGAAATTCTCGGCGCCAACAGGCCCTGAATGCAGCGCTGTCGCCTGCCGATGGGGGGAGTCGTCGACCGCAGCCAGTCGGTTCCCTTCGAGTTCGACGGCGTGAGCTACGAAGGCTACGCCGGCGACACGCTTGCCTCCGCGCTCCTCGCCAACGGCGTCCACCTCGTGGCGCGGAGCTTCAAGTATCACCGGCCGAGAGGCATCGTGTGCGCGGGTGTCGACGAGCCCAACGCGTTGGTGCAGCTCGGCCGCGGCGCGCGCAGCGAGCCGAACGTCCGCGCGACGACGCAGGAGCTCTACGCCGGGTTGCGGGCGGCCAGCCAGAACCGCTGGCCGTCGCTCTCGTTCGACGTCGGCGCCATCAACGATGCGATGTCGCGGTTCATTCCGGCGGGCTTCTATTACAAGACGTTCATGTGGCCGCCGAGCCCGAAGTGGTGGCTGCGCTACGAACACGTCATTCGGCGCGTTGCCGGAATGGGCGTGACGGCGAGCCTGCCCGATCCGGATTCCTACGAGCACCAGTATGCGCACTGTGATGTGCTGGTGATCGGCGCGGGCCCGGCGGGACTGGCTGCCGCGCGCTCCGCTGCGCACGCCGGCGCGCGCGTCATCGTGTGCGACGAAAATCCGATGCTCGGCGGCGGCCTGTACGGAGCCGCTGCCACCATTGGTGACACCACCGCAAGCGCATGGCTCCAGGCGACGACGCGGGAGCTTGCCGCACACGACAACGTCACGCTGTTGCCGCGCACGACGGCGTTCGGCTGTTACGACGGCAATCTCATCGGGCTGATCGAGCGTGTCGCCGGGCATCCGCCTGAAGCGGCGGCGACGGGTTCGTCGGATTCGGCGCGTCAAGACGGTCCGGTATCCAATTGGATGCCGCGTGAGCGCCTGTGGAAAGTCCGTGCGCGCTCGGTCGTGCTCGCGACAGGCGCGCACGAGCGCGGCATCGCCTACGCGAACAACGACCTGCCCGGAACGATGCTCGCCGGCGCGCTTCGCACCTATATCGATCGGTATGCCGTCCGCCCGGGGACGCGAGCCGTCGTCTTCGCGAACAACGACCAGGCATACGCCGCGGCATTCTCGCTGCAGCGCGCCGGCATCGAGGTGGCGGCGATCGTCGATCCGCGCGGCGGTGCCGCACTCGACGGCGCCTTGCCGCTCGCCGCACGGGACAACGTCATTCCGATCCTCGCGAGATCGGTCATCACGGGCGCTCACGGGAGGTTGCACGTGACGGCCGTCGACGTCGCACCGCTCGCGGGCGGCGTCGGCAGGCGCATCGAATGCGACCTGGTCGCGCTGTCCGGCGGCTGGAACCCGGCGGTTCACCTCTTCTCGCAGGCGCGCGGCAAGCTTCGCTACGACGAAGCGCTCGCGACGTTCGTTCCGGATCACTGCCCTGCCGCGATGACCGTCGCAGGGGCGGCGAACGGATCCGCCGATCTCTCGACGGCGCTGCACGAAGGCCACGCCGCCGGGATCGCGGCCGCAGCGCAGGTGGGCTTCGCCGCGACGGCATCGCTGCAGACACCCGAAGCGGCGCCGGTCGCGAGCGGAGCGCCGCTCGCACTGTGGAGCACTGCGCCCGTCGTGGAGGGCGCGAAGCGCTTCGTCGACTGGCAGAACGACGTGACGGTCGACGACGTGGCGCTCGCTGCGCGCGAAGGCTACAGCTCGGTCGAGCACTTGAAGCGCTACACGACGCTCGGGATGGGCACCGACCAGGGCAAGATCTCGAACGTCGTTGGCCTCGCGCTCCTCGCCGGCGAGCTCGAGCGCCCGATTGCCAGCGTCGGCACGACGACATTTCGGCCGCCGTACACGCCGGTGACGCTCGGTGCCTTTCCGGGCCACGATGCGGGACCGCACGTCGAGCCGTCGCGCTTTTCGAGCATTCACGACTGGCACGTCGCGCACGGCGCACGCTTCGTCAATGCCGGCCTGTGGAAGCGGCCGCACTCCTATCCGCGAAAGGGCGAGTCCGCAGACGACGCGGCGCTGCGCGAAGCGCGCAACGTCCGCACCAACGTCGGCATCGTCGACGTCTCGACGCTCGGCAAGATCGAGCTGCAGGGCGGCGACGTCGCGGAATTCCTGAACCGCGTCTACATCAATCGCTGGGACACGCTTCAAGTCGGGCGCTGCCGATACGGGGTTATGTTGCGTGACGACGGCATCGTGCTCGACGACGGCACGACGTCGCGCCTCGCGTCGTCGCACTACCTGCTCACGACGACGACGGTCAACGCGGTGCGCATCCTGCAATATCTCGAAAGCCTGCTGCAGACGGAATGGCCGGAGCTCGACGTCTGTGTAACCTCGGTCACCGAGCAATGGTCGGCTGCGGCGCTGGCCGGTCCCCGCGCGCGCGACGTGCTCGCAAAGATCGTCGACCTCGATGTGTCGAACGCGGCGTTTCCGTTCCTTGCCGTCGCGAGGTGCCAGGTCCGCACGGCCACGGGCCCGGTCGAGGCGCGCGTCTTCCGCATGAGCTACTCGGGCGAGCTCGCGTACGAGATCCACGTGCCGGCGCACAAGGGCCGTGCGATGTGGAACGCGGCGATCGCCGCGGGCGCCGACTGCGGGATCATGGCGTACGGCACCGAGGCCATGAGCACGCTCCGCATCGAGAAGGGGCACATCGTCGTCGGCGCGGAAGCGGATGGGCGCACGACAGCGCACGATCTCGGCCTCGGCGAGCTCGTGAGCCGCGCGAAACCGTGCATTGGACAACGGCTCGCCGGGCGGCCCGCGCTCAACTCGACCGATCGCTGGCAGCTGGTGGGGCTCACCACCCTCGGCGATCCGATGCCGCGGGCGGCGAAGATCGTCGCCGACCCCGATCGCGCCGCGCCGAACCCGATGCTCGGGCACGTCACGTCGTGGTGCCGCAGCCCCAATCTCGACGCGTGGATCGCGCTCGCGCTCCTGGAAAACGGCCGCGCGCGTCACGGGCAGACCCTGTGGGCGGTCTCGCCGCTCGCGAGCGTGCGCGTCCAGGTGCGGGTCGTCCCGCCGTGCTTCATCGATCCCGAGGGCGAGCGCCTACGTGGCTGACGACAACGTCTTCGAAGTCGGCGCGACGATGGCCGGCCATTACGGCGCCAGCGGCAGCACGGGCGTCGCACTCGCCGAGGCGAACTTCGCAGCGGCGTGGAACGTGCAGGGAAGCGTGCGATCCCCGGACGTTGCAACCGCGGCGCGCGCGTTGTTCGGGTGGTCGCTTCCTGCGGCGCCCAATACGACGTCGCGAGTCGGCGCGTTGACGGCGCTGTGGATCGGCCCCGCGTCCTGGCTTCTCGTCGCCACGGACGTGTCGGCGCTCGCGGATTTCGAAACGAAGCGTGACGCACTCAACGCGGCGGGTGGCGCGCTGTTCGATGTCTCCGCGAGCCGTGTCGGATGGACGATCGCCGGGCCCGCAGCGGCGACGGTGCTCGCGAAGGGCTGTCCGCTCGACTTCCATGACCGCGTCTTCGGACGAGGCATGTGCGCACAAAGCGTGTTCGGCCGCGTGAATGCGCTTTTTTATCGGCGCGGTTTGGCTCCTCACTCGGACGATCAGTCTTTGCAACGATCGCCGCAATTCACGATGCTCGTCGCGAGGAGCTTTGCGCGCGACGCCTGGCGGGTCCTTTGCCTGTCGGCCGCCCAATATGGCTACGAGGTGCTGCATCCCCAGCCGTTCTGACACCGACGGCGCGGGGAGCGAGAATCTCCTTTCCGAACGAGAGCCGCATCACTAAAATGGAAATCCCGAGCGCGACGACCGCGCTCCGGAGGTAGCTCGGACGCCACCCCTACGGAGACAACGATGTTCGCCGCCTGCGAGGCGCTCATTGGACTTCTCGTCGCGCTTGCCGCGACTGCATCGACAATTGCTGAAGCTGCTGCCCCGGCCGGCAAGTCGCTGGAGCCGCTGTGCCGCGACTACCGGGAGTACAACGAGCCGCGGCCGATGGTCGATCGGCAGCAGGTCTCCCTGCTGCCGAAATTCGATTCGCTCGACGAAATCTGCTTCGACGAAGCGAAGTCCCCTCAACTGTCGAGTTATGCGTGCACGCTGCCGTCTCGCCCGCCAGTGAAAGGCAGCTGCTGCACCGACGCCTGGGACTGTCTCAAGAGCTCGCAGTCGTCCTGCGAATCGACCGAAGCGCTCTGCCGCGGCCTCGGCGCGACGTGGTCGAAGGAATGATGGCGGAGCTCTTCACGCCGTCGCTGCCGTGCCCGCACGATCCCTAGCCGGCGCCAGGCGGAACGAGCGCGGGGTGTCGCCCGCAAAGTTGCTCGCGAAACTGTTCGCCGACGAGCGCGCGCACTCGTGGCGCGCCGAGCCGCTCGCCGCGAGCGCCGAGGGCATGCGCCGCTACGACGATCGCCTCGCCTGCGTCACCGCCGCCGCGCACGAGCGCAACCGCCGTGCGAACGAGCGCTTCATGAAGCGGCTGGGCGCGATTCCGCGCAGCAAGCTCACGATGCGGCAGCAGGTGAGCTACGACCTCTTCCAGTTCATGCTGTCGTCGCGTGCGACGTTCTCGCGCTATCGCGAATGGCGGATGCCGCTCAACAGCGACAGCGGCTTCCACAGCGAAATCCTCTTCATGCACGAGCTGGCTGGCCCAAAAACGGTCGCCGACTACGAGAACTACATCGCCCGGTTGAACGACGTGCCTCGCTACTTCGACGAGAACATCGCCAACATGCGCGAGGGCATGCGCGAAGGCTTCACGCTGCCGTCGGCGATCCTGGATGGCGTTGGCAGGAGCATCGACGGCGAGCAGTACGACGATCCCACGACGATGCCGCTATGGCAGCCGTTCGCGAATTTCCCGCATGCGGTTCCCGACTCGAACCGGCCTCGCCTCGCCGCCGCCGGCCGGACGGCGCTCACGGACGCGGTGATTCCGGCCTACGCTCGCTTCCAGCGCTTTTTCGAAGACGAATACCGGCCCGCCGCAAGAACGACGACCGGCGCGGCATCGCTCCCCGATGGCCGCGACTATTACGCCGACCTCGTGCGCTATTTCACGACGCTTCCGGATGCCACGCCCGAGAGCGTGCACGAGACCGGCGTTCGCGAAGTGGGCCGCATCCGCGCCGAGATGGCAGCGATCCTTCGTGACATCGACTACTCCGGCGACCTCGTCTCCTTCCTCGAATTCCTGCGCACCGACCCGCAGTTCCGGCCGCCATCCGGCGATGCGCTGCTGCGCGAAGCGGCGTGGATCGCCAAGGAGATCGACGGCAAGCTGCCCGCCTTCTTCGGCAGGCTTCCGCGCATGCCGTACGCCGTCAAGCCCGTGCCCGAGGCGCTCGCGCCCAATTACACGGCGGGCCGCTACAATCCGGGGCCCCTGGGCGCCGCCGGCGAATATTGGGTCAATACCTACGCACCCGAAACACGGCTCACTTACACGCTGCCCGCGTTGACGCTGCACGAAGCGGTGCCCGGCCATCACCTGCAGATCGCCCTCTCGCGCGAGCTTACCGACCTGCCGGTCTTCCGGCTCAACTTCTTCCCCCATGCGTTCGGCGAAGGCTGGGCGCTCTACTGCGAGAAACTCGGCGAGGAAATGGGGGTCTACCACACGCCCTATCAACGCTTCGGCCGCCTCACGTACGAGATCTGGCGCGCCTGTCGCCTGGTCGTCGATACGGGCATGCACGCAATGGGGTGGACTCGCGAACAGGCGCACGACTATCTGGCCGCGAACACCTCGCTGTCGATGCACGAGGTGCGCACCGAAATCGATCGCTATATCGCGTGGCCCGGGCAGGCGCTCGCGTACAAG
>Ga0068864_100004553_pt1 | contig 11383 bp, 8 predicted proteins | sample KBSSwiS72_FD_66586 | JGI IMG/M metagenome (GOLD analysis project Ga0068864, IMG submission 66586) | Switchgrass rhizosphere microbial communities from Kellogg Biological Station, Michigan, USA - KBS Switchgrass S7-2 | ecosystem: Host-associated > Plants > Roots > Rhizosphere > Soil ...
TTTCTTCATGTGAATTTAATAATAGGAAAACTTGCTTTGCAACTTTGATGGGGTTAAACATTTGTGAAGAGTGACATGGCGGTAGAGATGATTAGTTGTAAAGAGACCTAAAATAAAATCGCCAGCTTTTATGCCGGCGACTCTTTAGGGTATGTATGTCGTTTAATTTTTCTTTAACAAAACCTTCTTTTGAGAAAAATTGAATGCGGCGTCTATAAATTCCAACAAGGTATTCCAGTTCTCTTTTTTCACGTAGATCTGTTTATATACTTTCATAGTGAGTATTTTGAGTTGTGTGCCTTCAACAATAGCTTTTACTTTGAAATAACCAGCATCATTTTCAACTGACATATTCAAATTATTTACTCCTACTGCTTTATATCCATCTGGTATGTTAAAGGTGATCTCATTTTTAATCGTTCGGGGAAAACCCATATGCGCATCATATTCCCGCTTACGTTCATCGGGATTAACATAGAGTTGCTCGCCAATAAGACCAGGTACTGACACCAGTAAATTCTTTCCTGCACGCATTACCATATCCCGCAATTCAAATTTGCTGGTAAAAGAAAGCTCTTGTTTTTTCCAACTGCGTCCATCAGAGTTGAGTAAGAATTCGGTGTATTTATCTATATTATCATAATCATCTCTGTACTGCGCTTTCATAAATTCCAACTTTTTTTCCTTGTCTTCTTTTTTGCGTTCACGTAAACGTTCCTCAAATTGCTCAAGTATCGCGCCTTTAAGATTTCCCCTGATATCATCTTCACCACCGTAGCTTCTGTAATCATCATCAAAAGCAGCTGTATAGGCTAAGCCCTGGATATTGTAATTTGCTTTGCTGATACCAATAGCGGTTCGTTTAGCTGTTATCAATAGGTTTTGCGTCCCTGTATCGATCGTTGCTTCAATACTATTGGTTGTCACATTTTGTTCAGGGATATTATTTTCAATGGTAACAGGTGTCGCAGTTGGATTTTTCCCAAGCTTGATGATATAGGCAGGTGTATTTAGAAAACTTTCCTTAAAATCATAAGGGTTGGAAAAAGCAGTAGGATTAAAAATATATCTTCCTTTTACCCTTAATAGCCATTCGGGTTCTGTACGAAAAATAATATCACCGGGTGCTGAAAGCGTATAGGGTGCTGTAACAATAAAATCATAAGGAATTTTTTTGTTGTCCAGTTTTTCCATCATACAATAAGCAAATGTTTCACTGCCAATGCCATCGCCACGGATAGTGCCAACATGCCGGATGATATAGTATAGCTTTTGTATATAATCATCGTCCCTGAGTTCAGATGCATTTATTTGCTTCAAATAATAATTAACACTTTGAAGAAGGAAACCCGGATTCATTTTACCGTACATACTGTTTACTTTCTTCGCCATTTCATCCGGCGATAAATTTCTTTTCAATTCTCCTTTATCACCAATAAACAGATCTGAGCGGTTTTCCTGGCGACTGAAGACGATCTGGAATTTTATAAAAGGTACCTGTGCAAAATGATTTACCCATCTAGTGTCAGACATTTTATCACGGTTACGATCTTCCCAGGTGTAAAGGATAGAGCCATTCCCACTTTCTTTAAAATCCGGAGCACCATTCAGTGATTTTGAGTTCACAAAAGATTTATCATCTGTTTCAATGCTGAACTTTTGTGCGATAACGGGATATTCACGATTGCATACATAATAGATCGGATCGAACTCGATATAATTCATCTTCTTTACTGTGTTATCATCATAAAAAATAGTTGCATAATCGATGATATCACCGGGATCAAGGTCAGGTACAGCTAATTTATAAAAGATCACACTGCTTTTACTTTTATCATACAGGGTGGAAGCTTTACCGATATAAGGCAAAAAAGTGGAAGGCACATCCGAACTATTTTCTACATAAATGGCATTGCGTAAAGAAACTTCCTGTATTGTTCCGTTTGATTTTATGATCCGGATCGAGGCACCATCTTTAGCTGAACCAATACGGAAATAGATGCTTGAATAACTATTAACGGCGTCCCTGTCAAGCAATTTGATACGCCGATGAGTCATTTCATATACCGCTAGTTTATTGGCGTCTTTATCAAAATTAAAACTGGTCTTTTGTGCGATGATCACTCCACTTTCGTCTTTCCATTTGTCGGGTGTGGAAGTGATATTGAAATCTGCATCATTGTCATTCAGCACTAACCGCATATTAGCTGCAATACTTTCCAGCTTGGACGGACTAAATGTATCATCATCCTGTGCAATAAGATTCGATGTAAGCGACGATACTATTAATATTAACAGAGTTTTTTTCATACTTATTGGGTTAGGGTTTTTGAATGGCGATCAGGTTCGAATTGAAATCCTTTAATTTCTTGGTAAAAGCTTTCCAATTTTCAAAATCATCTTTACGAATACGACCGGTATTGAAGGAGATCGCTTTTCTAAAGATCACCTTATTACCTTTTACAGTATAGGATGCCTGCACACCATAATCGGAATTCTGAATATTAATTGAATCAGGAATTGAAGTGACTTTATAGCCAGCCGGCAATGTAAGTTCTGTTTCATCTGCCGATATATAAGCCGAATGAAAGACATAATCATGCTGGCGATTCTTGTCTGGAATAAAACTGTTCAGGTCTTCAGGAAAGAAATCAATACCTGCATAGACCTCTTTATCTTCTGCAATAACATAATTGCTCAGGTCAATATCACCTTCGAGCGTCACCGGTATTTCCCTGTTAGTAAGATCAGATGTTTTTATATTATTTACAATGAGATTACGATTACCAAAGCGCAGCATATTCCGGATCATTTCTTTTTGCCTGTCTTTTGGCAGATCATGATAGTATTGCAGAAAACCTGTTCTCTCTTCACCGGTCATCGTGACCGTAACATGCCCTTTGAGAATATTATCTTTTAATTCAAAAATCGTTTTAGTAAATACTTTATTTTTTTCTTTATCAGCCAGCGGTACTTTCTTTATGTCATATTTATCTCCTTTGCCGATCAATACTTCTTTCCCTTGTATCCGCCAGGCATATTCGCCGAAAGGAATAAATTTTTCTGTCCCATCTAGGAAATACTCTTTTCCACCCAATACAACGGTACTGATGCAATGATTATCCACTGACAAGGAAGGTAAAGTATAATCATATGGAAGATGTCTTGTGCCGATCCATGTAATATAGGCTTCAAGTCCTGCCACTTTCAACATTTCAGTGAGCAGGTTGGCCATTCCCTTGCAATCGCCATATTTTGTTTTATAAACTTCCTGAGCTGTTGCTGGAACAAAGCCAGCTAAACCATCCTCGAAGGCGATATAGCGTATATTATCCTGCACCCAATAAAAGATCGACTTTACTTTTTCAATATCTGTTTTCTTACCTGCTACCAGTTCATTCACTTTTGTCTTTAGCTCACCGGGTTTATTGTCACATTTTTTATAGAGATAGTTGTACCATTTGTAGAGGTCGGCTACATCTTTAAATCCTTTTTCTTCTTTGCCATCATAATTAAATGAATTTACAACCAGCACAATATGCGGCCATTGAAAAGCACGGCCAATTGCACGGCTTTCATTTTTAATGGCTACAAGATTGTTTATTTTGAAAATATAAGCAGTACCGTTTCTTTCCTGCATTTTTTGCCTGATCACTTTATATCCTTCAAAATTGAATTCACGCAACTCCACTTTCATCCAATCAGGCACGACCACTTTTATCACTCTCTCTTTTACAGGAAAATAAGTATGAAAGAAAATGCTGGTGAGATATTTACTGTCAAAATATTTTTTTTCCGTCTCTACCCGGGTCACATCACCATAACCTGAAAAGCCAATATTGAAATATTTCACACGGCTATCATCACTGAAGATCTCATTGCTGGTGACTGAACGATCGATCGCTAAACCCACATTATAGTTTTTTTTGATACCAAAAGCGCCTCTTACTCTTTCTAATTGTTTAAATGAATTGATTTTGCTGAACGAATTATAGAAATCAAAATATTGAATGCTGGCCCGTTCACGCATCGAAATAAAGTTGATAGAGGTATTCTTTGTAGCGCTCACTACAGGCAGGTTATCTGTTCCTTTTGCTTTGTCAAAGCTATATTCTTCTTCCATTAATGTAGCGGCTACCCGGTCATCCGGAAATAGCTTTTTTAACCGGTTAGCTTCCGATATATCGTCCTCGCTTTGTGAGATGGCAAAAAAGGGTAAGACTGCGGTTATCAACAGGATTAATAGTTTTCTCATACCTAAAAATTAGTCTGGCAATTTAAAAATTTATGTTCTTAGTGATTTATATCAGCATATTTTTTTTCTTAAAACCCCACATTTGCCCGATTCTATTGATTAGAGCAAAGCGAACTTATCTTAACTTTGCAAACACAAATTTTTACAATGGCAAGAACACAGGAATTACTACAGGATGTGGTGATCAAATTTGCAGGTGATAGTGGTGATGGAATGCAATTAACCGGCACCCAGTTTTCCCAGAATACAGCGTTATTAGGTATTGATTTAGCGACGTTTCCGGATTTCCCGGCTGAAATAAGGGCCCCTCAAGGTTCCTTACCCGGTGTGAGCGGATACCAACTGCGTTTTTCAAGCGACCGGATATTTACCCCCGGTGATGCATGCGATGTACTGGTTGCGATGAATGCTGCTGCTTTGAAGGTAAATCTTACTTCATTAAAGAAAGGGGGGAAAATAATCGCTAATACGGATGGATTTGATGCAAAGAATCTTCGACTTGCAAATTACCCGGAAGGCGAAAATCCTTTGGAAAATGGAAGCCTGAGCAATTATGACGTGATAAAAATGGATGTGACTAAAATGACCCGTGAAGCATTGAAGGATATTACAATGGGACAGAAAGAGAAAGACCGGGCAAAAAATATGTTTGTGCTTGGCTTTTTATATTGGATGTATAATCGTGATATGGAAAGTTCTATCAACTTCTTAAAAGAAAAATTCGGAAAGAAACAAGAAATACTCGATAGTAATGTAAAGGCATTACAAGCCGGTTATAATTATGGAGATACGACCGAAACTTTTACTACTACCTATAAAGTAGAAAAAGCAAAAATGGATCCCGGTACTTACCGTTCTATTATGGGTAACCAGGCGCTTTCCTATGGTTTAATTGCAGCTTCACAAAAAAGCGGTCTGCCATTATTTCTTGGTTCATATCCCATCACACCGGCTTCTGATATTTTACATGAGCTAGCACGGCATAAAAATTTTGGTGTAAGAACTTTTCAGGCGGAAGATGAGATTGCTGCGATTACGTCTGCCATCGGAGCAGCTTATGGTGGAGCACTGGGAATAACTACAACTTCAGGACCGGGTATGGCTCTAAAAGCCGAAGCGATGGGTTTGGCAGTAATGCTGGAAATACCTTTACTCATTATTGATATACAAAGAGGGGGACCCTCAACGGGTTTACCAACAAAAACAGAACAGTCAGATCTGTTACAGGCTTATTATGGAAGAAATGGCGAGTGTCCAATGCCCGTTATTGCTTCATCCACACCAAGCGATTGCTTTGATGTAGCATTCGAAGCGACCCGCATCTCTGTACAACATATGACCCCGGTTATTTTATTAAGTGATGGATACATTGCAAATGGATCAGAGCCCTGGAAGTTTCCGCAATCAAAAGATTTGTCTGAAATAAAAGTGAATTTCAAAAAAGGATTGGATGAGGGTGAAGAAAAATTAATGCCTTATAAAAGAGATGAGAAATTGGTAAGACCCTGGGCAATACCTGGCACACCGGGACTGGAGCATCGTATCGGGGGATTAGAAAAACAAGATGGTACAGGCAATGTAAACTATGAACCGGAGAATCACCAGCACATGGTAAAAACAAGACAGGCTAAAGTTGATAAGATCGCTGACCACATTCCCTTACAGAAATTAGATAGCGGTCCGGAAAAAGGAAAGTTGCTAATATTAGGATGGGGTAGCACTTACGGAGCAATTAAATCTGCCGTTTCAGAATTGCACCTGGAAGGTTATTCAGTTGCACATGCACATATTCGTTATTTGCGTCCTTTTCCCAAGAATTTGGGTGATATTATTAAGAACTATGACAGGGTTTTAATTCCTGAGATCAATAACGGTCAATTGATAAAGATCATTCGCGATGTTTATTTCATAGATGCATTGGGTTATAATAAGATCATGGGTGTGCCGATCACCAAAACAGAATTAGTAATGAAAGTAAAAGAATTAATGGGCGGAATGAATTAATAGTAACGTTCATTTTACCATTCAAATAATCCACCGGCCTCACTGGTGGATTTTAACTTTAGTTAGCCTCTCCTGCTATTATATTAGCTGCAAAATAATTTTATTAGAAAGCTAATATTACTTTTATCCGTTTTCCAATTTGCTTTATTTATAGTGGTGCAGGCACAGGAAAATGCGATTAAAAAAGACAAATGGCATTGGGGTAATGCATTGAGGCAGGATACAAGTGCTGGTTACGTACAGGTAGTGAAAGTAGATAATGTGCTTTATATTTCAGGTGCCGTGTCCCGGGAAATAACACCAGAAGGAATTACAAGAGTGTACAAAGCGCTGGAAAGCTCATTGAAAAGCTTTGGAGCAAGTTTTCAAAATGTAGTAAAGGAGAATTTATATACTACAGATATAGAAACTATGAAAACATATAATGCTGCACGCAAGGTTTTTTACAATGGTGATTTCCCTGCTGCCACCTGGGTGCAGATATCAAGATTATTTATGCAGGAAGCAAAATTGGAGGTAGAGCTGGTTGCACACCTTCCAAAATAAAGACAGTTGCACTATGCGGGCCCATAGACTTCGGTTGCACCCGGTATCAGGAAAGCGATTATAAATGCGATCATAGAAAGAATAAGCCCATACATAAATATGTTGTATGCAATACGCAGATAACGGTATTTTTTGGCCAGAACGATTCCAAGGAAATAAGTGTCCTTGATCATACTGCTATATAGATAGTTTTTATCGGCCAGCAATTCAGTCATTGCCCAATCATAGTCAGGTAACCCCATTTTATGAAAATTTCCAAAGAACAAAAGATTAGTTCTTTTATTTGCAATGTCTTCTTTGGTGAATGTGCCTGATGTGATATTTGGTCGGGTGGCAAGGATACCAAATACAATTGCCAATACACATACCGTAACCAGAATGATGACAGGGATCTGCAGATTACTGTCGGTAAGCAAATCCCTGAATACTGTTCCAATCACGATTGATAATATAATTGAATTAACAGAGATCAGGATATTAGCTTTTGAATCCGCCATTTGACTTAGATTGTTCTGGCTTTGTGCTACGATCCTGAATACAGTTGAAACGGCACGTTCAGATTGTGATTCTTTTTCTTTTTTCTTTTTGACCTCGTCTAATTTTTTCTGTTCATCGTCTGATAATCCTTTAACCTTCTCTTTTTCTTTCTCCTTTTGTTTCATCAATGCTGGTTTTTCTTCTTTGGCATTTTTTTTCTCCGGCTTATCATCCGTTCCTGCTTTTTCTTTTAATTCCTGTAAATAGACCTGTTTTAAGGGATCCAGGTTTTCTTTAGCATAAGAAGTAAAATAACTGTGCCTTGAAAGAAACTCAATATTCTTTTTTCTCCAATCTTTTTTTGACAGGTCCATGCTTCCAAAATCATTGAGCTCTTCCCGCAACAGCCGATTCTTTTCTTTGAAATCCCCGGTACCTAAATGAAACAGGTCTGCATCGCAAATAATCTGTTCGATCAGTAAAACCGGTTTTTGAGGAATGCGGGTAGCATTGATACAACCTTTTATTTTATTAATGACAGCTTCGCTTACCTGGCGCTCTTTCAAAAATTTTGTTGCGATCTCAATACTGCCATCTTCATGATTGATGGCGCTGCCCGCACTATAACCGGTATCATGAAACCAGGCAGCCAGTGAAAGAGCAAAACGATCTTCATCAGCCAATTGATAGTAATCCGCCATCACATCACAGGCAGCCGATACTTCCTGTGTGTGTTGCAAGGTGTGGAAATGAATAGATTTGTTAACTTTATTCAGAAATATATCAGAAACGAAATCCTGAGCTGCAGATAATATCTGAAATTGATTTTCGGTCATGCTATAAAGATATGTTTTTATAAATTTAATTAAAATTAAACGATGCGAATTTCAAAATTTCTGGCAGTTGTAGCAGGATTGGTATTTCTAGTCATATACGGATTGAGTTGCAAACCTAAAAAATATATTTATAAGTCTCCGCCGCATTATAATTTTTCACAATCATTACCGATCAAATTGGACTTACGGTTAAAAGAAGTGTCGGGTATAATATGGGACAATCATAAAGATGAATTTATTGCACACAATGATGAGAAAGGTATGGTTTTTTATCTTGATAAAAATAATGGTGGTATTCTCAGGGACTTTGAATTCAGTGAAGAAAAAGGCGATTACGAGGATATTGCTATGGTAAAAGGAGATGTATTTGTATTAAGGAGCGATGGTATGCTTTTCAGAATTGTTACGGATAGTACCGGGAAACAAAAATCATTTGATTTAGGAAAAATTGAATTATCAGGCAAAAATGATTTTGAAACACTTTATTATGATCCGGATAAAAGAGCCTTGATTATGCTTTGTAAAAACTGCAGTAGCGATGATAAAAAAGTTGTAAGTGCCTACGCTTATTATCCGGATTCAATAGGTTTTGTAAATAAGCCGATCTTCACGATTGATGTAGCAAAAGTTGAACAACTTTCTCAAAGAGAAACATCCAGATTTCAGCCATCAGCTGCAAGGATACATCCGGTTCTGAAAAAATTATTTATTATTTCGTCTGCCAGCAATCAATTAGTGATAGCTGATACAGATGGTAATGTAGAGTCAGTTTTTATGCTTGCAAAAAAATTATTTCCTCAACCAGAGGGGTTGACATTTAAGACAAACGGGGAAATGTTCATTTCCAATGAAGCTTTAAGTTCTAAAGCAACGGTATTAAAATTTAATTACATTCCTTAATCATCCAGTTTTTCTGCTTTACGGGCTTTGCGGGCAATATATCTTTTTTCAATTTTATGGATAATTCGAAGCGACAGGACAACCCATATAAAACCTACGGATAAGCCAGCGATCACATCACTTGCATAATGCACCCGCAGATAAATACGGCTGAAGCTTATTAATAGAATTAATATGATCAACGAAATGATTAAGAGATTACGCAACCATTTTTGTTTCACTTCATGCCAGGCGATATGAATGAAAAGACCATAAAAAACAACACTGATTAAAGCATGCCCGCTCGGAAAACTATAACCACTTATATCGCCGATCAACTGAACTTCGGGGCGTGCACGTTGAAAATAAGCTTTCAATGAAAAACTTAATGCAACACTGCTAAGAGATAATGCCGAGATGCGGATGGCAAACCATCTATGTTTTTTGTAAATAAAGTAAGCAAGCAATAAAAGGTTAAGGGGGATGAGCAATGTATGTTTCCCCAAAAATGTAATGAACCGCATGAATTTAGTAAGACCCGTTGAAGTGAAAGGCGCAACTGCCTTGAAAACGTTTTCATCAAATTTTGATCCCTGGACTATGAACACCATTCTTGCTGCATATACAAAAACAATCACCGCGAGTAAAAGAAGCAATACAAATAAAAACTCAATTGTAAATATTGAGAGCCAGGACTTCTTTTTTTGTACGGTTGTCGTCGTTTGATCCATGCTTAATTGTTTAAATGGTCAGATCTTTAGTGCAAATAACTCCATCATTTCATTTTTTCCTTTCAGATCCACCATGCCCATGCTTTCACTTTGCCATTCAGGTAATTCAAGCATATTAATTACATCTTTTGATACCAGGAATTTTTGATTCAGATCTGTACATGCACTTCGTATCCTTGATGCTGTATTGATCGTATCGCCACTCATCACTAATTCTTTTTTTGCGATACCAACTTGTCCAACGGTAACTTTTCCCACATGCATACCCGCCTTGTACTCGGGAAGTATATCATAGTTCCTGCTGAAAACATTTGTGTTAGTATTGATCACTTTTCGGGATTCGATCAAAGATTGGATTGCACGTTTTGCATTCTCTTTTGAACTGGGCCACCAGGCAACGATTTCATCCCCTACATACTGATAAATGCGTCCATGATGTTCCATGATACCTGCAGAAATGCAAAAAATAAAATCCCGGATGAACTGAAAATATTTATGGTTGAGTTTTTCAGCAATAGGTGTGGAATTGCGCAGATCAAGAAAAAGAATGATCCTTTCTTCTTCCTTTGGCTGAAGATAACGGCCAGCCATAATGCTTACAAAAACACCCGGTGAATATTTTTCATTTATTTCCAGCGCCAGTTGTGTGAGCAGGAACAGAATGACCCATTCAGTCATTTTGGGCAGTGCCCATTCAGGGCGAAAAGTATTTACTACAAACCTATTAAAAGCTGCCTCAATAGTACGGCCGCCTATTAATAATTCATAAGAGATATAAATAAATAAATTCATTATAACAGCAGCAAGCAAAAGGATGGCAGTTTTAAAAAGAAGATTTATCCATAATGAAGAGCTGTGGAAATATTTTCTTAATACAGAAACAAGTAAAAACCCAATTATAAAACTCAGCAGGAACACATTCAACTCCCGAAGTGTAATCGCTCGGTTAGTGCTTATTTCATTTCCATATTTATAAGGAAGAACAGATATGCGTACAAGAAACAGGTCAATTAATGTCCAGCTTATAGCAATAATTAAAATGATTGGCAACTCTCGTTTGTTTACAACGGAACCTCTTGGTAATATAAGTTTAGACACACTCATCAGGAGATAATAGGGGCCTCATCGCAAAAGCAACTCAATATTGAAGCTAATTTCAGGCCGGATTAAAAACTCAGTTTTATTTTCGTACCGAGAACTACGTCGAATTTGTTTTCATTTGGCGTAAACCCAACAGAAGCCGTTATCACGAACTTGTTGTACGGAATAAAATAAATACCTGCTCCGTAAGCGGTATGCCAGCGCCGGGAATTTTCACCTTTCAGCCAGACACGGCCTGCATCATAAAAACCTGTTAAGCCAACCGGTCCCGGGATCAGGTATGATTTCAGATTAAATAATTTCAATCTTAATTCAATACTGCCATAAGCATTAGAGCGGCCAAGATACCTGTTCCTTCTAAAGCCATGCAGATTGTCATTTCCTCCAATGGGCAATGCCTGGAAAAACTCAAATGACTTGTTGAATATTCTCCCCCCGCCAAGCCCAATTACTGCTATTAACCTGGCAGGATCGTTCAGGCTTGCATAAATTGTCATATCCGACGTCAGCTTGGCAAATGCACTGCTGGTTTTAGTAATGCCAGCCACAGAAAG
>Ga0068864_100004558_pt1 | contig 11376 bp, 10 predicted proteins | sample KBSSwiS72_FD_66586 | JGI IMG/M metagenome (GOLD analysis project Ga0068864, IMG submission 66586) | Switchgrass rhizosphere microbial communities from Kellogg Biological Station, Michigan, USA - KBS Switchgrass S7-2 | ecosystem: Host-associated > Plants > Roots > Rhizosphere > Soil ...
CCTCGGCGTCGCAGTCGCTGCTGGCAGTGCGGGCCTGGACCGGCACGCTCGACATTCGAGCCAATCAGAGCGGGTCGGGCAACTCCGTGCAAGCCGGGGGGATGAGCATCACCGAGAACTACCAGCATGACAGCACGGCGCAGTTCAATGTGTCACTGTCCAAGGATCCATCGCTGTCCACGGCCTGGGTCGGAAACATCCAGGGTGCGGTCAGCATCCGCAACCAGAACGTCATGACGATGGTGGCTCCCGGCGCGATTGTGGTGTGCACGGGAACGCTCAACTGGATCGGAAACGACCCGCAATTTTCCGGAACGCTCCGAATCGAAGCCGATTCGTCGGGCCGCACGGTTCGACTGTCCCTCTCGCGAGTCAGCATCCCCGCGCCCAACTCGGGCGCCGTCGAATGCCCAACCACGGGATTGCAGTTCCCGACGACCGATCCCAACTCGCCGTTCGCGCCCTTCGAGCTGTTGTCGGGACTATCGATGACTCCAAGCAGCGGAGGAAACCAGAACCTGTTTGCGTTCACGACGGTTCCCGGCGACAGCGGCATCGGCGGTTTTGTCGCCTCGCCGGCGCGGATTAACTATTCGATCAACCTGAATCTCAACGCGGTGCCCTGAGTGCGCCTCACCGCGTGAGATCCGCGTGGCTCTCGACGACTCGCGAGACGATGCCGTAGCTGATGGCCTCGTCGGCGCTCATCCAGTAGTCGCGTTCCATGTCCAGCCGCACTCTCTCGATCGGCGTGCCGGTCTGGGCGGCGATCTCGCGCGCAATCCGTTCGCGTGTCCGCAAGATCTCCCTGGCTTGAATCGCGATGTCCGTGGACTGTCCGCCGGCGCCTCCCGAGGGCTGGTGGATCATGAATCGCGTGTTGGGCAGACAGACGCGGCGCTCTTTTGGCGCGGCCAGAAAGACGTGTGTGCCGGCGCTGGCCACCCATCCGGTGCCCACCGTGGTGATCGGCGCCCGCACGAATCTGATGAGATCGTGGATCGCGTCGCCCGATTCGACGTGGCCGCCCGGTGACGAGATGAGCATCGTGATCGGGGCATCAGAATCCTCGGCCAGCGCGATGAGCCGCTCGCAGGCGGTCCGCGCCATGGCGTGATCGATTTCACCGAACAGGAGCACGAAACGCGACTTGAAGGACAGCCGTTCCGTCAGCGTCGACAGTCGTTCGGTCGCTTCAATATCTTCCCGGCCGGTGTACAGATCGCCCATCGGTTGCCTCCTCTTCACATGTTTCACTCCGAGCCATCGGCTCGCTGCGCCTCTACCCAGCGCTCGCCGTCTTCATCCACAATGCGGAGACGCCACGGGTTGCAGCATACCTCGCAGTCCTGCACGATGGTGCCGCGCACATCGGGCTCGAGATAAATCTCCACTTCCTCTCCACAGTACGGGCAGGCCACCTGAAACAGGGTTTCCATGAGACAGCCAGTGTAGACGGAACCGGATGCACCGATCGCGAGCTGCGCGACTGCGTCAGTTCGTCGACGTCGGTCCGCTGATGGCGTGATCGACGCCGAGCGCGACGAGCAGCGTTGAAATTGTAAACGGTTTGCGGATCAACGGAGCATCGCGCGGCAGATTCTGGAGAGTCGCGTCGGGCCATCCGGTCATGAACACCAGATGGACGGCCGGGAAGAGCCGTCGCAACAAGTGGCCGAACTCGATGCCGCTCATGCCGAGCAGCACCACGTCGAGCAACGCCGACTGGGGACTGAACTCGAAATCGATCAGGTTCGCAGAGGCTTCATTGGCTGAAGCTGCCAGCAGCGTGTGATGGCCAAGCCGGGTCAGAACGGTATCGACCAGATGACGAACGTTGGGATCGTCCTCGACAATCAGCACACGCACCCTTTTGACTCTGGATCTATTAGCTCCGCCCAGTCAATATCATCGCGCTCGAAGTCGCGCGGCTCTGCCCCGGCGTCGTCAGTCGGGAGCGAGCACGCATTGGGAGGACGTGACGTGGATCCGCTGGCTGGAACGGCGTGGAGTCAGCCCAGCACCGTGTCCGGATTCGTGCAGTCGCCGCCGAACGCCGTGCTCGTCGAGTTCGCCGCCGCGGAACTGGCGCGCGCCACTGGCCGGTGGGCTCTCGACGTCGGCTGCGGTGCGGGCCGAAACGCGCTGCCGCTGGCGCGTCTCGGATGGCACACCGTGGGGACAGACCTGTCGTGGCCGATGGTGGCGGCCGCGGTCGAACGGGCGCGCGCGGAGCGGCTGCTCGATCGGTTTCAACCGATCCTCGCGCCCATGCATGCGCTGCCGGCTCGCGATAGCAGCGTCGATCTGCTCGTCGCTCACGGCATCTGGAACCTCGCGCGATCAGCCGTGGAATTCCGCGGCGCTGTTGCCGAAGGGGCGCGCGTCGCTCGCCCTGGCGCGGCGCTGTTCGTTTTCACGTTTTCGCGAAATACGTTGCCGGCCTCGGCGGCTCCGCTCGATGGCGAACCATTCGTCTTCACGCAGTTCTCCGGTGAGCCGCAGTGCTTTCTCACCGAGTCGCAACTGGTTGACGAACTCGCGCGGGCCGGGTTTGCCCTCGATCCCGCGCTGCCGGTCAGGGAGCTGAACTTGCCGCGGCCAGGTCAGCTCGCGGCCGGCAAAGCCCCCGTGATTTACGAGGCCGGGTTTCGTCGCACAACCGAACCTGTTCATTCGGTTCACACCTGAGTAGTCATCCAATACATCTCATCAGTGGCGCTTTTGCGGTGCCGGTTCGCGGCTTTTCCTTCAGGCGGTTGAGTTTCCACGGCTGAGGTCGCCCTCGGAACAACTTGTGCACGACGGCGGGCGTGTCCGGTATCTCCCGATTCCTCTCAGCGTTAGGCGCCGGTTCGAGTGAAGCGGCGCGGGTGGCTGCGGCAGGTGTGAGCGGTCTCGCCGCCGCGGTCACCGCGCTCGCGACGCGGGAACACCGTCCGATTCCTGTACACGTGCTCCCCCAATCGAACGGCGATCACGAACTGTCCGATACGGCGCAAGTCGAACTGGCCGCCAAGGGTCCCTGGTCAGCGGCGCGGCTGCGCGAAACGCTCCGCACCCATCTCAAGGGCGATCGGGTGATCGTCCTCGCCAACCGGGAACCCTGTATCCACCAGCGCCGGCCGTCAGGCGAGATCAGCGTGCAGCATCCCGCCAGCGGGCTGGTGACGGCTCTTGAGCCTGTCATGCGGGCCTGTTCGGGCGTGTGGGTGGCGCATGGCAGCGGCACTGCCGATCGCGAATCGTCCGATGCGCGCGGCCGTCTCGAAGTCGTGAGCGAGGATGCGTCGTACCTGCTGCGCCGCGTCTGGCTCAACGAGCAGGAGGAAGAGGGCTACTACTACGGGTTCTCTAACGAGGCGCTGTGGCCGCTCTGCCATCTCGCCCATGCCCATCCGATCTTCCGGCGCAGCGACTGGCAGCAGTATCAGCGCGTCAATCAACGTTTTGCCGACGCCGTCGTCGCCGAAGCCGGCTGCGAAGACCCGGTCGTCCTGGTCCAGGATTATCACTTTGCGCTGGTGCCTCGGATGCTGCGGCGCCGCTGTCCGCGCGCCACGATTCTGACGTTCTGGCACATCCCCTGGCCCAACACCGAACGGTTCGCCATCTGTCCGTACGAGGACGAAATTCTCGAAGGCTTGCTCGGCAGCAGCATCATCGGCTTCCAGACGCCCCAGTACTGTCACAACTTCCTGGAGAGCGTCGATCGCGCGCTCGAGGTGCGCATCGGCCGCCAGGAACTGGATGTCGTCCGCCAGCAGCGCACGACGCTGGTGCGCCCGTATCCGATTTCCATCGAATGGCCATCGCGCTGGAGCAGCAGCGTCCCGGACGCCGTGACCTGCCGCACTGACGTGCGTGCGGATCTTTCGCTGCCGCCCGACACGAAGCTCGTCGTTTCGGTCGATCGGATGGACTACACCAAGGGCATGGAGGAGCGGCTGCTGACCATCGAACGCACGCTCGAGTGCTGGCCTGAAGCGGCCGGTCCGATTGCGTTCGTCCAGGTGGCCGCGCCGAGCCGCACGCGGATTGAACGGTATCGTGAGTTCGGCGAGAAGGTGCGGTCGGAAGTCGATCGTCTGAATCAGCGATTCGGACGCCAGGGCTACAAGCCGGTGGTGCTGTTCAACCGGCATTACGAACCACCCGAGGTGTTCCGCTTGTATCGTGCCGCCGACGTCTGCTACGTCAGCAGCCTGCACGACGGCATGAATCTGGTCGCCAAGGAGTTCATCTCGGCGCGCGAAGACGAGCGCGGCGTGCTCGTCCTCAGCCGATTTACCGGTGCCGCTCGCGAACTGACCGAAGCGCTCGTCGTCAACCCGTACGATCTCGAGGGCGTCGCCGATACGCTGCGCGCGGCACTGGCGATGTCGCCGATTGAGCAACGCGAACGCATGCGCGCGCTGCGTTCCCAGGTAGCGGAGTACAACGTTTATCGGTGGGCCGGACGCATGTTGCTCGATGCGACGCGACTGCGTCAGCGCGAACGCCTGCAGGTCCGTCTCGCGGGCCGCACGCCGCGTCGGCTCACCCGAACCACGGCATGACAGATATTCTTGCGAAACGGAATCATCGGGTCCTCGCCCAATATGCGCTGACCAACCTGCTCGTGGCGTTCGATTACGACGGCACCCTCGCGCCGATCGTGTCCGTGCCCGATCGAGCCAATATGCGTCCGGCCACGAAGCGACTGTTACGGAGCGTGGCCCTGCGCTATCCGTGCATCGTGATTTCCGGCCGGAGCCGCAGCGATCTCCTGAAACGCCTCGGCGATATCCCGCTCGTCCACGTCTCCGGCAACCACGGCCTCGAACCGTGGGCCGAAGATCATCTGTTCGTTCAGCGGGCGCAGCGGTGGGTCAAGCTGCTGACGCCGCGACTCGCCGGGCATCGCGGGATTGTCATCGAGGACAAGACCTATTCGATCTCCATCCACTATCGGGCGGTCCGCGACCGCCACGAGGCGCTGCAGGTGATCGATCACGCCATCCACGATCTGCGAGGCGCCCGACGGATTGGCGGAAAGCTGGTCGTGAATCTGCTGCCGAAAGAGGCGCCGACCAAGGGCGAGGCGCTCGAACGCTCGCGACGGCTGCTGATGTGCGATGCAGCGTTGTACGTGGGCGACGATGAAACCGACGAGGACGTGTTTCGCGGCTTCGACCGGACACGGTTGCTTGGTGTGAGGGTCGGTGTTACTGAGGACACGAAGGCTGAATACAGTCTGCGGCATCAGACCGACATCGATGGGCTGCTGCGTCAGCTCGCTGCGTTGCGGTCGTATGCCAGGACGGCGTGAAGGCAAGTGGGACGGCCTGAAGGCCGTCCCCTACAGTCCGCTCGCTATCGACTGCGATGTAGGGAACGCCCTTTAGGGCGTTCCGCACGTTCCCCCTCCCGCGCCGGTGCGCCGCGGTCCAACGGCAAGACGGTCGAGTACTTCACCTGCTTCAACGCGAAACTGGACTTGATGCCAGCTACCCCTTCGATGCGCGTCAGCGAGTCCTTGAGGAATCGTTCATAGGCGGCCACGTCGGGGACGACGACGCGGAGAAGATAGTCGGAGTCGCCGGTCATCAGGTAGCACTCGAGGACCTCGGGCCGCCGCATGATCGCGCGTTCGAATTTTTCGAGCCGATCCTCGACTTGCAGATCGAGCGAGATCTGGACGAACACGGCCACCCCGAGATTGACCGAGCCCGGATCGAGCAGGGTTGCGTACTTTCGAATGACCCCGCTCTCCTCGAGCGCGCGGACCCGGCGCAGGCACGGCGCCGGCGACAACCCGACATGCTCGGCGAGGTCGCTGTTGGTGGTTCGGGCATTCTCCTGCAGCGTTTTTAAAATATTCAGGTCAATTTCATCCATCATTCGAAATTATATTGCGACGAATGGCCTGCAGACGGCCCCTTTCGCAATACTTTGATCGGCGAGGAGTGCGAACCTTGAGGCGCTCACCATCATGGCCATCGCCACCCCATCACGCGCCCTCGACCACCGACTCGCCTGTCTGACCGCACTCGAGAAGAAAGTGCTCTGGCTGGCGGTGTGGATGATTCACCACGCCAATCACATCCGGCCCAAACGCGATGGCCTCAAGGTCGGCGGTCACCAGGCGTCGTCGGCGTCATCGGCGACCCTGATGACGGCTCTGTACTTCGACGCCCTCAAGCCCGAGGATCGCGTTGCCGTCAAGCCGCACGCCAGCCCCGTCTATCACGCCATCCAATATCTGCTCGGACGCCAATCGCGCGAAAACCTCGAGCGGTTTCGCGCCAAAGGCGGCGCGCAGTCGTACCCATCGCGAACCAAGGACGCCGGCGACGTGGATTTCTCGACCGGATCGGTGGGATTGGGTGTCGCGATGACGAGTTTTGCGGCGCTGACGCGCGACTACCTCGCCCTGAAAGGACGCATCGACGAGCCGACGGCATCCGGCCGGATGATCGCGCTCGTCGGCGACGCCGAATTCGACGAGGGCAACATCTTCGAGGCCATGCTCGAATCGTGGAAGCACGACGTCGGCAAGCTGTGGTGGATCATCGACTACAACCGCCAGAGCCTCGACGCGGTGATCAGCGACCGCATCTTCCATCGCATGGACTCGGTATTCCACGGCATGGACTGGAACGTCATCACCTTGAAATACGGCACGCTCCTCGAGCAGGCGTTTGCCCGCCGCGGCGGTGAGGCGCTTCGCGAGTGGATCGATCAGTGTCCAAACTCGCGCTACTCCGCACTCTCCTACAAGGGCGGCGGGGCATGGCGCGCCCAACTCGCGCACGATCTCGGCGACACAACCGGAATCCGGGAACTGCTCGATGAACATGACGACGGCCAGCTGCAGCGGCTGATGACGAACCTGGCCGGCCACGACCTGACGGCGATCACCGAGTGCTTCAGAAATATTCGTGACGATCGCCCGACCTGCATCATCGCTTACACGATCAAGGGTCACGGTCTGCCGTTCGCCGGCCACAAAGACAATCACGCCGGGATGATGACGCCTGAGCAAGTGGAGCAGTTCAAGCGCTCGCTGGGCATTGAGGACGGCCAGGAGTGGGACCGTTTTGCCGGCCTCGAGCTTCCGCCCGAGGATCTCCAGACGTTTCTCGACTCGGTACTGATTGCGCAGCCGGCACCACGCATCCATCGCACTGATCGCGTGGCCGTGCCGTCGGCGTTCGAGACGCCGACGGGTGAAACCCTGTCGACGCAGCAGGGATTCGGCCGGCTGCTGGCGGACATCGCACGGATGCACCCGGCGCTTGCCGATCACATTGTGACGACCTCGCCGGACGTGACGGTGTCGACGAATCTGGGCGGCTGGGTCAATCGCCGCGGCATTTTCGACGCCGCCGATCGCGCCGATACGTTCAAGGACGAACGGATTTCGTCGGCGCAGAACTGGTCGATGTCGCCGCACGGCCAGCACATCGAGCTCGGAATTGCCGAGAGCAATCTGTTCATCCTGCTCGCGGCGCTGGGGCTCGCCGGTCCGCTGTTCGGGTCGCGGCTGCTGCCGATCGGCACGGTCTACGATCCGTTCATCAGCCGCGGTCTCGACGCGATGAACTACGCGTGCTACCAGGATGCGCGCTTCATCATCGCCGGCACGCCGTCGGGCATTTCGCTGGCGCCCGAGGGAGGCGCCCATCAGTCCATCTACACGCCGCTCATCGGCATGGGGCAACCGGGGCTGACGGCATTCGAGCCGGCGTTCGTCGACGAACTGTCTGAGATGCTCCGCTGGAGTTTCGAACATCTGCAGGATGAGGATGGCGGATCGGTTTATCTGAGGCTGTCAACGCGCCCGGTTGCGCAGCCGCAGCGCGGTATGACGCCGGCCTTGAAGTCGGACATTCTTGCCGGGGCATACTGGCTGGTGCGTCCCGCCGACGCTGGCGAGCTCTCGCTCGTCGCGTGCGGTGCGGTGGTGCCGGAGGCCATCGAAGCGCATGCCCAGCTCGTCGAGGATATTCCGGGCGCAGGCTTGCTCATCGTCACGTCCCCCGGCCGTCTGGAAGCGGATTGGCGCCGGTCCCTCGCCGGCGGTGGGCTCTCGCACATCGAGAGGCTGCTGGGGGATGTGCCGGCCGACGCCGCGCTCATCACCGTCGCCGACGCGCATCCCGCGACGATGTCCTGGATCGGGACGGTCAGCCGTCATCGTCTGATCCCGCTCGGTGTCGATCGCTTCGGTCAGTCTGGTGATATTCCCGACCTGTATCACACCTACGGCATCGACGCGGATGCTATCGTGACCGCTGCGGCTCGATTGATCTCGCCTCGGATCGCGTAGGGGACCCTCGCGTAGGGGACGCTCGTGTAGGGGACGCCCTTCAGTGTAGGGGATGCTCGTGTAGGGGACGCCCTTCAGGGCGTCCCATCGACACAAAACATCACCGCAGAGTGAGGCAGCGCGTTAGTGGGCTGGCGCTGTAGCTGACGCGATCTTCTCGACCATCTTCTGCGCCAGCGGCAGGCTGACGCTGCAGGTCGGATCGTTGATGCGGCATTCGGCGAGTGTCAGACCGCACCCGCAGGTACAGTCGTCGGCGTTGAGCGCCTTGATCGCCTCGGTGCGTTTGGCCGGCGTGAGCTTCGTGAGATCGACACCAGGAATCGACGTCGCTTGCGCCGCGTTCTCGAGGCGGACTTTCGCGGGATCGTCGACGCGCTCGATGCGCGCATTCTGGTTCAGCCCCATGAGGACTTGCGCTTCGAGTTCGGTCTGCTCCTTGTTGAGCATGCCGACATGGCGCTGTTCGAGCTTGCCTTCGCGATTGATCACAAACGTCGTCGGCAGCGCCGACACGCCGCGAAAGATCTTGGTGAGCTGCGGCGTCGTCATCGCCACCGGATAGTTCATCTTCTGATCGACCGCGAACTCCTTCACGAGATCGGTGGGAATTTCGTCTTCGGAAATGCCGATGACCACCAGCTGGTCGCGATACTTCTGCTGGAGCTTGATGAGATCGGGAATCTCAGCGCGGCAAGGCGGACACCAGGTCGCCCAGAAATTGACCAGCACGACTTTTCCTCGCAGGTCGGCCGACGAAATGGTCCGGCCGTCGAGATCGGTGATGGTGAAGTTCTCGACCGGAGCTGGATCCTTGAGCAGCTGGACGACCGCCCCATCACCACCGATCGGCACCGGCGTGCCTTCCGGCGGCGTGGTGTTGGTGGAACATGCCACGAGGCTCACGAGACTCCAGAACGCGCCCACAGCCCACGCGACCTTTGTCGGTTTCGTCATCAGCACCTGGACCAGAACCCCTATGCTCCGCACTTTGTCGCACCCAGCGCACCCAGCGCACTCGTGCACCCAGGAAAAACCCCGCGCCGGCTCTTGTTATTCCTCATCGTAGCAGGGGAGCAGTAGAATCACAGCTCATTATGAAATTCACCGCGACCACGGCCGTATTTGCCGGACTGCTGTCGGCGCTCATTCTCAGCAGCCCCCCGACCGTCTCTGCCCAGTCGGCCAGGAACTATCGGACCCGTCTCTCTCCGGTGCCGATGGACCTGGCTATGGCGGCGACGGTGGGCGGATCGGGTTCGGCGACCGCCGTGCTGAACGGCACGAAGCTGACCGTCACCGGCACCTTCGACGGTCTCAAGTCGCCCGCCACCATCGTCCAACTCCACCGGGGGCAGCGCGGTGTCCGCGGACCGGCCGTTCTTGATCTGCAGGCGACGAAAGCGACCAGCGGCACGATCTCAGGAACCGTCGATCTCAATCCGCAGCAGCTTCAGGATCTGCAGAACTCTCGTCTTTATATCCAGCTCCACAGCGAAAAAGCCCCTGACGGCAACCTGTGGGGATGGTTGATGCCTCAGGAGACCAAACGATGAGCCGCGTATTGCGCTCGATTCTTCACAAAACGGCCGGCGGACCTGGAGGTCCGCACTACATCATTCTGGCCGTGATCGCCGTAATCGCGTTCGGTGTGGCGCTCGTTGCCGGGCAGCAGACATCGACGCCGGTCTTCACCGCCGCGCAGGCGGCTGCCGGACGCACGGCGTATCAGGCGAATTGCTCGTCATGCCATCTGCCCGATCTCGGCGGTCGCAACGAAGCGCCGGCGCTCGCGGGCGCCAATTTCATGAGCACGTGGGGCCGTCGGACCACCCGCGATCTCTTCGATTACATGTCGGCGACGATGCCGCCGGGCGGCGGCACGTTGAGCGCCGACGACTACGCGTCGATCGTCGCGTTCGTCCTGCAGCAGAACGGCGCGACTCCCGGCGCACAAGCGTTCGCACCGGCGATCGAGGTGGCCATTTCCAGCATCGCGACCGGCCGTGCGCCGGACGCGCAAGCGGCCGCGGCGCCAGCCGGCGGACGCGGACAAGCGCCCGGCGGACGCGGTCAGGCGCCTGGTGGCGGCGCCGTCGGCCGTGGTCAGGGTGGTCGCGGGCGCGGCGATGGCGGCGACGACGGCGATGGCGGCGGTGGCGGCCGCGGTGGAGCCGGACGCGGCGCGGCAGCGCCTCGCGGCCTCACGGTAGCGGGCGAGGTGAAGAACTACACGCCGGTGACCGACGCGATGCTCCGCAATCCCGATCCCGGCGACTGGCTGATGGTGCGCCGCAATTACCAGGGTTGGAGTTACAGCCCGTTGAACGAGATCACGCGCGCCAACGTGAAGGATCTGAAGCTCGCGTGGGTGTGGGCGATGCAGGAAGGCGCCGCCAACCAGCCGATGCCGCTCGTGCACAACGGGATCATGTATCTCGTGAACCCGATGAACATCCTGCAGGCGCTCGACGCGAAAACCGGCGAGCTGATCTGGGAAAACCACATCGGTCCCGAGCAGGCGGTCGGCATTGCGGCCATGCGCAACATGTCGATCTTTCAAGACAAGGTGTTTTTCACGACGACCGACGCGCGCCTGGTCGCGCTCGATGCGAAGACCGGCAAGGTGTTGTGGGAGACGCAGGTCGCCGATCGCACGAAAGGCAACTACGCCGAAACCGCGGGGTCGATCGTCATCAACGGCAAAGTCCTGCAAGGCCTGGTCGGATGCGACCGCTACGGTTCGGAAGCGTGCTACATCAGCGCCTACGACGCCAATACCGGCAAGCAGCTGTGGAAGTTTCACACCATCGCGCGCGGCACCGATGCCGGCGCCGACACCTGGGGCAAGCTGGCCGATAACTTCCGCATCGGCGCCGAGACCTGGATCACCGGCAGCTACGATCCCGAGTTGAATCTCACCTACTGGGGCACCGCCCAAGCCAAGCCGTGGGTGCCGGCCAGCCGCGGCCTGACCGTCTTCGACGCGGGCCTGTATCAGGTGTCCACGCTGGCGCTCAATCCGGACGACGGCAAGCTGGCGTGGCATTTTCAGCACATTC
>Ga0068864_100004559_pt1 | contig 11375 bp, 7 predicted proteins | sample KBSSwiS72_FD_66586 | JGI IMG/M metagenome (GOLD analysis project Ga0068864, IMG submission 66586) | Switchgrass rhizosphere microbial communities from Kellogg Biological Station, Michigan, USA - KBS Switchgrass S7-2 | ecosystem: Host-associated > Plants > Roots > Rhizosphere > Soil ...
CGTCTTTCTATTTCCAGCGGTTGAGAGCGCCGTGGAAGTCGACTGGAAGTCACAATCAACACTGCGCTATCACGGGCGCATTTCCGACCTCGCTTCGGAAGTAAAACGTTCCGTCGAAGAACTTAAGACGACGTTGTTCGTGATGCCGAGTCTTGGCGTTGCAGAGCGGATTGTCGAGATCCTCAGCGAGTACGACATCGAAACTCGCCTGACGTTAACCAGCGAAGCGTCCGAGGCTGCGACTACCCGCCGCGTCGTCGTCACTGTCGGACGTCTCAGCGGCGGCTTTGAACTGCCGCAGTCGCACCTGATCATACACGTCGAAACAGACATCTTCGACGAAGCCACCGAAGCCGTTGAACGACAGCCCGCCGGCGCCGAGCGTACACAGCGCGGTGAAAAGCGCAGGCGCAAATCGAAAGCGGCTGCTTTCCTTTCCGACTTCCGCGATCTCAAGCCCGGCGATTACGTGGTCCACATCGACCACGGCGTCGCGCGCTTCGGCGGTTTGCAAACACTCGACATTGGTCCACGCACCGGCGAGTTCATGCTGCTCTATTACGCCGACGAAGCCAAGCTCTACGTTCCTGTCGAGCGTCTCGACCTCGTGCAACGCTACTCGAGCGCTGAAGGTCATCAACCACAACTCGATCGACTCGGCGGTCTCGGCTGGCAAAAGACGAAAGCTAAAGCCCGGCGCGCGATGCGCGACATGGCCGACGAACTGTTGCGTCTCTACGCGGAACGCAAACTCGTCGGCGGTTACGCATTCGCAGCCGACACACCCTGGCAGCAGGAGTTTGAAGACGGCTTCCCGTTTGTTCTAACTCCGGACCAGGAAACTGCGATTGAAGACGTGAAGAAAGACATGGAAGAGCCCGTGCCGATGGACCGCTTGCTGTGCGGCGACGTTGGTTACGGAAAAACAGAAGTCGCAATGCGCGCGGCGTTCAAGTCAGTGATGGAAGGCAAGCAGGCGGCGATACTCACGCCGACAACCGTGCTCGCGTATCAACACTACGACACGTTTCGTTCGCGCTTCGCTCCGTTCCCGGTAAAGGTTGAGTTGTTGTCGCGCTTTCGTTCGAGCAAGGAACAGAAGGAAGTCGTGAAGAAAGTTGAGACAGGTGAAATCGACGTCGTCATCGGCACGCATCGCATCCTGTCGAAGGACGTTACTTTCAAAGACCTCGGCCTGGTTGTTGTCGACGAAGAACAACGTTTCGGAGTCGCACACAAAGAGCGGCTCAAACACTTGAAGAAGAAAGTGGACGTGTTAACACTTTCCGCAACGCCCATTCCACGCACCCTCAACATGTCGCTCAGCGGCATGCGCGACATGTCGCTCATCGAAACACCACCACGCGATCGACTCGCGATTCAAACTCAGGTAGTGCAGTTCTCGGAGAGCGTGATCAAGTCGGCGATTGATCTCGAGCTATCGCGCGGCGGCCAGGTGTTCTTCATTCACAATCGCGTTGAGACCATCGAGACGATTGCGGCTCTCGTCAAGCGACTCGTGCCGCAGGCGCGCCTGGCGGTGGGCCACGGCCAGATGAATGAGAAAGAGATGGAGCGGGTGATGCTCGATTTCATCGACTTCAAATATGACGTTCTGGTTGCGACCACCATCATCGAGAACGGCATAGACATCCCCCGCGCAAACACCATCATCATAAATCGCGCCGATCACTACGGTCTTTCTCAGCTTTATCAATTACGCGGGCGTGTGGGGCGTTCGAGTCGCAGGGCTTACGCTTACCTCCTGATACCGAGCGAACAGGAGCTTTCGCCGATTGCCCGCAGACGTTTAGCAGCCATTCGCGAGTTTTCGGATCTGGGAGCCGGTTTTCGTATTGCGGCCCTCGACCTCGAACTGCGCGGCGCGGGGAATCTTCTCGGCGGCCAGCAGTCGGGTCATATGGAAGCGCTTGGCTTCGATCTCTACACGCAGATGCTCGAGCGCACGGTGGCTGAGCTTCGTGGCGAAGAGATTGAAGACGAGACCAGCGTCACGTTGAACCTCGGCGTGGATGTCGCGATTCCCGAGGAGTACATTTCCGACATGGGACAGCGGCTGCGAACGTACAAGCGAGTGTCATCAGCTAGGGATGAAGCCACGCTCTCGAGCATCCGCACGGAGACGGAAGATCGCTATGGGCGCATTCCCGCGCCGGTGGAGCGGCTGTTTGCCTATGCTCGTTTGCGTAAATTATCGGAAGAGCTGGGGCTGGTTTCGATTGATAAAACGCCGGACGGAGTGGCGGTTAAATTTAGTGAAAAGGCGCGAATTTCGCCCGAAAAGCTTGGGGAATACGTGGCGAGTCACCCGGGGACGGTCTTCACGCCAAACGGTGTTTTGCGGCTCGTTTTAACGGAAGATCAGCAGGACGAGGTGCTCGACGTAGCCCGTGACGTGTTGCTCCGGCTTCGTGCGAGCGATTAGAATCTCTCGGTTTTTTGGCCACAAAGTCACCAGGACACAAACAAGACAAAATTTGTGTCTTAGAGCCTTTGTGGTAAGGGTTTTCATCAATCTGTTAGGAGTAGCCTGTGAAATTGAAATTCTTAGTTTTGATAGCCTTTTTAGTTCTGGTGCCGTCAATAGCTTTTGCCCAGGAAGGCGAGATGACGGTCGTCGACGAAGTGATCGCCCAGGTCAACGACGAAGTGATCACGCTCTCGAGTTTGAAGCGCGAGACGAAAGAACGTATTGAAGCGCTGAAGCAGAACGGCATGACCGAACAGCAGGCGCAAGCAGAGGTGGTGAAGCGCCAGCCCGAGCTGATTGCCACGCTGATCAACGAAAAACTGCTGTTGCAAAAAGGCAAGGAGCTCGAGCTCGCCAACGAAATCGAAGCGGAAGTGAACCGCCGCATGCTGCAGATAGCGAACGACCAGGGCATCACTTCGATCGAAAAACTCTATGAAGCGATGCGACAGAGCGGGCTAAATCCCGACGACGTGCGCCGCACCATGCGCACTGAGATGACGAAGCAGGCGGTGTTGCAACAGGAAGTCGACCGCCGCGTCTATCTCGGGTTCACGCCCGACGAAGTAAAGAAGTACTTCGACGCCCACTCCGATCAATTTCGCAAGCCCGAGACCATCAAGCTTTCCGAGATCTATTTGTCCACAACCGGCAAAGATGAGGCAGCGGTCAAAGCAAGAGTGACGGAACTGGTCGCGCAGCTTCGAGCGGGCGCTGATTTTGGTGCGGTTGCCGCCGCGAATTCCGAACGCGAGAAGAATGGCCAGCGCACGGCTCCCCAGGACAAAGGTTACGTGGGTGAGTTTGACGTCCCGAGTCTGCGTGAGGACCTGGTGAATGCGTTGAAGGACGTCAAAGCCGGTGGCATAGCTGAGCCGATCAAGCTGGGCGATGGTTACCAGATCATTCGCGTCGATGCGCGCACGCCCGGCGGAACTGCGCCGACGTTCAACGACAATCGTGTTCGTGAAGCGATGCTGCTGGAGCGCCAGTCAAAGGAACGCGACACGTATCTACAGAACCTGCGCAACGAAGCCTTCATAAAAGTCACCGATGCTTACAGCGCGAGCGTCGGGCCGCTCTTGAAAATCCAGTCGCCAGTCGCAGCCAAGAGCCAGGACAAGGAAGACAAGAAGAAGTCCAAGAAGCCCTAAGTATATTTAGTCACTGATTACACGGATGACACTGTTAATCTCATTTCTGATCGGTGTCATCTGTGTTCATCCGTGGCAGAGTCCTCCCATCGAAAAGCCCCGCATAGTCGTTTACAAAAGCGCCAGAAAACTCGAGTTGTATTCCGACAAGACGCTGGTGCGCACGTATCGCGTTGGGCTCGGCTTTAGTCCCGTTCCCGACAAACAGCGTGAGGGTGATGGAGCGACGCCGGAAGGCGACTTTTACATCTTCGTCAAGAACAACAAGAGCGCTTACTATCTCTCGCTCGGCGTCAGTTATCCCAACACTGAAGACGCAGCGCGCGGCTTGCGTGACGGGCTGATCACGAAGGCGCAACATGACGCGATTGTCGAGGCGAACCGCAAAAAGACCGCGCCGCCGCAGTACACCAAGCTCGGTGGCCTGATCTACATTCACGGTCACGGCGCCAAAAGCGATTGGACATGGGGCTGCGTCGCATTGGAGAATGAGGACATTAAGGAGTTGTACGACGCCGTTTCAGTTGGAACTCCGGTTACGATAAAACCATGACGACTGACATCAAGCCATTCAAGATTCGTGATGTCGAGATCAATCCGCCCCTGGTGCTTTCGCCGATGGCGGGTGTGACTGACGTCTCGTTTCGACGCCTGTTGAAGAGGCGTGGCGGTGTTGGTCTGTCTGTTTCGGAGTTCATTTCGGTCGAGGGGCTCACGCGAAACAATCCGAAGTCGAAACGGCAGATGCGGTTTTACGCGGATGAGCGGCCGTTTGCGGTGCAGATCTTTGGCGGACAGCCGGAGCGCATGTGCATGGCGGCGGAGATGGCTCAGGAGGTGGGCGCCGACATTCTCGACGTGAATTGCGGATGTCCTGCGCCGAAGGTTGTGAAGCACGGCGGCGGATCCGGACTGCTGAAGGACCACAGCCGGCTCGAAGAGATCCTCAAAGGGATCAAGAAGACGATCACCATACCGTTGACGGTGAAGATTCGTGCGGGTTTTTACGATCACACGATCAATGCGGTCGACACAGCGAAGCTCGCGGAAGATTGCGGAGTGGAGCACATCGCGCTGCACGGTCGCACGAAAGAACAAGGTTATCGTGGCCTGGCCAATTGGGATCTCGTGCGGCAGGTGAAGGAAGTTGTGCGCGTGCCGGTGTCGGGCAGTGGTGACGTCACGACGATCGAGGGTGCGTTTGCGAAGTTTCGTGAGACTGGTTGTGACGGGGTTTTGATTGGACGCGGCGCGATGGCGAATCCGTGGATCTTTCGTCAGATCGAAGACGCGATGCACGGGCGCCCGATCTTCGAGCCGACGTTAGCTGACAAGCGCGCGATCCTGCACGAATACTTCGACATGTTGCGCGAAGATATGCCCGAGACGCCGGCGATCAACCGGATGAAGCAGTTGGCGGGACAGTTCACGCGTGGCTTGCAGGGCGGCGCGCTCTTTCGCACCTCGATCTATCATTCTCACACGGTGGAAGAAGTGCTCGATCGAATCGAGGAATATTTCGAAGCGATCGAATCCGGTCGACCTTACTATGGTGAAGCCGGAGCACCAATCGAACCACAGATAAACACCGAAATTACGGATTGCAATTTCTTCACGTCTTAATCCGTGCTTTTTCCGCGTTTATCCGCGGCCGGTTTTTTACCACTCCCTGTATCGAGATTCACCGCAACCGGATAGCCTTTCTGAACTACGCCTTTTAGATCGATCACGACTTCCTTCTTCAAATCGGGTTTCAACGCATCGAGAGCTTGCTGTCGCTGTTGCTCTGAAAGATCCTCCAGCTTCATGCCATGCGCCTCCAACACTCGCCGCAAGTTCTCTTCAGTATTCGTATCCTGCGCGTAGACGTCTTTGTAGATGTGCAGCTTTCCGTCGTCCTCCAACACGATCGTCTCGTAGCGTAGTTCTACCGGAACAGTTTGATTGAGTTTGACTGTCTGCGTCCGCTCTTTGTCCTCCAGGTACGTGGTGATCGACTTGTCTGAGACCTCGGTTGTGTTTGAGACTTTCGCAAGCAGGGCAGCGAAGTCTTTGATTTGCGGAGTCGTCAGACCAACACAGCCGTGCGAAGCAAATTTTCCGATCCTCGCGGGCGACTTGCCGCCGTGAATCAGTGAAGGCAAGCCGATCGGGATCTTGATTGGACCAAGCGGGTTATCTTTATCGCCCGCGGGGATTGTCTCACCGGGCGTAGCGTTCTTCATCTTTGCGACCCACGGTGAATCCGGCGGTGTCCAGGTCGGGTTGAAGATGATCGTTTGCGCCTTGCGCAATCCCTGCGGCAAAGGAAACTCCGGATAGCCAATTCCAATCTTGTACGTCTTCACCAGCGAGCCATCCTGAAAAAGGTCCATGCGGAATGCGGGAATGTTGACAACTACGCGCGTGTCAGCCGGCACCGCGTTTGGACCGGGCAACATCTGCGCCTTGTCATCTGAAGTTTCCGCGGGGTCGCCCTTGGTCCAGTACTCGTTTGCGAATGTTGCGAACTCTCGCGCTTTCTGTTCGCCGAGAATCGTGCGCAGTTCCTTTTCGGCGCGTTCACGAGGATTGCCGTTAGCGCCATCGACTTCTTCGGCGTTGGCTTCGCGGAGCCGTGCGACCTGCTCACTCGAGACGCGCTTAAGCGATTCGATCTGTTCATCGGAGAGCTTAAGGTTTTGTTTGGCTCGCGCCACAAACTTCTCGTCAGTCAACAACGCATCGAGCAGCGGCAAAGTGATCTCGGCCGGCGCAGTGCTGGTGTTTGCAGGTGACGTTGACGGTGATGCAGTTGGAGATGGGCTGGCCGAGGACACAGTCGTGTTCGAATTATTCGGTACAGGCGCGCAGCTCGGCAGCAAACATACGCAGAAAGCGAGAATTAGAAGTTGACGCATGATGGGCACTGGAGCAATGGGCGTTCCAGCGAGCAGACAGTGTTTACGCGGGTTTTATGAACGATTTGCGAACGATCAAGGTGTTGTTCGCGCTCGGTTCTGTAGCAGCGGATAGGGATTGATGTCGGTGCCTTCCCAGTAGCGTTTGGGGTCTGAAACGGCTGCGATCGAGAAGTGCAGGTGGTAGTTACCGGCGCCGGCGTTTCCGGTATCGCCGACGTATGCGATGACTTGGCCCTGTTTCACGAGATCGCCTTCGGCCAGGCCATCTGCGTAGCGAGAGAGATGAGCGTAGTAAAAGATCAGATCCTGGTTTGCGTTGAGTTGATAGATCGTTGTGCCACCTTTCTCGCTTTGAAAGAGCTTAACGATCTTGCCGTTTGCGGCAGCGAGGACGGGAGTTTCAGCGGGCGCCATAATGTCGATCGCGTCATGTACGCGGCCTTCGGAACGTGCGTCGTCAAATGTGTCGATCAGTTGTTCTGGTTTAACTCCGGCAACGGGGATGATGAGGTCCACTGTGCCGACAAAATTCGAAGTGATTGGGGTTGGAGATTCTGTCGGTGGTAGTGGTGTTCCGATTGCGACTGGGGAAGTTGGTGGAAGATCAACTGCTGGAACTCGTGGTGTAATCCGGAAAGTGATCGCGACCCAAACAATCGCCACGATGACCAGAAATACAACACACAGCAAAATCCGCAGTTTAACGGGCCCCATAGCCCATGTTTGTACACAACTACCGTTCCAAGGACGCGGATAACGCGGATTAAATCGGTTTCATCTGTGTTCCTTCGAAGAACCAACTCGCGCCCACGCGCAGCCGGTGATGCCACGTCGGCAAGCGCGATGTGTACAGCGCGAATCGCGCCTGTCGCGCGAGCGCTCCTCCGAATGCTTTGCCTCCGGTCAGTACCGCTGCTCGTTCAGTGCCGAGGCTGATCGCTTCTCCCAACTCCTCGAAGTGCTTAGTGTGAAGTTCCTTTCCCTCCATATACGCCTTGATGTTGCGACCAGCGAGACTCGCCTGCTGGAAAGCCAGTTGAGCAGTGCCCGCGAGTGTGGGTGTCGCGTCAGGATAGAAAGCGATATCGCCGAGCGCGAAAATGTTTACGTGTTGCGATAGCTGCAACGTCGGTTTCACGATCATCAAGCCGCGCTTGTTTTTTTCAACGTCGAGTTGATCGATCAGTGGATTCATTTTCACACCGCCGGTCCATACGACTCCCGCGGTCTTCAGCGTTTCCTGATTTCCCTCGCGCTCGAAAGTGACTTCATCGCTCGTCACTTTCACCACACGAGTTTTCGTGTGCACTTCAACATGAGACTCTCGCAGCGCCTCTTCGACAAACTCGCGGATCTGTTCACCCATTCCGGGAACGACCCTGTCTCCCATTTCGATCACGAGCACGCGCGGCTCACCGTGGAGCGCGCGACGCTTGAACGAATCGTAAAGCAGGTCAGCCATTTTGGTTGACAGCTCGCACCCGCTCGCGCCCGCGCCCACCACCGCGAAGGTCACTTCACGCCGGACGTCCTCCGGTGGCATTTCAGGCGGTATGCGATCGAGCGCAGCTACCATCCGGCGCCGAATGTTGTTTGCATGGACGAGCGTTCGAAAAGGCAATGAGTACTGTTCCGCGCCTTCGACGCCGACGTAGTTGGTGACGCCGCCGACGGCGAGAACAAGGACGTCGTAATTCAGTGTCTTTTCATAACTGGTAACAGAGACTGTCTGCGCCTTGAGGTCAATTGCGGACACGTAGCTTCGGACCAAATGTACGTTGTCCTCGAGCAGTTCATCGTATCTGGGGGCGATGTGCCAGGCTTCGACTTCCCCGCTCAGGTACTCGTAAAGCATTGGCGTAAAAAGGAAGTGGTCTTCCTCGCTGACGAGCGTCACGTCCGCGGATCCGGCCAGGTCGAGGGCAGTAAACAGCCCTGCAAACCCGCCTCCGATAATCACAATTTTGGCTTTTGACATTTGCCGCATAGTACCAGCAGGATCTTTTAACCACAAAGGCACAAAGACACAAAGTGTTCATTAAATTTGTGCCTTTGTGTCTTTGTGGTTGGAGTGGTTCCTGGCCTTATTCCCGGCTTGTTTTGCTGTCCATTTGTGCCTTTTTGCGGCTCATGTTACAGTGAGGCAGCTTTTTAAGTTTAGCGGTTGCCGCTTTTAGGCGGAGTTACTGCGGTCAGGGAGGACCATTTAAGCAAGTGGCGTTAGCAAAACAAACCAAGGAACAGATAGTTTCGGAGTTCCGTACGCGTGAGGGAGACACTGGTTCACCTCAAGTTCAGGTCGCACTTCTGAGTAAGAGAATTAACGACCTCACTGAGCATTTCAAGACCCACAAAAAAGACAATCATTCGCGGCGCGGCCTGCTGAAAATGGTCTCGCAACGTCGGAGTCTGTTGGATTACCTAAAGCGCACTGATATAGAGCGCTACCATGAAGTAGTTAATCGTTTAGGTCTGCGCCGGTAACAAAAAGAATACACTGAAGAGAGAGCTTCGAATCTCTGTATAGTTAAAGCCCACGTCTATCGAAGAGCTTGTGGCAGTGCCGAACGTGACGGCGATTGACTGCAAACAAGCGGACGTGTACGGCCCCAAGCTTCGAGCAATAAGGCGGCATGAGCTTCACGGTTCAAGAGGCTCGTGCCGCCTTTTCATGTTGCAGCTAAGCCCAGCCCCGCTTCACGTTGGCGGTTTCCAAAAAACTCATAGCAAGGGGACGCGCCCGAACAGCGGGTGGATGAGACGCCCGCGACTTGAACACTGTTCAGGTGCCAAGTCCAAAGGAGAATAGAACATGTCAGAAAAGAAATACCTCAAAGAATCAATCAAGCTCGGCGAAAGGGAGTTGACCGTTGAAACCGGTCGCGTCGCTAAACAGGCAGACGGGTCAGTCGTGATCCGCTACGGCGATACGATGTTGCTGGTGGCAGCCGTTGGCGCTCCGACGCCCCGCGAAGGCGTTGATTTCTTTCCACTCACGGTCGAATACCGTGAATCCAACTACGCCGCCGGACGTATTCCCGGCAATTACTTCCGTCGTGAAGGTCGTCCCAATGAAAAGGAAGTGCTAACCAGCCGTCTTATCGATCGACCGTGTCGCCCGTTGTTTGCAGAAGGTTTCCGAAATGAAACTCAAGTTATTGCGAGTGTGATCTCAGCCGACCCGGACAACAATCCTGACGTTATTGCGATAACCGGCGCTTCGTGCGCTCTCTACCTATCAGATATTCCGTTTCTAAATCCCATCGCGGGTGTTCGCATCGGGCTGATCGAAGGACGTTACATTGTTAACCCGACTTACGACGAAGTGCGTGAGTCGCGTTTGAATTTGATTGTGGCCGGAACTGAAGAAGCAATCGTCATGGTCGAAGCCGGGTCGCAGGAAGTCTCGGAAGAGATCATGGTGGAAGCTCTCATGCTGGCCCACAAGGAGATCAACCGGCTCTGCCGTTGGCAGAAGGAGCTCTACAAAGCGCTCGAGATTCAGAAGCGCGAAGTTACTCCTGTGGTCCTGGATGCGGAGATGGAGCGCGAGATTGCGGACAAGTACTCCGATCGATTGCGCGATGTACTCGACGTGACCACGCAGGACAAGCGCGCCAGTTATGCTGCTGTAGATGCATTGAAGAAGGAAGTTATTGAGTCGTATCCGGAAGATCAACCCGAAAGACGGTCCATGGCCAAAATGATCTTCGATAATTTGAAAGAGATGGTTTTCCGCGACGACATTCTCAACAAACGTCGACGTCCGGATGGCAGGCGGTTTTCGGAAATTCGGCCTATCACGTCGGAAGTAGGCTGGCTGCCGCGCGTACACGGTTCGGCGCTTTTCACGCGCGGCGAGACGCAGGCGATGGTCTCCACTACGCTCGGCACCAAGGAAGACGAGCAGTTCATGGACGATCTCGAGAAAGGCGAAGTCAAACGACGGTTCCTTTTACACTATAACTTCCCGCAGTATTCCGTTGGTGAGGTTGGACGATTCGGATCGTCGAGTCGTCGTGAGATTGGTCACGGAGCGTTAGCGCGACGAGCACTCGAAACAGTCCTGCCTGAAGATGCTGACTTTCCTTACACCATCCGCGTAGTTTCAGAGATCACCGAATCAAACGGTTCGTCGTCAATGGCAACTGTTTGCGGCGGCACTCTTTCGCTGATGGATGCGGGCGTGCCTTTGAAAGCGCCCGTGGCCGGTGTCGCGATGGGACTGGTGATGGAAGGAAACAAGTACGCCATCCTGACTGACATCGCCGGCGCCGAAGATCACTACGGCGACATGGACTTCAAAGTCGCGGGCACGCGCAACGGCATTACCGCGCTGCAGATGGATATCAAGATCGCGGGCATCAATGCACAGATCATGGCCGAAGCACTCGAGCAGGCGAAGAAAGGCCGGCTCTACATTCTCGGCGCGATGGAAAAGACTCTCGCAGAGCCGCGCGAAGAGATCTCGGCACACGCTCCGCGCATCATTCAGATCAAAATCAATCCTGACAAGATTCGCGACGTCATTGGACCAGGCGGTAAGGTCATCCGATCCCTCGTTGAAGAGACGGGTGCGAAGATTGATGTCTCAGACGATGGCACGATCTCGATCGCGACGGCGAGTGGTGACGCTGCGGATGCCGCAGTGAATCGGATTCGTGGTCTGACTGCGGAAGCTGAGGTGGGCCAGACTTACCTTGGCACCGTTAACAGGATCGTTGACTTCGGCGCGTTCGTGGAGATATTCCCGGGCACCGATGGGCTGCTGCACATTTCGGAAATCGCGGATCGTCGCGTGAAAGACGTGCGCGATGAGTTGAAGGA
>Ga0068864_100004560_pt1 | contig 11373 bp, 8 predicted proteins | sample KBSSwiS72_FD_66586 | JGI IMG/M metagenome (GOLD analysis project Ga0068864, IMG submission 66586) | Switchgrass rhizosphere microbial communities from Kellogg Biological Station, Michigan, USA - KBS Switchgrass S7-2 | ecosystem: Host-associated > Plants > Roots > Rhizosphere > Soil ...
CGTGTAAGTCGACTTCTTTCGCATGGATCCCGGCGGTTTTCAGTGCCAGTTGATCGAGCGGAACACCCTGTCCTCGCACTTCACGATAGAGTTGGGCCAGTGAGGCAGCTAGCCGGCTGCGGCCAAGTCCGAGAGTTAGTCGAGAGATCTCGACATGCCCGTTCGTAATGAATTCCGAAAGAACTTCCTCCACCGTTGCGTCAAGTAACATTGCGGCCCGGTGTTCATCGAGCAATAAGAACTGCGGATCAACTCGAGCCTCAATGGGAAATTCCTTTAGCAAGCGCGCACAGAATCCGTGAATCGTGGTGATGACTGCCCCATCAAGCGTACGCTTGTAACTGAGCCAGTGGCGCCGCTCGGTAGGTTCTGCGCTTCTAAGAATTGAGTTGAGTTCGGAGCGCAAGCGCTCGCGCATCTCGTTTGCCGCGCGGTTAGTGAAAGTGATCGCAACTATTTGATCGATTGATAGCTTATGTTGTCGCAGGATGTGGAGATAGCGCTCTACCAGTACGGTTGTCTTTCCTGAGCCTGGACCAGCCGTAACCGACACATGGTTTTTTATCTCGTACGCGGCAGCTGCCTGTTCCGGCAAAAGCTCGCGCTTATTTTGCGACATGCTCAATTCTTCTTCTTGTCGATTCGGTATCGATCGTAACGACACACGGCAGTGAAATCACAAAAGCGACAGGTCTTGTCGCGTTCGGCGGGATTTACCAGGAACCGCCCGCTCCGCATTCCATCGAGGAACTGCCAGATCTTCTGGATTGCTTCGCGCCTGACTTCTTCCCATTCTTCATCACTCAGCAGGGCGTTCACTCGCGGATTAATGCGCAAGTACTCATTCTTACTCTTGCGATGAATGCCTCGATTGCGACGGTCGTTCGAACCTCGGATGATGTAGTAACCACCACCTGCGTTTGCATATCCCGGCAAAATCAATCGCTCGAGGGCTTCGAGGTAGATGGGAATCTGCAAGCTTCGCCCTGAACGAATGTCGTCTTTACTTTGACCGGTAGAGAGCTTGTAGTCGTAGGCTATGAAAGTATTATCACCGGCGAGATCCACGCGATCAATTTGTCCGTTGATCTTAATGGTTTCAGTGCCGACAAAAGTGTCGCGCGAGAGTTCAAGCGGCTCTGCTGTGGATGCCGGATCCCTCGTTGAAAACCGTGAATTTCCGAAAGCAACTTCGAAAAATGCAGGTAACACACCGTTCGCGGCGGCTTCCTGCTGCAGACCAATCTCGTATAAGAGAACCTGGTCCAGTAAAATTTTCCTGATCTCTCGATCAATCTTCCAGATTTGACGATTCAACGGAGGTACGACCCGCTCGTGTTCATCGAAAACCTTGTCAGCGATTTCAGCCAGCTCCTGGCGAAGCGCACCCTGATCGAGTTGATACAAAGCGGTACGACGATAACCTTCAAAGAAACGTCGCAATATGTCGTGCAGGAGTTTGCCGGCATCGATCGCCTGAAGATCGAGAGCGGCCTCGCCGCGAGGCTCAAGCCGCAACACTCGTTGAGCAAAAAACCTAAACGCACAATTGCCGAAAACGCTTAGGCCACTTGCGCTGTGAATCGAATCCGGACCGAACCGACCTGCCAAAAGACTCAATAGACCAGGATCGGTTAGTTGCCCGTCGTATGATCCGAAAATACTGCTTGCGCGTTCGCGTTCGATCTCAATTCGTCGCAGCGCGGCGTCAGTAATAAATCCATCGTTGCGGGCGACGCTCAGCAGTCGTTTCAGCCTCGGCTGTGACAGAAGTTGTGCTTCATCCCCTGAGTGTTCGTGCCGTTCCTGCTGGCGCACGAGTCCCACACTGAGCTCCTCGGCACTACTTGCGTCTGCGAGCTTTTGTCCGTCGTAATCGCGACGGACGATCTCGGTTTCCAGCTTTAACGGAGCGATCGCACGTCGTAACTCGTCGATATAGTAAGAGGCGACGGTCTCCGAATCGTCTTCGAGCATTAGCGGACGCAACAGGTATAGGCGCTCGGTGGCCCGGCAAGCTGTTTGATAAAAATAGTGTTCCTCTTTCAGAAGCGTGGCGGGCGAAATGTCTTCGAGGGTTAGACCGTATTGTTTCAGGCGATCTCTTTCCTCATGTGGGTAGATCCAATCGCGAGAAGTTCGCATTGGGAATCCACCTTCGATCAGACCGGCGACAAAGATCGCTCTAAACCGCAAACCACGAACGTCAGTTGCTTCCAACACCCGAAGCCCGCCACGGTCTGCGGCACCAAGCTCCTGCGACTGCTCGGAGAGCGAGCGTTTAACTTCTCCGATGAAAGAGGGCAGTCTCGTTTTGGGCCCAAGGTTCTCGCCGTCGATCTCCTTTTGGACCATTTCAATACTCTTAGTTGCCGCTATCAACGCGCGTCGCATTGACTCGAGAGCGTTGAAGTTCAGCATCACTTGCGGCAGTTCACGTTCGTCGACGGAGCTCTTGGTGGGTTTTACGATCTGTTGCCTGAACTCCAACCGTTCGAGGAGTCGCATCAAGTGCGGTCGGAATTCAGTTGTTGTGCTTTCGCGCGGAATTGCCCTGACAATTTCGACAAAGCGCCGAATGACGAGAATGGTCCAGGCGATCGTTGAAGGATGGACATCGCGTGAGGGTCGTCGCTTCTTTTCTACACCTTTGTCTTCGAGCTTAACAATTTCCGCATTTTCAACCTGGTCGGCGACATCAGCCTCGCGTTCGGATGCTCCCGCGTCGATACTTAACAACTCTTTTGTAGCGTCAGCTGCGGGTAACTCTCGGATTAGTTGAGTGGCCCGCCCGATCCACGCATTTACAGGCAGATCACTGCCGACATAGGCGAAAGTATTCTCGAGCGAATCTGCATCCCAGAAACCTATGCGGTAACGAATCTTTAACCGGGTTACTATCTCGGCGTTGAGCTCAACATCGGTCTCATCAAGTAGCTGACTAAACTGCTCATCAAAATTACTCGAGAGCGCCTGTAAGTCATCGTCACCAAGTCTGAAATACTCCGATTTGACAAGATCTGCTATGTCGGAGACTCGGAAATTCTCTTCGGCCGGGGTCTCTAGCAAAGACAGCAACTTTACGACTGCTCGAATGGACGGCACATCCACAGCGTCAATTCGAGGCGAGAGCCTGCATGGAATTCCTTCTTCGCGCATTACCCGCGCGATGGTTGGACCATAAGAGGCGCGTTGCCGAACTATTAACGCTATATCTGAAAGCTTGAATCCCTCGTGACGAAGGCGCTTTATCTCGCGCGCAACGGTTCGAATCTCTGTATCCCGATCGCCGCACTCCATGTACCGGATATTTGATTGATCCAGCTCGACGGAGTCATTGTCGTCAGGAGCTTGAGCTGCTGATACAGACGTGTTGAAGAGGTTTTCACGCAAGTTCGCGAGTGGCCCAACAGTCGGCTCTACTTCATCAGAATACTTCACTTCGAAGTCGCTCATACTTGAAAGTTGAGCAATTGTTTCTTGAAACGGAAGGAAGATTTCCGGATTGCGGTCGTCGTGATTGAGATTGATTAACGTTGCTGAGAGTCGCGGAATCAACTGGCGGAGAATCTCACCTTGTACCGGTGTAAAGTCGAAGAATCCGTCAAGGACCAACAGCTTTACGTTTGACAGCCATTCCGGAACAGAATTGTTGCGTAGGACCTGTAGTGCTCGAAGTTGATCGGCATCGTCTTCAGTTAGCTGATTAGTTTCGAGGAGGGAAGAGTAGGTTGAATAGATGAGTGAAACTTCGCGGTCATAATCACTCTGAGATCGTCCCGAAGATGCGTCGGGTGAAACATCATGCGTTCGCGCCTCGATAATCTGCGCAACTTCCTCCGGAGTCTTCGCGGCGCGTTGAATCTCACCCATTAGACTTGTAACGCTGTTAACGCATCCGTCACGAGCTGCGAGCGGCGCGAACGCTTTAAGCTTTTGCTCAGCGACTAATTGACTGAGTACTTGTGAGATCAAACTTCGTTTTAGCGGCAGTTCGTCCTGGTCAATTCGGATACGAGGCGCGAGAAGTTTTCCCTCTGGATCAGATGCGCCGGATAGTATCCGACGTATAAAACCGCGAAAAAGGTAGACGGGCAGCTCGCCCCAAATACCGCGATTCGTAGAACCGTCGAGCAGGCGTTGAGTAACCAGTTCCAGTAGCGGCTGCGAGGCGGCAAGGTAGATAAAGCTATCGCTCTGATGGTTAGCTACAAGGTTAGAGCAGCGTTCAATTAAGCGGGTGCGGTTATTTCCGAGAAGAGGTCCGAGCCAAATTTCATTCAACGAATTGTCTTTCACCTGAGAAAGTCTTTTTCAGTTATTTTTAGGATTCGCCTGCTCCCGCTGTTTGTGATTGTAAAAGCGGAAACGAGTCGTCTGGTTCGTCGAGATCTCCTGCGACAACATCAGGAAATAGACCACCGTCGTCGAGGGCCAGGGTTCGAGTCGCCTTGTCGATCGGTTCCATTGCTTCGATCTCGTCTCCCGCGATTGCACCACGTTCCTTGAATTTTCTGGCAGTGACCAGCACTCGCGCTTCGAGGGAGCGAACGCCTTTATTGTAGGCATCCAGCGCTCGATCAAGATTCTTGCCGATATCGTCGAAGTGGTTAGTAAAGACTCGGAGACGATCGTAAAGAGTCTTCGCGAGATTGCTGACCTCTTGAGCGTTTTCCGCCATCTGCTCCTGGCGCCAACCGTAGGAGACTGCTCTGAGCAATGCAATCAGAGTTGTCGGAGTAGCAATAATCACACGCTGAGCTATTCCGTCCTCGATCAATTTAGGATCGTTTTCGAGTGCTGCACTGTAGAACGTTTCGCCGGGAAGAAACAGCAAAACGAACTCCGGAGTGGGTTGAACGGTTTCCCAGTACGACTTGCGGCTCAGTGCCGTGATGTGGGTCCGGACCAGGCGCGCATGCTCTTTAAGTTTGGTTAAGCGCACTTCATCGTCAGTCGTCGAGATTGATTCGTAGAAAGCGTCGAAGGGTACCTTTGAATCGACCACGATGGTGCGGTTTCCGGGCAACCGCACGATGAGATCGGGGCGAATCCGGTTCTCTTCAGCGGTCACCGTCTCCTGCTCGACAAAGTCACAATACTGAAGCATTCCGGCGAGTTCGACGACGCGACGCAACTGGATCTCACCCCAGCGCCCACGCACGTGCGGCACGCGCAGAGCCTTCACAAGATTTCCCGTTTCGGCTTGTAACTGAGATTGAGATGTAGCGAGGGCTTTTACCTGTTCGCGCAACTCCGAATAAGCTCCCGCACGTGTCCTTTCGAGCTCGCCTATCTTTACATCAACTTTATCGAGCGAGTCCTTAAGAGGTTTTACGAGCTGGTCGATGGCGAGCTGACGCTGATCGAGGTCGCCTTTTGCCACCTCCTGAAACTTTTGCAGGTTTTCACGAGCCAGGTCGAGAAAAGACTGATTGTTGCTTCGCAGCGCGTCAGCAGATAAGGCTTTGAAGGCGTCGCCAAGCTTCTTCTCGGCGTTGCTTAGCAGCTCAAGTTTTTCCTGGTTGATTCGTCGTTCTTCTTCTAATCGGGTTTGAATCGAAGAGAGACTGGCAAGCGTGCGTGCATTCTCGTTCTGCAGCTCGTTAATTTGAGCCGTTTGCATGTCGAGTGTCTCGCGCACGTCCAGTAGTTGGCGATCTTTTCCGGACAAACGTTCCGAGAGCGTGGCGATTTCAGTCTCGCTATGAGTCCGACCACGGTCGAATTCGTAGCGAAGTTTTGAGCGACTGTTGAAATAGGCTAGCAGGGCGCCGATGACGATGCCGATGATAAGCATCGTCAAGGGGAAGAAATTCTCCATGCAACCGATTCTATCATTCGATCGCCCTGGCTTCTATCACGCTGTTTTGAAAGACGATTAAAGTTGTGTTGTGGGTGGGCCTTTAAGAATCCACTAACTGGATTAGTGGAATTCGCGACCCTCGTTTGGGTTGCGTGGTAGTCTGTCCAAGGCACGCTCGTTTGTTTCTACGCGTCAACTTTAAGCTAAAATCCGGCGTTTAGGGGATTTTGTGTGTGCAATCTCGGCTTTGTACAAAAAGTGACGTGCCAACAGTACAGTACCGCGAGCGAAGCGACCGGATGGTACAGCCAATTTACCAATCATTGGGATCTATGCGTAAAGTTGAGTGTACCATCCGGTCGCTTCGCTCGCGCTACTGTAATCATCGCTCGACACCCACCAGATTAGAGTTTTTTGTGCAAGCCTGCTATCTCTGTGTTCTCTTGCCTCTGTATTGAAAGCTTTCTGTCTAACCAGAGAGTCACAAAGAACACTGAGGCGGCACAGAGAACCTATTAATAATTGATCCTTATTCTCATCGTCCCAGGCTCTTTACCAGTCGCTCGTAGATCTTTCTGGTGACGCGAACGTCATTAAGATTATATTCACGTATCAAATTCAACTTGCCCGTCTGGTAAAGATCAAAAACCTTGCTGCCCTCGACTTCCGCAGTCTTACTTGACTCGATACCCAGCACCCACGCAAGGTCATCGAGACTTACGGTCCTTTTCGCCCCGAGCCACCAGCGATGCATGGTGTCGAACACACCTCGAACGTTGAATTCGGCCAGGTTAACAAAATTGGGAACCTGTAGTTCGTTCACAATGCACCGTTGGAAGATGAACGGTAGGTCGAAGCCGATGATGTTATGTCCGACGATCTCGTCAGCTTCGGGATCGAAATTCTTCATAAAGGCAAGAAAATCTGCCAGCGTTTTCTTTTCCGGTTGTTCCTCGCCGTTTTCGTCGATCCCGAAGACAAACTCATTGGAATGCTGTTCAATGCCTACAAATTCAAGGCCCGGGATTGGCCCAACGTGAACTGCGATACAAAGTACCCGGCCAGACGTGGCGTTGAGTGAACCCAGCGCGTAACAGCGTTCTTCTTCGGCGACAATGTCTTCCAGGTAGCGCTGTAGTTGTTCAACCCTCATGTTGCCCAGCCGCATCGAGCGCTCAAGTTGAGCGCCAACGCGTTCACGAAAATCAGGGACACTCAGCGTCTCAATATCGAGGGTATAAGCCCGTGGCAGAACCGGAGCCACCATCTGATGCTCGCGGTAGTGGTCCAAAGTTACTGGTTCGTACTCGGATGCGACGAACTGTGACCTGTCCTGGATGCCTTCAACCTTCCCGGTGATTCGCCACAGTCCAGGTCGAATAGAACCCAGTTGTTCGATGGTTTCGTTCCAGAGTCTGATGGTGATCGTGCCGGTTGAATTTCGGGCGTAGACTTCTTTGTAAGCTCGACCCTGCGGATTGCGTCGATCGCGAACTGCCGAAACAAAGAGCATCAACCAAACGCTCTCGTCGTTGGGCAATTCTGGAATTGGAATATTTCCTAGCATCCCTGGAGTGCGCCGGCCTGGCGGCGCTTTGTTACAACGTCACCTCGTTTCGGGCAAGGAGTTTTGTCAAACCTCACCTCATTTTTCCCGACAGCATCAGCGCAATCATCTTATAGTCGCCCATGAACGACCAAAGTGGATACTGAAAAGTAGCAGGTCTGTTTTTCTCGATTACAAAATGGGCGAACCAGGCGAACGCGTAACCCGGAATTAGACCAAGTGGAATCAGCCACCATCTTCCTGACGCGACGAGGTAAACCATGCTAGCGGTGCCGATTATCGTGCCAATGAGGTGAAGCCAACGCGTTGCAGGCTTACTGTGTTCGGCAACGTAGAAGGGCCAGAATTCCGAGAATGATTTGTAGCGACCGTCGTCAGTCATGGATCCTCAGTAGTGCGGCTTCTAGACGGGGGATCGGATTATTTAACGAGGGCGGCCACGGGGGGCCGCCCCTACAATTCTTCCGCAGGTTCGATATCAACGAGTTGCAAGTTTTCTTCGACGTGGGCAACGTGGCTCATCCCGATCAGGGCGGTGGTAATGCCTGGAGTCGAGCGAACGTATTGAATCGCAGTTAGTGAATCTTTCGATAGTCCAAATGCTGAGCGAACCTCGTCAGGTAAACCTTGCGCCATTCGTCCTTGCAGTATGGACGCGCTCGATACGACTGTCACTCCCAACTTTGCGGCGGCTTCAAGCGTGCTCAATTTTTCTCCGTCTACCAGCTGGTTGGCGAGCGTCATTGCTTCCGGCATAGCCAGATTGAAAGGAAGTTGAATGAACCGGAAGCCATTCGCGTCGCCTCCCACTTCACGCGCTAACTTGACCATGCGTTCAAGTGAATGAAACTCTTCTGAGTCGTCCGTGCTGCGGAAACCGTTCCATGTCGCGACGCCGTACATTTTTAACTTGCCCTGATTGCGATTCTGCTCGAGACCTTCAAAGGCGAGTCTCAAGCGATCGAAGAACTCGTCCTGGCTCACGTAACCAAGTTGTGACTCAGGATTGTGAATGTAATACACATCGACGCAATCGAGCTGCATGTTCCTGATAGATTGTTCCAGTTGATTCTGGAGATACGACGGCGTCATACAATGACTACCGCCGACAAAATCGTCGAACGAAGCAATACCACGATCTACGAAGGTCTCTTGTATGTATTCGCGGACATTTCGGGGAGGCGCCCCGTCAAAGGGAAGGTAGCCACCTTTTGTGCAGACAATAATCTCGTCTCGTGAAAAACCTTTCCGGGCAAGCGCGGCGAGTGCTCGTCCGATTGAACGCTCGCTCCTTTGAAAACGGTAGTTGGCTGCTGAGTCAATGACATTCGAACCGAGTTGGACGGCGCGAACAATAGCCTCGCTGTAGCGCTGGTCAGTCTCATCGTCAGGTTTTCCCAGATAGGTACCTAATCCGATCGACGAAATCTCCAGGCCATGTTGTGTTCGGAAATGGTTCTTGGCGGCTCGCTGTGCCAGTCTCTCCCGATAGCGACGAGTGCCTTCGGTAGTTGCGTATCCGGATAAAGACATGCGGTCGATGTTATCACGGATGGCCTCTCGGCAACGTCCTAACTTGGCTTCTGTGAAACAAATGGCTTTGCACAAAAAGTCGAATTTTGTTGAGCCACCACTAGAGTACCGCGAGCGAAGCGACCGGATACCATGCTCAATTTTCAGCTATGATTTTTCACGATTGCTTTGTTGATTGTGCCTTTCTGTTTTCTGCGTCTTCTGTGGCGGGTACGATCTCCTCTCGCCGGAATTACTTTTCGATGTCGCTTATGTTAGTTTGAGGAAAATCAAGTTTTGGAACTTTGAGTTTTGCACGCTTCGAATCGTTGGAGCACTACTCACCATGGACCACTTTCTCAACTGGCAGAACTTTCAGGGCAAGAACTCTGAAAAATTCTTCAAAAACACTCTTTGGACCGGCGAACACGTGATGCTTGGCCTCAATTGTCTCGAGCCAAATCAACAACAATCAGTACATGCGCATTCTGGAGCGGATAAGTTTTATTACGTGCTTTCCGGAAAAGGACGTTTCGTCGTAGGGGATGAAGAAAAAACCGTAGAGGCTGGAACGGTGGTTCTGGCGCCGGCTTCGGTGCCACACGGCGTAACAAACATCGGCTCGGAAAGGCTTTCACTGCTGGTGGCTATTGCTCCCGGCATCAATAAATAGACGATGGACACCAACCAGCTGCGTATCAAATCCGCGCTAGACATCCCGCCGGAGCACCTTAACGAAATTTCGCTTCAGACAGCGCAGCTCGTTTCAGACTATTTTGCCGGGATTACCGAACGCTCCGTCCGCGCTGCGAATTATGCCGGCAAAACACTCGAATCCATCGATACCGAGTTAAGCCAGGAACCAGTCCGACTTGAGACGCTCATGAGCGAATGCCGCGCAATGTTCGACTTGAGCAGGCACAACGGTCACCCGCGATTCTTTGGTTACGTAGCTTCACCTTCCACTCCCATTGGTGCTTACGCCGATCTCGTTGCATCGGCCCTTAACGCAAATATCACTTGCTGGCGTTCTGGACCAGCCGGAACTGAAGTTGAGCACTTAGTCGTAAGGTGGTTGGGTCAACTTATTTCTTATCACGACAACGCATCAGGGTTGCTGACGAGTGGCGGCTCAATGGCCAACATGATCGCGCTCTTAATTGCAGCGCGACGGACCCTTGGCTTGGAAGTTGGGAAAAAAGGACTCTGGCAATCCGGCACGCCGTTAACCATTTATGCTTCGAGCGAAGTTCACATGTCTGTTGCCAAAGCCGCGGACATTCTTGGCTTTGGACGTGACTCGATTCGCACTGTTGATTGCGACGCGCAACACCGAGTTGTTCCGGCCCGGCTCCGCAGTCTCATTCAAGCAGACCTGCAGAATGGATTTAGACCATCGTGCGTTGTCGCAAGTGCCGGCACAGTCAACACTGGGGTTGTCGATCCACTTGACGCGGTTGCTGATATAGCTCGTGAGTTCGGTCTCTGGTTTCACATCGACGGAGCTTACGGAGCGCCTGGCGTGCTCGACCCCGGTAAGAAACACCTATTCAAAGGACTCGAACGCGCTGATTCGGTCTCTCTTGATCCGCACAAATGGCTGTATGTCCCGGTCGATGTTGGTTGCTTGCTGGTTCGCGACGCAAATTCAGCGAGTGCTGCGTTCCGCATTGAAGAAGCCGACTATATAAAAACTCATGGACATGCCGACGAGGAAGCCTTTGCTTTCTGGGATTATGGGATCGAGTTATCCCGACGCTTTCGGGCGCTCAAAGTGTGGTTCACGTTGCGCTACTACGGAGTGCAACGGATTTCGCAGTCAATTACTGAAGATAATGCCCTTGCAGCGTATCTGGCGGACCTCGTGAACAGGGCCGATGATTTTGAACTGCTCGCTCCAGTTGAATTGAGCATTTGTTGTTTTCGCTATTTGCCGAAGAACTTTGCCGGTCAACACGGTAGCTCAACCGACAACGAGCGGCAAACCGCGAATGAAGGTCTAAACCAATTCAACGAGCGCTTGATGAGTCGTGTTCAAAGCAGCGGGCGCGCCTATTTGTCGAACGCCGTCATTGACGGTAATTTTGCACTTCGAGCTTGCATCACTAACTTCCGGACGACTAAGGCGGACATCGAGGAAACACTAACGGTGATTCGCGAACTTGCGCTCGAATTACAAAGATCGTGAGACTCTAAGGTTACCTTTGTGCAAAGCGGAGACATGACTTCGAATCGCTATCAACCTGAACTAAGCGTTGCTGTGGACCTCGCTCGCGAGGCAGGTGCGCTCATTCTCAACTTTTACGAGGGCCCGCTCGATATCGAACAGAAGACCAGTAGTGATGATAGCGAACCGGTTACTCAGGCCGACACGCTTGCAAACGAATTGATAGTCTCGAGGCTCGCGCGTGACTTTCCCGGCGACGGAATTCTCGCCGAAGAATCGATCGATACTGAGAGGAGACTCGACAAGTCGCGTGTCTGGATG
>Ga0068864_100004564_pt1 | contig 11370 bp, 14 predicted proteins | sample KBSSwiS72_FD_66586 | JGI IMG/M metagenome (GOLD analysis project Ga0068864, IMG submission 66586) | Switchgrass rhizosphere microbial communities from Kellogg Biological Station, Michigan, USA - KBS Switchgrass S7-2 | ecosystem: Host-associated > Plants > Roots > Rhizosphere > Soil ...
GTGGATGCGGACCATGCAGAGGTTGTCGTCGCTGACACGCACGCTGCAAATCGGACCAGCGCCCCGCCGCCCGTAGGACGACAGCGTCGATCGGCGCCTGGATCAGCGCTACACGGTCCTTCACGCCACCTCGCCTGTTCCTACACGAAGGGCCGACCGTTGCCGACGGGCAGGCAACACGAGTCAGCCTAAGGTAGGCACAGCCGATTTGCGTCGGCACTCGTCCTCCGACCTCGCACGGGGGCCTTCATCTGAACAGGAGCTTGCTCTCATGAATTTCATCAGAACCCTCACCGCCACGGCCGCCGCGACCACTCTGGTGGGCGCGCTCGGCTTCGTGTACGCACAGACCTCGTCGACCGATCCGGCCAACAGCAGCAGCCCGCCGAACTCTTCGATGGCCGCGGACCCGGCTGCGAACTCGACGACGCCGAATTCGAGCACCCCGCCTACCAGCGGCGCGACCACGACCGACAACAACGCCGCGGCGACGAGCCCGGCACCGTCGACGAGCCCGGCACCGTCGACGAGCAGCAGCGACACCAGCGCGACCCCGCCGGCCACGTCCTCGAGCCCGGACTCGTCGGCAGCGCCGACCGAGCGCGCGCCCAAGGCTGACCGCGGCTGATCGTGAAACGGTCGCGGGGGACGTCGCCATCATCACGTGACGGCGGCGCCCTTGTCGGCCTGATCCAGCGTCCAGCAGCTATCAGGAGAACCACATGCTGAAGTGGGCCCTCATCTTCGCGCTCATCGCGGTCGTGGCCGGCGTGTTCGGATTTACCGGCATCGCTGCCGGCGCGGCTCAGATCGCGAAGATCCTGTTCATGCTCTTCGTCGTGCTATTCGTGGTGTTTCTGGTGCTTGCCCTGTTGGGCATCGGCGCCGTCACCTAGCGCGCGACGGGCACGGTTGCGCAAACGTGCGTGTTCGCGCGCTTCCCACTGATGCTCGCGGTCGCTGGAATGCGCCCACTCCTTGCGCTGATGCGCCTTTTGCGTGTCCTCGGTGGAACGCCGTCGATCGTCGCCCATGGCTGACTCCTGTGTGTCCGATGCTCAGACGCACCATGCCGGAGCCCCTGGAGGTCGACGATCGGACAGCACTGAAACCGCCGTAGGACGACGCCTCACTGAACCCCATTGATGGAGCCGATCATGAAACCTACCCCACCCGATCCGGATCTTCAAGGCGAAGGCAACTACGACGCCGGCCGGCGCTACGACAAGGCAGCTCGCAAGTTTGCGAAGTCGGGCAAGGTCAAGGAGGCCGCGCAGGCCGCGCGCCCCGACAGCGACGAGGAAGCAGCCGAACTCGAGCGCGCGGAGCTGGAGGGGAAGTCCCACTCCAAGGGTGACGAATCGCGCTAGCGCGCGCTGCTGACGATCTGACGCGGCGCAGTTGCTGCCGTGTCTGGCATCGTGCTGCCGCTTTCGGCCAGCACGTAGACCATGCCGCGCGCGCTCCCGAGCGTCGGCCGGACGACATCCTCATAGAACGCCACCGGCACAACGACGCATCCGAAGGAGATGCGCTTGTCGTCCGGATTGGCGGATGCGAGGCGTTCCGCGCGCCGCTCCGCCGGCGGGCTGGGCCGAAGGCGGTGAATCGCGAGCGACGCGTCGTAGTCGATCCACACGATGTCTTCGCCCTTGTCGTTGTGACCGGGTTCGGAGGCGTATCGACCCGCCGGCGTGGTTCGCTCGGCGGGCAGCAGGCTGCTCGGACTGCGGTTCGCCAGATCAGGCGCCGACTCGTCGCCGCGCGCCAGGCCGAGGAGCACCGGCGTCTCGCCGATCAACTCGCCCTTGGCGCCGAACACGAAAAGGCGAGCGGCCCTCTTGTCGACGATCGCGAATGGACGCCCGTGGTTGTCGGCCCTCTGGACGATCTCGCCGACAGCGTCGTTCGGGTCGGTCCAAGGCATCTCGTGCGCCTGCGCGCCGAACACAGACAACCCCAGCGCGGCGAACGACGCGCACAAAATTCCCCAACGAACCATGAGTTCCGATACCCCTGAACCGACGTTACGCAACAGCCGCGGTCGGACCAGCGGCAGGACAGCGCGGATTCTCAGGGCAGATCGGATCGACCGACGAAAAAACTCAGGTAAGGCCCGACACCCTGCGGGGAATTGTTCGCATTTGCTGCGCGGTCGGCGCCACCGCGCCTGCCCCGCGCAAACTGAAGACGTCGTGCAGGGCCTTGACCTCGGGCAGGATGTAGACGACAGCCGCCGAGCGCATCAGCCACGGCTCCACGATGCCGTCGAAGAACTCGACCGGCACGTTGATGCAGCCGTTGGAAATGCGCTTGTCGTCGATGCGCGTGGTCGCGATGCGCTCGAAACGCCGCTCCTTCGGATCGACGACACGCACCCGGTGCATCGCCACCGCGCCGTCGTAGTCGACCCAGACCACGTTCTCGCCGGTCGAGTCGTGACCCGGCTCGCTGACGAAACGCCCGGCCGGTGTGGTGCGCTCGTGCGCCTCGATCAACGACAGCGGCTTGTCGCCGATGCCGGGCGTGGACTCGTCGCCCTGCGCTGAACCCAGCAACACGAGGCTCGTGCCGACCAGGCGCGCGCCGGGCTCGAAGACGAACAGCCGCGCGCCGCGCTTGTCGAGAATCGCGAATGGCCGTCCGCCGTTGTCGCCGGTGCGCGCGACCCAGTTCGCGACGGTACGTGCATCGTCGGATGCAAGGCTGTTGCCGAAGTCCGCCTGGCGCACGACGATCGCGCCTTCGATCGGCGCGGCACCGCGCAGCACGGCCGCTTGGGGTTGCTGCGGCGCGGCGGCTTGGGGTCGCGATCGATGGGCGATGAACGGAGCGGCCACGAGCACGACCAATGCTCCTATCACAGCGCCCTGCGCGACGCCCGCTGCCACATCGCCTCTCACGGTCGCCCACCGGCCATTCCAGTGCCGCCAGTGTCCGCGGAGCCTCTGGCGGGTTTGCATGGCGATGGTCGTCAGATTCGTTCTCATGGTCCGAGTCGGGCGGTGCGAAAACTGGCCTCAACCATAGGGCTCGACGTTCGACCCGCTCGTCAGGCGGCGACGCGTCCCGGCGTAGGAATGGATGAAGTGCGTCACAACCGATGTCGTCTCGCAGCCGATCGCGCGGTTGTCCTACACGGCGGCGCCGGGCACCGATCTAGCGTGTGATGGTCACCCCACCGGGAGTTCAACGTGATACGCATTGCAGTCATTGACGATCACGCGATCGTGCGCAGCGGCTTGCGGCAGTTTCTCTCCGAGCAGCCGGATCTCAGCGTCGTGGCGGAGGCGGACAACGGCAAGGAGGCCGTGGACATCGTCCGCGCCGGCAATGTCGACGTGATCCTGATGGATTTGTCGATGCCCGAGCAAGGCGGCATCGAGGCGCTGGCCGCGGTGAAGGCGCGGGCTCCGGACTTGCCTGTGCTGATCTTCAGCGGCTTTCCGGAAAGCCAGTACGCGACCACGGTGCTGCGCCAGGGTGCTTGCGGCTACCTGCCCAAGGACTGCGAGCCGGAGGAGATCGTCACGGCGATCCGATCCGCCGCGCTCGGCCGTCGGTACATCACGCCGCAGGTCGCCGAGTTGCTGGCTGACGGATTGGGCCGCCCGGCGGAGACGGCCGCACCGCACGAATTGCTCTCCGATCGCGAGCTGCAGGTGTTCCTGCGCCTTGCACAAGGCGAGACGATCGGCCACATGGCCGATCAGATGGCGCTGAGCGTCAAGACCGTCAGCACGTATCGCACGCGCATCATGGAGAAGATGAAGCTCGCGACCAACAGCGACCTGACCTACTACGCCCTCAAGCACGACCTGATTCGGTAGCGCCGGATCGCTGCGGCTCGCGCTGCGATCGAGCGCTCGGCCTGGGTCCGCCGATCAGAAGCGCTGCGATGCCTGCGCTCAGCAGCGACAGCAGCGCGCACACGCCCATCACGCCGCGAAAGCCGGCGACGAACCCGACCTGCGTGGCGTGACGGATGGTGGCAGCAGCGGCCTCGTCCGCTCCCGGCGGCGCCGTGATGCCGGCGAGCAGCTTGCGCTGCTCCAGCACGGCCTGCACGAGCTCCGGCGCGAGCGGCGCCCCGTTCGACGGCGCCTGCAGCGCCGCAGTCAGGCGCTGTTCGAACACCACGGCCATCAGGATCCCGAAGAGCGCGACGGCGAGCAGCCCCGCAGCACGCGAAACCGCGTTGTTGACGCCGGAAGCGACCCCCGCATGGTCCGACTCGACCGAGTTCATCACCGTGGTCGTCAGCGGCGTCACCGTGATCACCATCCCCAGACCGAGCGCGCAGGTGGCCGGAAAGAACGTGCTCCAGTAACTGCCGCCGATTGACGGCCACGCGAAAAGCGCGAAGCCTGCTGCGGCCACGATCGGGCCGACCACGAGGGGAAGCTTCGCGCCGAAGGTGTCGACCAGCTTGCCCGCCCAGCGCGAGAGCGCGAACATGATCGCGATGAAGGGCAGCATCGCGGCACCCGCGGCCGTCGCGCCATAGCCCTGCACCTGGATCAGGTCGAGCGGAAAGAAATACAGCCCGCCGCCGAGCGCGCCATAGAGCAGCAGCGTCAGCAGATTGGCACCGAGGAAGTCACGGTTGCGGAACAGGCCGAGCGGCAGCATCGGATACGGCGTGCGCAATTCGACCCGGACGAAGAGCGCGAGCGCGGCCACACCGATGACCAGGGCCGTGATCACGACGGGCGAAGCCCAGCCCTGCTGCGACGCTTCGATGAAGGCGCCGACCGCTCCGGCCAGGCCCAGCGTCGCCCACGACGCGCCGAACACGTCCACCGGCTGCGCACCGCCGTGGCTGCGGCTCTCCGGCACCTTCAGGCACATCGCGAGCAGCGCCAACCCCAGCGGCGCGTTAATCCAGAACGCCCAGTTCCATGCGTAGCGCTCGATCAGCCAGCCGCCGAGCACCGGCCCGAGCGCCGTGGTAATGCCGCTGAAGGCCGACCACGTGCCGATGGCCTTGCCGCGCTCGTTCTGCGGGAAGGTCGCGCTGATCAACGAAAGACTGCCCGGCACCAGCAGCGCCGCGCCGACGCCTTGCACGGCGCGCGCGCCGATCAGCGCGCCGACCGTGCCGGAGAAACCGCAGGCGACAGAAGCCACGGTGAACAACGCGACGCCGATCGCGAACAGGCGTCGCCGACCGTAACGGTCCCCGAGCGCGCCGCCAGCGAGCAGTAGCGCGGCGAGGAAGAGCGCGTACGCCTCGACGACCCATTGCATGTCGCTCGCCGACGCGTGCAGGTCGCGCTGGATCGCCGGGAGGCTGACGTTGACGAGCGTCCCGTCGACGAAGGCCATGCCCGAGCCGAGGATAGCCGCAGCCAACGTCCACCGCCGGCTCGAAGCCTGGCACGCAATCGCCTGCGCGCCGGACGCCATTGCCGCCTCGTCGCAGGGCAAGCGGGTGAGCAGGCTCATGGGTCTCGTTGTACCAGCGTCGCCTCGGGGCAGTCAGCGATAGAACGCCTCCACGGCCCCCTTGAGCTTGATCATCATCGGCTGGCCCTTGCGATCCAGCGTCCGCCCCGCGGGCACCTTCACCCAGCCCTCGCTGATGCAGTATTCCTCGACATCGTGACGCTCCTTGCCGTTCAAGCGGATGCCGATCGGGTGCTCGAACACCGCTGCGACGTGATGAGGGCTGGCGGGATCGACCGACAAGCGGTCGGGCAGCAGCGGTTTTTCCTTCTCGGTCATGGCGTGAACTCCCTGCGGATGCCGCGATTGTGTCCATCGTAGAGAGGACGCCTTAGGGATGAACCCCAATCGGAGTGATGCGACCAGGGCGATCGTCGCCGAAGCTGCAAGGCATGGACATCGCTATCTCGCTCATCCTGCTCGCCGTGGTACTGACGCCGCTGTACGTCGTGATCCGCGATCTGTGGACGACGAAGACGCGTCGCCGGCAGCGCCCCACCGACCGGACGTCGCCGATGCAACCCGCGACGAGCACTTTCCCCAGCCTGTCCCTCCTGGAGGAAATGGAGGACACGATGCCGGCCTGCCTGCGCCGCACCGAATGGGACCGGCCGGATCCCTGGACTACGGATCCGCGCCATCTCGAAAACCCCGTGGTTTCCGCGGCGTTCGCACGGCGCCCCTGACGGGCTGCGCGCTAGCGCCAGTTTCCGAGCGCAGGCCAGCACGAAAAGGCCCGGCTTCGGGTTGAGCACATTCGACAGCAGGCGCGTCATGGACACGCGCGTCCGCGGTCCCCTGGCCGCCGGCGCGAACGAGACGCGGGTAGGCGGCGAGGTAGTCGAGCGGGAACATGACGGCGGCCCGCGAAGAGGCGGCGCGCCCTCCTGCACGGAGTTCAAAGACGGCCGATGCAGCCCGGCGCTCGGCAACGGCATTCGAGGCGTCCTTCGTGGTGCGTCTCGCCGTAGTTCACTGTGAGCTCTTCGCCGACAGCGATCTCGCGGAGCGAGTAGAACTCGATGCGCCCCGCGCGGATCATGAGGCGAGCGTTCGGCGCGCAGGAATGGTTCGTGAAGCGCATCGGATCCAACGAGCGCGACGCATCGATCGCCTTGCGGCTCGATATCTCGACGATCATGATGCGCTCGAGCCCTGCCGCGCGACGACGCGCTTCGGCCAGGCTGATCGATTCACCGCGGATCTCGCCGATCTTGCGCCGCGCCGGCACCGGCTCGCGCGCGAACACACCGAATCCGTCGATGCGGCTGCGCGCGACGCGCACGCTGAACTTCTGGTACGTGGGATGAATTGCGAGCGGCATAGGCCAATGCTCCCACACTTCACGGCTTGCCGGCCAAGGCGTTCGGTAGCATCGACACGCTTCGCCGATCGATCCGCATGACCACCCGCACTCGCCGCCACCTCGCCGACATTGCCGCCGCGGGCGCGCCGAAAAAGGCCGTGCTCGCCGCGATGACGCAGCAAGGTCGCCTGGAAGTGAAGTTCACGTCGAGGGACGGCTGGACGATCCGGCGTTCTCGCTCAACGAGAACTTCGCGAAGCGGATCGCGTCGGGTTTGGCGGAAAGCCTCGGCGTCAGCCTGTCCGGCATGGTGAAAGGATTGGGCGGCTTCGCGAGAAGCTTGCTCGGCAATTGATGCTGGTCGCTGCCCGACTCATTCGCACTCGTCGAAGCAAGCGAACTGGCCTGATCGCAGCGAGATGGTGGATCCCGCTTCCCTCCTCGGTCCGGCCTTCAGCTATCCGGCACGATTGAGTCGCAGCATCTTCCATCGATTTCTGAGCGCAGCTGATTCCAGCCGCGGGTCGGGGTCGACGACCACAGGGTGCCGTACGGCGCTCAGCAGCGCCAGATCGTTGATCGAATCGCTGTAGAAGCACGCGTCCCTGAGCAGGTGCTCGGGCTGCCCCGAATGGGTCAACCACTGGCGCAGCCGCTGCACCTTGCCTTCGCGCATGTTCGGCAGGCCCACGGTTCTGCCGGTCAGGCGCCCGTCCACTTGCTCCAGCTCGGTGCAGATGTAGTGATCGACTCGCAATTCGGCGGCCGTCAGCTCGCTGACGACGCGATTGGTGGCGGTGGTCAGCACCACCGTATCGCCAGCTTCGCGATGGCGCCGCAGCAGCGCGCGCGCATCCTCGGGAATGAGCGGCAGGACGACCTCGCGCAAGAAGCGTTCACGCAGCGCCTGCAGATCCGACAGCCGATACCCCGCTTGAATTTCGGCGTAGAAACCGCAAAAGTCCATCTGCATGACCGTGCCGGCGATGTAGCGTGACGTGAGCACTTCGCCGCGCCTGCGGAATTCATCGTCGAGAAGACCGTGATCCACGAGGAAGCCGCACCAGAGCAGATCGCTGTCACCGCTGAGAAGAGTGCCGTCGAGATCAAACAGCGCGAGGTTCATGGTCGAGGGAGATCGTCTTTGCTGGGTGCCGGCAGCGCCGTGAATCGACCAACTCTGACATCGTTTCAGCGCGCGGACTAGTCCTTTTTTCTAACGCGTCAGACATCCATCGCCGTTTCGTCACGGATGACCGCCGCCGCGGAAGAGCTTACGCCATCAAGCGGATCGGCTCGCCAACGTCGTCAGCGCTTTCAAGCTGCCGAAGCAGAAAGAGTTCATCGCACCAGCGGCACTGCACCGTTGTTATGACCATCTCGTGACGACCTCCTGACGCTATTGTTGAAAGGCTCAAGGCGTTGCGAGGGTCGTCGATAAGCGCGAGATGGAGAACGACCAGCGACCGCTCGATCACGACACGAAGCCGCACCGCGGCGCGCATCGGACCTTGTCGTGAGCATGCAATTGCTCCGGCTTGTTGCGAGCCAGCTCAAGGTCGGAGCGCCGCTGCCTTTCGGCGTTCGCGACGAAAGCGGCAAGCTGCTGCTGGCTCGTGGCCATCTGATCGGCAGCGAGATGCAGCTCGAGACCTTGCTCACGCGTGGTCTCTATGCCGATCGCGAGGAAGTCGAGGCCGCGCAGAAGCGGCAGGCCGACGTCGTCGAGGCGAGTCGGATCACGCTCTTTGATTTGTGGGAGCAGGCGATCTGGCAACTCAAGCGACTGCTGCAAAGCGTGGATCAGCCTGGTTTCCCTACTCGTTGCGATGAGTTCTCCGCTCAACTGACAGGGCTGGTTCGCCGCGATCCCGACATCGCCATCTACCTGTCCGTTCGCCAGGACCCGCGGCGCCGCAATCTTTATGGCTTGACGCACTCACTGCATTGCGCACTCGTGTGCCAGCTCATGGCCGCGCGCATGGGCTGGTCGGCAGAGCGTGCGTTGACGCTCGTGAAGGCCGCCCTGACGATGAACATGACGATCATCGAGACACAAGGACAGTACGCGATCCACGGGCGCCTGACCGAGATCCAAAGGGGCCAAATCCGCAAGCATCCGGAGCAGGCAGCGGAACGCCTACGCGCCGCCGGCGTGCTGGACGAAGTCTGGCTCCGGACGGTGGCCGAGCACCATGAACGCGCCGGTGGCGGCGGCTATCCGTCGGGGGACGAGCCAACGGAGGACGCATCGGTCCTGCGCATGGTCGACGTGTTCATGGCCAAGATCAGCCCGCGATGCGGAGGCCGGAAGGTTTCCATCCAGGACGCGGCACGCCAGATGTTCGGCGAAGCACGAGGCAGTCAGGCTGCCGCGGCAATCATCAAGGAATACGGCATTTACCCGCCTGGGGACTTCGTTCAACTGGCGTCTGGCGAACTTGCGGTGGTGATTCGTCGCGGCGAGAACGCGCGCTCCCCGATCGCCGCGGCTATCACCGACAAGGCCGGGATGCCGGCCACAACGACGGTGCGCCGCGATACGGCGCAGGAGGGGTTTGCCATCAAGGCTCTGATGCCAGACCGGCCCTTTGTGCTGCGGCTGGCCCCCGAGCGCCTGTACGGCGTGTCGATGTCCTGAGCCATCGATTGGCCCACGACACGCCAACCCCTTCCACCCGGCCCTTACACCATCCCCGAAGGGTCTTTGGAGACAACAGGGGCGAAATCGGCGCTTTTTCACAGGATCGAAGATTCACGCTCCGGATAAGGTAGCGACTCAGCAACACGGCATCCCCTCGCGTCCAAGAACCGCCATGGCATCCACCCCTGTATCGACTCCTGTTTGCGCGCGCAGTGCCTTGCTGAAGCAGCACCGCCCGTTGGTGCAGCGCATTGCGCGGCGACTGAAAGCATCGGTACCGGCGAATGTCGACATCGATGACTTGATACAGGTCGGCATGCTCGGCCTGGATCAGGCACTGAACGGGTATGAGCAGGGCCACGGCACGGCTTTCGACACCTATGCTGCTCGACGCATCCACGGTGCCATGCTCGATGAACTGCGCCAGCAGGACCATTTGTCTCGACTGACTCGTTCGCGCTTGCGTCAGATTCGCGCCGCCGTCCACAAGCTAGAGCACGAATTGGGGCGCCCGCCGCGGGCGCTGGAGATCAGCAGGGATCTCGGCTGGACGCTGAAGGAGTTCCACGACGCGATGGTCGCCGGTGGTGCGGCAAGCCTGCGCTTGGGTGACGGAGACCTGGATACTGCGGAGAACGAAGCGTCCTTGGCCGAGTTCGACGACGCAGACGTGCATTCCTCTGCCGAGCAGGCGGACCCGGCTAGCGCGTTGGAGCATCGTCAGCAGATGGTCGCTGTCAACAAGGCATTTGCTGACCTCAGCGACCAGGAACGCACCGTGTTGAGTCTGCTGTACGTGGAAGAGATGACCGCGACAGCGGTGGCTGAACGACTCGGGGCGTCGCCCAGCCGAATCAGTCAGATCCACGCATCGGCGGTCGCCAAACTGCGCATTGGCGTCAATAGACAGGGTCTACCCGCTGCGCGAAAGGCCGAGATGCCGAATGACTCCCAGAACATTCCGGTTGCGTATCCGGTGCAACCCGCTCCGGCGCCCGACTGGTTGGACCGGGCAGCTGCGCAGTTTCTTCGGCCGAGGGACGCCGAAGCGCATGTCTAGGTGGTCAAGCGACTGAAATGTCGCTCTGTGAGCGCGTGGGCAAGACCCTCGCGCAAGTCCATAGGCGGCCGACTATCCCATCCCGGGCGCCGTCTCGAACAGGCTTGGAAGGAACCTCACGCGTGGTAGCGCTTGGGCGGATTCGGCGTGCCCCTGCTCGAATGCCATCAGGCAGCGGTATGCGTCCGAGTCCGCTCGACAAGACATGATCTCGCAATAACGACGTTGCAGTCCCGCGGCTCTCGCAGCGTCGCGTTCGGCGAAGTGCAGCCTCGCCTGCACCAACATCGCCGCTCCGTATTCGCTGGCAAGTGCAGCAGTCATGAACTCGTCCAGCCCCGACAGAGCCGATCGAGCCGCATCGAGATCGTCCGCCTCCAGATGCAGCCAGGCGGCATCAAACGCGGCGTCCGTGCGCTCGATGGACGGCAGCGACTCGTCCATGCAGGCGTGCAGGAGGCTCAGGGCCTCGACGTCGAGCCCGCGCTCGCGGGCGACAAGCGCGCGCAGGTGCAGAACCGAGCTGATCGTGGGCCGCTTGAGCCGGCCGGCGGCGCGGTTGCGAATCACTTCGCAAAGATCGCTGGCCTGGTCGAGTCGACCGAGACAGAGGAGCACACGCGCCCGGTACTTGGCCGCGTGAAACGTGAAGGTTCGGCTGGCAGTGAGCTTGTGTTCGGCCTGTTCGAGCAGCTGCGCACTCTCTTCCAGGCGGCCCTCCCTGGCCCTAACGAAGGATTCAGCAAAATCGGCGCAACCTTGCACGAGTGCGTTCTGCACGCCACTCGTCTGCCGCATCCGATCGAGTATCTCGCCCGCATGTTCGACATCACCGCGCCTGAGTCCGCCAAAGCGCACCGCGCGGCAGCCCGACATCCCGATCGAGACCGGGCTGCCTGACTGGCACGCATA
>Ga0068864_100004571_pt1 | contig 11362 bp, 9 predicted proteins | sample KBSSwiS72_FD_66586 | JGI IMG/M metagenome (GOLD analysis project Ga0068864, IMG submission 66586) | Switchgrass rhizosphere microbial communities from Kellogg Biological Station, Michigan, USA - KBS Switchgrass S7-2 | ecosystem: Host-associated > Plants > Roots > Rhizosphere > Soil ...
CCCCGGCGGCGGTCGCATCTCGACACCGGTTGACGTAGACGATCCGCAGTTGCCGACCTTCCCGTTGCGGCCGCGCAGCACGTTCATACCGTCCGTCGCCTTTGCGGCGCATTCCCCCTTGTTCACGGGGTTGGCGAGGCTAGTCGCGAGACCTGACGGTTTCGCTCTCGAGGGCAGAAAGGCGAGCCAAGCTCGCCTTTTTTCATGGCGCCGCGCTACCGGGCAGCGGCCCGCCCTGCTCACAATCGGGGCATGCATGCCGCCACAGCCGTTGCCGCAGGGCGAAAGCCGCCTGCCTGGCGGCGTTGGCTGCTCGGCCTGTGCCTGGCCTGCGGCAGCATGGCCGTGCCGTCCGAACCGGCGGTGCAACCGACGATCGTCCTCGACAAGGCGCTGTCGGTGGCCAGCTCGGGAACGACCTTTCCCGGCGGCGAGCCCACCGCGGCGGTCACCCTGCCCGACGACTGGGCGAACACCAATCCGGGGCACGACGGTCCGGTCTGGTACCGGGTGGCCTTCCGTTTCGCCGAGGCGACGCTGCCCGACGAGCTGCTCGCCCTCTACGTCGAGCGCGCCTGCACCAATCTGCAGGTGCTGCTCAACGGCCACCTGATCTACAGCGGCGGCCGGATGGCCGAGCCGATCACCCGCAACTGCGCCCGGCCGCAGCTCATCACCCTGCCGCCGGCGCTGCTCAACCCGCATGGCAACGCCCTCGACCTGCGCGTCCTCGGCCATCCGGCCGAAACCGTGGGATCGATCCGCCGCGCCGGCGGCCTGTCGGCGATACAGCTCGGGCTGCAGTCGACCCTCGCCAAGGATCACACCGCACGCACCTTCTGGGAGCCGGCATGGATTCGCGGCACCAGCCTGGTCCTGCTCGGCCTCGGCTGCCTGCTGCTCGCCATCGCCTGGCTGCACAAGCGCGAGGCCTACTTCGCCTACTTCGGCTGGCTCTGCCTCGGCTGGGCGGTGGTGTCGACGGCGACCGGGACCCAGGACCTGCCCTGGGACAACAGCGCCACCGAATTCATGCTGAGCTCCGCCTGGCCGCTGCTGCTGGCCTGCGCGGTGCAGTTCTTCCTGAGCTTCGCCGGCCTGCGCTCGCGGACGATCGAGAACATCGTCGCCCTGCAATGGGTGGCGATGCCGCTGTCGCTGCTCGTCGCCCGCCACACCCACCTGTTCGTGGTCGCGAGCCTCTGGTATGCCCTGCTCGCCCTGGAACTGGCCGCGGTCGTCGTGCTGTACATGATCACGGCGCGGCGCCACCGGCCGCAGGACGTCGGCCCGCTGATGGCCGTCAGCGTCATCGGCGTCTCGGTACTGGCCCTCGAGTTCGCCGAGCAGTGGCGCGTCACCGAGGCGAGCCCGGTGTCGCTCGCCGAATGCGTGGTGCCGGCGCTGCTGATCTATGTCGGCGTTCGCCTCTTCCTGATGTTCGCCCGGGCGCTGCGCGAAACCGTGGCCGACCGCAACCGGCTGGCGGAGCAGATGCACCGGATGAGCACCGAGATGGAAGCGCGGGTGGAGCAGCTGACGGTGCAGCGCGTCGAGGAGCTGACGGCGCGACGGATCGAGCAGTTCACCCAGCAGGAGCGGCGCCGCATCGCCTCCGACCTGCACGACGACCTGGGAGCCAAGCTGCTCACCATCGTTCACACCAGCGACAGCGCCCGCATCCCGCAGCTCGCCCGGGAGGCGCTGGACGAGATGCGGCTGTCGGTGCGCGGCCTGGCCGGCCGGCCGGTCCGCCTCGACGAGGCGCTCGCCGACTGGCGCGCCGAGGTGATCACCCGGCTGCAGCAGGCCGCGGTCGAGGCCCGCTGGGCGAATCCGGAGGAGGCGCTGGAGCAGACGCTTTCCGCGCGGGTCTTCATGCAGGTGACACGGATCCTGCGCGAAGCGATCAGCAATGTCATTAAACACAGCTCGGCGACGGTGTGCGAGGTGCGGTGCCGGGTCGTCGGCAAGACGCTGGAAGTCCGGGTGCGCGACGACGGCCGCGGCATCAGCAGCGATCTGCAGCGCGGCCAGGGCATGACGACCATGAAGCGGCGGGCCAAGCAGATCGAGGGCCAATGCCTGGTGGAGTCGCGCCCAGGCTTCGGTGTAGTGATTTCGCTCACGGTTCCGCTGTAACCTATGTGGTTCTGGGCTTGGCCCTTGCTAGGATGCCCTCAAGCGCATTCAGCGAGACGCTGGAGCCCCGGGATCGCGATCGACGGGCACGCAGTTTGCCTAGGGTGTCGTTTGCGCGCGATCCCAGGCTTGCGGTCGGGCGCATGCTTGATCGCGTCGAGGAGGGAAGCATGACGAATATCCTGCTGCTGGAAGATATCCCCGAGGCCGGTGCCTGGCTGAAACTGCAGGTCGCGCAGGTGTTTCCGGACGCAGTCTTCTTCGACGCGTCCCGGGTCCACGCGGCCCTGAAGATCATCGCCACCACCCACATCGACGTCGCCCTGATCGACCTCGGCCTGCCCGACGGCTCGGGCGTGGACGCCGTCGCGGCGCTGCGCGAGGCCCAGCCGAATGCCCAGGCGGTGGTGGTGACGATCCACGACGACGACGATCACCTGTTCCCGGCGCTGCAGGCCGGCGCTTTCGGCTACCTGCTGAAGGACCAGGCGGCGCCGGCGACGGTCGAGCAGTTCCGGCGCATGAGCCAGGGGGAGCCGCCGCTGTCACCGGCGATCGCGCGCCGGGTCATGGCGCACTTCGCCTCCCGGTCGTCGCAGCGCGGCCGACCCCGTTCGATGCCCCATGTCGTCCTCACCGACCGCGAGAACGAGGTCCTGCTGCGTGTCGCCAAGGGCTTCACCCTGCCCGAGATCGCCTTGCAGCTCGAGCTCTCGCGGCACACCATCTCCGACTACGTGAAGCAGATCTACCGCAAGCTCAACGTCAGCTCGCGCGCCGAGGCGGCGCTCGAGGCGCAGCGGCTCGGCCTGTTCGGGCGGGGACGGCGGGCTCAGGAACACGTGGTCTGAGCTAGCCTTCCGTGAGCGCGCTCGCCGCGCGCCGCGGCCCCTCCCTTACCGCCCGTGGTGACGCCGCAAGCAGCGGTCTTGCCGACGCTTGATGTTCGACGATCCCCACAAGCGAACGTTCTTCAACGCGCCGCAGTCCGTGACGACGTTCGTCGCGGCGTTGCTCGAGCCCGGGATCAGCGTCCTCACCTTCGTCCTGGCGACGCTCGCCTTCGACTCTCCGCTGGTGCGCAAGGACATGGTCGTGTGCATGCTGGTCCTTGCCCTCACCTTTCCGGGGCGCAATCGCTTCCGCGACAGCCTGCTCGGCGCCGCGGTCGACATCGTCTCGTCCTGGCTGATCCTGCTGGGCATCCTCGCCCTCTGCGCCTTCGCCACCCAGACCCAGGCGGACTTCAGCCGCGACGTGCTCCTGACCTGGCTGCTGGCGACGCCGGTCCTGCAGTGGCTGGCCACCGCGCTCGGCAAGTACATCCTGGCGCGCAAGGCCGCCCGGCCCGAACTGCGGCGCTCGGCCGTGGTGGTCGGCGCCAGTGCGCTCGGCGCCAAGGTGGCCCATGCCCTGCAGGAGAGCGAGGACATCGGCGTCGAGTTCGTCGGCTATTTCGACGATCGCCTCGACGACCGCATCGACCCGGACGCCCAGTCGAAGGTGCTGGGCAACCTCAGCCAGATCGCCGACTACGTTGTCAAGAACGGCGTGCGCGATGTCTACATCACCCTGCCGCTCGGCTCCCAGCCACGCATCGTCGACCTGCTCGAGCAGCTGCAGGGGACGACGGCGTCCCTGTTCTTCGTGCCCGACGTGTTCGGCATCAGCATCATCCAGGGGCGGCTGCAGGACATGAACGGCATTCCCGTGGTCGGCATCTGCGAGACACCCTTCACCGGCACCAACGAGTTGGCCAAGCGGGTGAGCGACGTGGTGCTCGCCACCGTCATCCTGGTGCTGATCTCGCCGCTGATGCTGTTCATCGCCTGCGGCGTCAAGCTCAGCTCGCGCGGCCCGGTGATCTTCCGCCAGCGCCGCAACGGCCTCGACGGCAGCGAGATCGTGGTCTACAAGTTCCGCTCGATGACGACCCAGGACAACGGCCCCGAGATCCGCCAGGCGACGCGCAACGACCCGCGGGTCACGCCGTTCGGCGCCTTCCTGCGCCGCAACTCGCTCGACGAGCTGCCGCAGTTCTTCAACGTCCTGCAGGGCAGCATGAGCATCGTCGGCCCGCGGCCGCACGCGGTCACGCACAACGAGCAGTACCGGCAGATCATCAAGGCCTACATGGTCCGGCACAAGGTCAAGCCCGGCATCACCGGCTGGGCCCAGGTGCACGGACACCGCGGCGAGACCGACACGATCGAGAAGATGCGCGCCCGGGTCGAGTACGACCTCGAGTACCTGCGCAACTGGTCGATCGGTCTCGATCTGCGCATCATCGCCAGCACCATCCGCCTCGTGTTCTTTGATCGGCATGCCTACTGAGTGCGAACTGACTTTGATCTCGAGCCAGACCGTCGCTCGACCGATAACTCGAAAGGAGACTGCGATGAACCAGCCTTGGTGCCGCCTCGTGACCCTGGTTTCCGTCGGCTTGGCCGGCCTGCTGAGTTTGCCCGCGGCAGCGCAATACACGACGCCGTCCGGTTCAGACGTTGATGGGGAGCTCCCTTGGTACATCGGCGTGGGCCAGGGATTTTTCTACAGCACCAACGTCTACCATACGCCGAACGGACCGTCGGACACCTACTCGAGCACTACCCTGTTCGGCGGCTTCGACCAACCGATCGGCCGGCAGCGATTGCACGGCAAGGCGAGCGTGGCCCTGAATCGCTACTTCGACGAGAAGAAGCAGGACAACACCAGCTACGACTTCGCCCTCGGCCTCGACTGGGAAACCGTGGCCAGCCTGTCCGGCTCCCTCGACGGCGGCGTGCGGCAGCATCTCGCCTACCTGACGGTGAACACCGGCGTGCCGACGCAGACCCAGAACCTGGCGCAGACCACGTGGGCCGACGCGCATGCGCGCTGGGGCGGAACCTCGGTGCTCACGCTCGAAGGCACGCTTCGCTATTCGGACATTAACTATTCCGACGAGAGCTATGCCTCGCGGGAATCGACCGGCACATCTGGCAGCCTGGCCCTCTACTACGGCGGTGGGGGGCCGCTGCGCGTCGGCATCGGCGGCCGCTACGACCGGACCGAGACGCCGAAGGCGGGGTTCGATCCGATCGTGCCGGAGTACCTGTCGAACACAGCGACCGGGCGCCATCTCGACTTCTACCTCGACTACGAGGTCTCCGGACAGGTCATGACCAACCTGCGCCTCAGCTACACCGACCAGTCGAACTCGCTGGTCGAGGCCTCCAACTTCAAAGGGTGGACCGGACGCCTGGCAGCGCGCTGGCAGGCGACCGGAAAGGTCCTCCTCAGCGCCTACGCCTCGCGCGACACAGGCTTCGACTCCCACTTCGGCAGCGTGGCCGTGGTGCCGCCTGGATCGCCGCCGGGAACACCGCCGGTGACCCGCCTGTACGACAACAACCGCCTCACCTACGCGCTCGACCTGGGCGCCACCTACGCAGCGACGGCGAAGATCGATGCCGCCGTCGGCGCCCACTACACCCGGGCCGAGTTGGTGTCCGTCGCAACTGACGTTCTCGCCCCGGTGGAAAGCACAGACCACCAAAGGCTTTTCTACATCGGCGCCAACTACGACTTCATACGCAACGGGACCGCATCGTGCCGTCTGGCGCGCGAGTTGCGCGACGTCTCCGGCGGTAACGCCTACACGACCAGCTCAACCCTCGTCGGGTGCTCGGCTCGATATACGTGGCGATGACCGGATCCCGCTGCACGAGAAGGACGCCGCGGGGCGACCGCTCGCCGACGACTCGCCCGGGGTAGTCATCGGCTTGGCGGATAGAGGAAAGTCTTGGCCACCGGTTGCCAATCGCGGCCGAGCATCTTCCATTCGAGCACCGCGTCGGGCGCGGCGCCTTCGATGACGATGTAGTACGGCCGACCGACGTCGAAGTCGACCACGGTCTGCCGCGCGGTGGTGAGGTAGACCGAGCCGCCGCCACGCACCCGGAACTCGTGCTTGCCCGGCAGCATCGAGACGACCCAGCCCTTGCCGCCCACGAGACCCGTGCCCGGGCCGAGGCTGCCGCAACTGCCCTGCTGATGCGCCTCCTGCGCCTTCCAGTCGGCGTTGGAGGCCGCATGCGCGAGCGCGCTCGCGAGCACGAGCGATAGCAGGACAGCGGTGTTCTTCATGGCGATGGCGGTCATCGTACCCGGCGGGCCAGCCCGAGGCCCCGAGCGGGCGTGAACTACGCACGGGGCCATCCGCAACGAATTGTCAGCCGAGTAAGGCAATCGGAGTGCCCGAATCGACACCTCACCAGACGGAGAACGCTCGTCCTCCGGGCGCGGACGGTTCCTCTTGTCACAACTCGTCTTTCAAGTTCACCCGGCCACGCCCGAAATCACCCGAACATCGCGCCCTCTCTGCGACCCAGGGCCCGTACGGTCCCTGTACCCCTTCGATTCCCGATGACAAAGAAACTTGCAACAATCCGCGGCATGGCTACCGGTCTTGCGGTCCTGATGACCTGCCTCTATACCGCCTGCGGCGGCGGCAACGGCGGTGACGGCCCCGCGCCGCTGTCCTTGACTGACGCCGAGGCCGCCCCCGACGTGGTGGTTGCTGCCGCTGGCCCGGGTGCGATGCCCGCAGCCGCCGGCGGACGCAAGTCCGCCAGCGGCGTGCCGCCGGGGCACAACCGAGGCGAGGGCCCGACCACGAGTCCGACGACGACGACGACGACGCCGACCACGCCCACCACGACGACGACCACGACCCTGAGCCCGTTGATGGTTGCGGTCGACCTGTCCAAGATCCCGCCGCCCGGAACCGGCACCGGCGCGTTGAACGTCGCGCCCACTGACGAGATCGCGCCGCTCGGAGCGAATGGCGCCGGCGCGTTCCGAATCCCCTGCGGGTTCGCCCACATGTCGTTCGACGATCCGATCGTCTTCCCCGGCCAGCCGGGACGCTCGCACCTGCACACCTTCTTCGGCAACACCAGCGCAGACGCGAGCTCGACCCCCGAATCGATTCGCAGCACCGGCAATTCGACCTGCCGCGGCGGCATCGCGAACCGTTCGGCCTACTGGGTGCCGACCCTGATCGACACCCGGGACAACACGCCCCTCAAGCCGGACGGGTTCACCGCGTACTACAAGAACGGCACCCTCCCCGCTCCCGCGGTGCAGCCGATGCCCGTCGGCCTGCGCATGATCGCCGGCGACCCGAACGCGAGCGGCCCGCATCCCGAGGTCTTCAGCTCGCGCTGGAAGTGCATCGGCGGCCCGAACAACGAGAACGACCTCTACCAGTCGTCGATCGGCAACTGCGACGTCGGCGCGACGCTCTACCAGGAAGTGTTCTTCCCGCAATGCTGGGACGGTGTCAACCTGGACTCGCCCGACCACAGAAGCCACATGAGCTACACCGCGCGGATCCTGAATCCCGACGGAAAGGGTTACCACGAAGAGTGCCCCAAGACCCATCCGGTGGTCCTGCCGCACATCTCGTTCAACGTGACCTACCTCGTGCGCGAGAAGGATGCGCCCCTCCACTGGCGCCTCTCCTCCGACCTATACGACCGGTCCCAGCCGGGCGGCTTTTCGTCGCACGGCGACTGGTTCAATGGCTGGAAGAGCGACATCAGCGATGCCTGGGCAAGGAACTGCGTCGAGGCGATGAAGGATTGCCACGCCCACCTGCTCGGCGACGGCCGAAGGATCTTCAACTAGGCAGCCCGGCGCCCCCTCGGCGGCGCTACTCCTGCATCATTCGCACCTTGGCCGACGATGACCGTCGGCGGTGCGACATGAAAGACGCGATCAAGAGGGTTCTCCACGGCGTTGGCCTCTATGCGCCGGCCCGCGCGCTGTACCGGACCGTGAATCGGGCGCACCGCGAAGAGCGGCGACTGCGGCGCGAGTTCTTCGCCCAGTTCGTCTCGCCCGGCGATCTCTGCTTCGACATCGGCGCCAACGTCGGCCAATCGATCGAGGCGCTTCGCGCCTGCGGCGGGTCAGTGGTTGCGCTCGAGCCGAACCCGCACTGCCAGCCGGCGCTGCGTCACCAGTTTTCCGCGGACCCGAAGGTCACTCTGGTCGAGAAGGCCGTGGGCGACCGGCCGGGCAAGGCAACGCTGCACTTCAGCGGCACCGCCGCCACCGCCAGCTTGCGTGCCGACTGGAACCGGCGTGACGACCAGACGGTCGAGGTCGAGATCGTGACCCTCGACCAGCTGATCGCCGCCCACGGCGCGCCGAAATTGCTGAAAGTCGATGTCGAAGGCTCCGAGCTGCAGGTGTTTCTCGGCCTCGGCCGCGCCGTACCGATCATTTACTTCGAGATGCACGCCCGCGAGATCGAAGTGGTCGGCCGAATCCTCGCGCGCCTGGGTAGGCTCGGCCGGATCGAGGGCGTCAACGCCATCAGCGAAGACCATTCGACCTGGCTCTGGCCCGACTGGGCCCCGCTCGACGATTTCATGGGTCGCATGGCGCAGCCGCCGACGGTCGCCAACGTGGTCGTACGGATGCAGACGGCTTCCTGACGCGGCGCTGACGACCGCGCCGCCCCCACGGATCGCGGGGGCAGGTCGTGCAGGGCAGCGCGAAACCCGATAGCCTGCAAGTCCCTTGGGCTCGCTCAGCGCATCTTGACCATCGTGACTGCCGACCGCCCGCCCGCACTTCCCGAAAGCTACGCGGCGATCGTCGTCGGCACCGGCTTCGCCTCGTCCTTCTTCCTGCTCGAGTACCTGCGCCACGCGGGTCCACGCGCTCGTATCCTGGTGCTCGAGCGGGGCGGGCGCACCGATCCGGCGGAGAGCCTCAAGCGCCGCAGCAACTTCGATCTGCGCTTCGACGACCTGATCGTCAACCGCACCCCGCAGAAGCCCTGGATCCAGAACATCGCCTTCGGCGGCGGCTCGTGCTGGACCGGGAACACGCCGCGGATGCATCCCAACGATTTCCGCACCAAAAGCCTGTACGGCGTTGGTGTCGACTGGCCGCTGGACTACGACGCGCTCGAACCCTACTTCCTGCGAGTCGAACGAGCGATGGGGATCGCCGGCGGCGAGGCCGGGCCGTATCCGCGCTCTGCCCCCTACCCTTTCCCCGCGCATCGACTGAACGCCTTCGACGAAGCGCTGGCGCGCAAGTACCCCGGCCAACACATCGCCCTTCCAAGCGCACGCTCGAGCAGCGTCAAGACCGGTCGCCCGGTCTGTTGCGCCTCGGGCGTGTGCTCCGTCTGTCCGGTGAGCGCGAAGTTCCAGGTCAACCTGCACATGGCGGACCTCTACCAGGACCCGCGCATCACCCTTCTCCTCGAGGCCGAAGTCCAGCGGGTCGAGATCGAAGGCGGCCGCGTCGTCGGCGTGCAATACCGCCAGGGCGGCCAGGAGCTGCGCGCCCAAGGCGACCTGGTCGCGGTCGGGGCGCACGCGATCATGACGCCCTACATCCTCCTTCGCTCGGGCCTGCAGGATCGCGCCCTCGGCCACTACCTCAACGAGCAGATGGGTCGCGAGGTGGAGATCGAGCTTGACGGCATCGATAACTACGGCGGCGGGCAGGCCGTGACCGGACTCGGCACGATGTTCGTCGACGGGGCGTTTCGCAAAGACCGCCCCGGTTGCCTGATCGAGAGCTGGAACATACCGTGGCTGCGTGCGGAGCGCGGTCGCTGGCGGCAGCGTGCCGTGGTCAAGGTGGTGTTCGAGGACCTGCCGGCCTTCGACAACCGTGTCGGCGTCGCGGCGGAAGACCCTGGCAAGCCGGAGGTCCATTACCCGGCGATCTCGCCCTACCTGAAGGCCGGATACGACGCGCTGCCCCGCATGATCGAGGAGCTGCTCCGCGGCTTGCCCGTCGAAAGCTTCCGGGTCGTGCCTCGCGAGGGCAACCTGGGCGGCTCGGCGCACATCCAGGGCACCACCCGCATGGGCATCGATCCGGGCGACAGCGTCGTCGATCGCGACCTGCGCCACCACCGCTACCGCAACCTGCTGGTGCTCGGCAGCGGCACCTTTCCCACCTGCATGGCGGCGAATCCGACGCTCATCCTGTCGGCGCTGTCGATGCGCGCGGCCGAGCGGCTGTTCGCCTGAGAGGAAGAGTTCCATGCGCCTGCGCCGTCGCCGCTTCCTCCTCCTCGGTGCCGGCAGCGCCGTCGTCATCGCCACCGGCTACGGCGTCGCCCGCTGGTATCGCGGCGACCCGGCGTCGGTGATCCTCGCCATCTTGGAGCGCCGGCTCGGCTACCTGCAGGTCGACAGGACATCGTTTCCGCGCTTTGCCGCCGACTATCTCGACAGCCGGAAGGAATATCGGCAGGAGCTGGCGCTGTTGGCGCTGTTCTCCTTGCCCTATCGTTACGTCACGCCCTACCCGCTCCTGAAGCAGGGCCACTCGCTCAGGCGGCTCGAGTCGAACGTCGTCTCCCGCTACCTGCTCTCGACCGACTTCTTCGAGCACGGTGCCGACGAATCCCGGTCGATCAGGTATGTCGAGTTCCACGACCCGTACAGCATCGCCTGCCGCAACCCGTTCGTGCCGCGACCCGGCGCCGACGTCACCTCGCAGGCGCCTGCGGCGACTAGGGCTTGACGAGCCGGTAGTACCCGGCGCGCCGCGCCCAGCCCTTGAGGCGCTGGGTGGCGTCGTAGACCTCGCGGGTCAGCTCCTCGTACGGCAACGGCGGCCTCGCTTCGCTGATCTCGCCGGGCGGCGGTAGGTCGCCGGCGGCGAGCGCCTCCGGGACCCACCACTTGGCGATGCCGCCGCCATGGAAGCACTTCATGGCCTGAAAGCGCTCGGAACGAAGCACCGTGCGCCCGGAGGCGCCGAAGCGGCGCTGCAGCCGCTTCCATTGCGAATTGCGCCAGCAGTGCCAGTGCTCCGGATCGAGATAGCCGCCGCCCATGCGCATCGCCAGGGCCGCCCACACGATCGACTCGACGTGCATCACCCGCGGCAACGCGGTGCCGCCCAGCCGGACGATCAACGCATCGAGGAAGTCGAGGTCGAGGTCGTTGCTCAGCTGCGCGACGCCGATGTCGGTGTGATGAGCGAGACGAACGCCTTCGTCGTAGGCGCGGACGACCACCTCGTGCGGCAGCAGACAATGCGGCGGCTGGTGCATCAGCAGCAGCCCGGCCTTCGGAGTCGGCTCGAAGCGGAATCGATTCGGGAAGTAGAGGTCCGGATCGAGGATCACCATTTCTCCGCCCGGAGGGGCGAACAGCATCGGGTCGGTGACCTTGCGCCAGCAGGGGTG
>Ga0068864_100004572_pt1 | contig 11360 bp, 12 predicted proteins | sample KBSSwiS72_FD_66586 | JGI IMG/M metagenome (GOLD analysis project Ga0068864, IMG submission 66586) | Switchgrass rhizosphere microbial communities from Kellogg Biological Station, Michigan, USA - KBS Switchgrass S7-2 | ecosystem: Host-associated > Plants > Roots > Rhizosphere > Soil ...
TCCAATGTCGGGGCGGATTCGTGGCAGGAAGACGTGCTCGGGCGCAAGGTGCTCGGCCCCGGCAACACCGTCACGGTCAATTTCGACGACGGCACCTGCTATTGCAGCTTCGACCTAAAGGCGGTGTTCTCGGACGATACCTCGACGATTCGCCGTAGCTTCAACGTCTGCACCGAAACCGCCTGGCGCATCCACGAGTGATCGGAGCATCGTGCTGAAAAGTAGTGCCGGTTTTCAGCTTTCTACGATGCGATCACAAAGAGTTAACGGCTTTCCGGGCGGGGAGCGGGCGAACCGATCAGCGTACATAGGCGTCGATCAGGGCGCCGACATAATCAGGGTCGCGCCCACTCAGCTCGGGTGCGGCCTTCGCGCGTGGCTGGGTCTGCGTCGCCGGCGTGCCGTAGATGAAGCCATAGACCGGGTAGGTGGTGCTGCCGAGCCCATCCATGTCGCGATACCATATCCGGACCGCGCTCCAGTCGCCATTGCGCGAGACGTCGGTCAGCGTCACGTCGCGTTCGGCATGGCCGCGTTCGCCGTCGATCCGCGACCAGTTGGCATGGGTCACCATCGCCACGCGTGACGTGACCACGCGGCTGATCACCGCGACATGGCCGAGCGGCAGGCGTGCGCTGGGTGCGAAGACGATCACCGCGCCGACCTGCGGTTCATAGCCGCGTCGGTAACGCCCCTCGGCTTGGCCCCACCAGGTCCAGGCGTCGCCATAGATCTGGATGCCGGAGGCGGCGCGGGCGAAAGGCACGCACTCGCCGACATAGTCGAGCAGCGACGTTGCCTGCGCAGGTGCGGCTGCGAGCGCGAACGCGGCGAGAGCGAGGGAAAGACGCGAACAGACAGGGCGCATGACGGCGCGGTAGCGCGTGACGCGTGACCGCGCCGTTGTCCGCCGCGGTTAATGCGTTGAGAACCACGCTCGCCTGTCTCTCGACAGCATGAACTCACCCACCTCGGGATCGGCCACGATGGCTGGCGTGCCTTACGGCCGCTGGTTGCTCTGCCTTTTGGCCATGAAGGCAAGGCGTTCGAACAGCATCACATCCTGCTCGTTCTTGAGCAGCGCGCCGTGCAGCGGCGGAATCGCCTTGGTCGGGTCGCGGTTCTGCAGCACCTCGAGCGGCATGTCCTCATGCAACAGCAGCTTGAGCCAGTCGAGCAATTCGCTGGTCGACGGCTTCTTCTTCAGCCCGGGCACCTCGCGCACGTCATAGAAGATATCCATCGCCTTGTTGACGAGGATCTTCTGGATGCCGGGGAAATGCACGTCGACGATCGCCTGCATCGTGTCGCGGTCGGGGAACTTGATGTAATGGAAGAAGCAGCGGCGCAGGAACGCGTCGGGCAGCTCCTTCTCGTTGTTGGAGGTGATCACCACGATCGGCCGCTCCGCCGCGCGCACGGTTTCCTTGGTCTCGTAGACATGGAATTCCATGCGATCGAGTTCCTGGAGCAGGTCGTTGGGGAATTCGATATCGGCCTTGTCGATCTCGTCGATCAGCAGCACCGGCACTTCGGGGGCAGTGAACGCCTCCCACAATTTGCCGCGGCGGATATAGTTTGAGATGTCGTGCACGCGCGCGTCGCCGAGCTGCCCGTCGCGCAGTCGGGCCACGGCGTCATATTCGTACAGACCCTGCTGTGCCTTGGTCGTCGACTTGACGTTCCATTCGATCAACGGGGCGCCCACCGCCTTGGCGATCTCATAGGCCAGTACGGTCTTGCCGGTGCCGGGTTCGCCCTTGACCAGCAACGGGCGGCGCAGCGTCACGGCGGCGTTGACCGCGACCTTCAGGTCGTCGGTGGCGACATAGCTTTGCGTGCCCTCGAAACGCTTCATCCGGACAAATCCCGTTTCATTTGAAAATCGTGTTTGGGGATAGGGGGATTATGCCCGGCGACGCAAGCGGTGGCTTGTTCGCGGTTCGGCAAAGCTGAACCGGGCTGGCACCGCTTTCAGTGCGAGCCGGGCAAATCAGTGCCGGTCGCGCGCGCTCGAACGGGCCTCGAGCAGATCCCACAGCCCGCGATGCTGCGCGAACACCTGCTGCGCACCGAATGCCATCGCGCGTTGCAACGCAGACGAGCCGGACATCGACGCAACGATCGTCGCCACTTCGATTTCGTTGGGCAGCGTCATTTCCGGCGGTGTCACGCCGAAGCGCGCCGCAGCGACGTCCATCGCGTCGCGAAAGGCGTACCAGTCGATCAACAGCGCCACTGCGGCGCCGGTCGCGCAACCGGCACGACTGGAATGCGCCAGCATGTGGAAAGCGTGGCGCTGGGCGACGAGCGCCGCGTCGGTCTCGGCCTGGCCGGGTGTCGAGGGCAGGGGCCCCACGGCGGCGGTCAGCGTCGCGAGATAGGCGCATTCGACCGCGAACGCGTCGGTCGCGACGGCCACCCAGGTCGGCGCGGTCCAGTCGCCTGTCGATATGGTGCCCCGCTCGCGCGTCGCGTCGTCGAACAGGACGGTCACGCGGCCATGGATCGAACAAAGCGCGTGGATCGCGTCAGCCAGATCACGCTGCGCCGCGCCGTTGCGCGACAGCCGCAGCAGATGGGGATGGCTCGCGCTGCCATCAGAGGCAGCGAGCGAGGCAATGACGTCCCACCCTTCGCCGATGCCGCGCAACTGAGTCGATTCGAACGCCATGAATCCCCGACACCCCGAGCGAGCGCGACGAGAATTCGCGCGCACGACCGTTTCACCGCAAGGAATATACCGAAGCGCGTAAAGACGTGGTGTAGAGGCGGTTAAGGCTGTCTAAACTTACGCGCCGTCCGCGGCGGCGGCATCGGCCTGCCGCGTCGTCGATCGCACCGTTTCGGTTCGATGATTGGCGCGATGGTAAGAAATCGGCTGCTAACGGCGACGTGTACGCAGCGTCCCCCAATCGGCGCGGCGTGATCCGGAACCCCGGCGAGCGGCTGGTCCCGCTCGCCGGGGTTCCCTTTTTTCCTGACATGCGCGCCGATCGGCAATCTGACCGTTCCTTGCCCGGTAACCGGCCGTCCCATAGCATCGCCGCCAAAAGGAGCGGATGCGATGAACAAGTGGGGCGGCCTGCAAAGAAAGTGCAGTTGTTCACGCGGAGACGCGGAGGTGTTGCGTTTCGGGCTCGCGCAGCGCGGAATCGATAGCGTGCCCTGGGGCAGCGCGACGATGGTGTGCGCTACGCGGCCAATCGCGAAATCTCCGCGCCTTCGCGCCTCCGCGTGAACAAATCTTCTTCCGGCACGCGCGAGCCGCTCGCGTAACGCATAGGAAAAGGGCCGCGACGGCGTCCCGTCACGGCCCTCATCTGATCTTTGCGAAACCGACCTTACTGGTCGAGGAACGACCGCATCTTGCGGCTGCGGCTCGGGTGCTTGAGCTTGCGCAGCGCCTTGGCCTCGATCTGGCGGATACGCTCGCGCGTCACCGAGAACTGCTGACCAACCTCTTCGAGCGTGTGATCGGTGTTCATGCCGATGCCGAAGCGCATGCGCAGCACGCGCTCCTCGCGCGGGGTGAGCGAGGCGAGGACGCGGGTGACCGTTTCCTTCAAATTCGCCTGGATCGCCGCATCGACCGGGATCACCGCATTCTTGTCCTCGATGAAATCGCCGAGATGCGAATCCTCCTCGTCGCCGATCGGCGTTTCGAGGGAGATCGGCTCCTTGGCGATCTTCATCACCTTGCGGACCTTTTCGAGCGGCATGCTCAGCCGCTCGGCCATTTCCTCCGGCGTCGGCTCGCGGCCCTGCTCATGGAGGAACTGGCGGCTGGTCCGCACCAGCTTGTTGATCGTCTCGATCATGTGCACCGGAATGCGGATGGTGCGCGCCTGGTCCGCGATCGAGCGGGTGATCGCCTGGCGGATCCACCACGTCGCATAGGTCGAGAACTTGTAACCGCGGCGATATTCGAACTTATCGACCGCCTTCATCAGGCCGATATTGCCCTCCTGGATCAGATCCAGGAACTGCAGCCCGCGGTTGGTGTATTTCTTGGCGATCGAGATCACGAGGCGGAGATTGGCCTCGACCATCTCCTTCTTGGCGATCCGCGCCTCGCGCTCGCCCTTCTGCACCATGTTGACGATGCGGCGGAACTCGCCGAGCGACATGCCGGTTGCCTGGCTGATCTCGGCGATCTCGACGCGCACCCGATCGACCGCATCGGCCTCGGCGGTGACGAACGCGGTCCACTTCTTGTCGAGGCTGCCGACCGTCGGCAGCCAGTTCTCGTCCAGCTCATGGCCGATATAGCGGTCGAGGAAGTCCTTGCGCGGCACCTTGTGGCGCTCGGCGAGGCGCAGCATCTGCCCGCCCAATGCCGTCAGGCGCCGGTTGAAGGCGTAAAGCTGGTCGACCAGATATTCGATCTTGGCGTTGTGGAACTGCACGCTCTCGACCTCGGCGGTCAGTTCCTCGCGCAGCTTCTGATATTTGCGCTCCTCGGCGTTCGACAGCTCGCCGCCGGCACCCATCTGATCCAGGCGGCTGGCCTGCATCTTGGAGAATTTCTTGTAGATCGAGGTGATGTTGGCGAACCGCTCCAGCGCCATCGGCTTGAGCTGCTCCTCCATCTGCGCCAGGCTGAGGGTGTTGTCCTCCTCCTCGTCGTCCGACGGGCGCGGCGTGCGCCGCTCGGTCATCGCCTCCTCGTCCTCGTCGACCGCCTGGACCTCTTCGGGCTCTTCCTCTTCCTTGTAGGACGGGCCGGCATTCTTCTCGCTGATCTCGCCGTCACCTTCCTCGCCATCCTCGGTGAGGCTTTCCGGCGCGGGATCCTTCGACAGCATCGCGTCGAGATCGAGGATCTCGCGCAGCTGCATCGTGCCCTCGTTGAGCGCGGTCGACCAGTCGATGATCGCGTTGAAGGTGATCGGGCTCTCGCACAGGCCGAGAATCATCGTGTCGCGGCCAGCCTCGATGCGCTTGGCGATGGCGATCTCGCCCTCGCGGCTGAGCAGCTCGACCGCGCCCATCTCGCGCAGGTACATGCGCACCGGGTCGTCGGTGCGGTCGATGACCTCCTTCTTCTTGGTCTCGAGCGCGGGGGCATTCTCCTCCGCCGAATCGACCGCCTCGACGTCGTCATCTTCCTTCTCGGCGTCGTCGCCATCCTCGCCGGCTTCGTCATTCTCGACGATATTGATGCCCATCTCGCTCAGCGCCGAGGTGATGTCCTCGATCTGATCCGACGACATCTCGCCCTGCGGCAGCGCCTCGTTGAGCTGGTCATAGGTGATATAGCCGCGCTTCTTCGCGCGCGTGATCACCTTGCGGATCGACGCGTCGTTGAGATCGATCAGCGGCGCGTCGCTCGTCTCGGTCGAGTCCGTCACGTCCGCCATATCTGTCTTCGCCATCAACTGCCCTCGGTACCTAATGCCTTGGCGTCTTCGTTCGACTGCACCAGATTTGCAAGTCGCACGTCGAGTGCCTGTTGTTCCCTCACCAGCGACATTTGCCGCTCGAATGCTTCATCCGAATAGTTCGCACCCAGTTCGGCCGTTGCCTTGGCCAATAGGGCATCGACCTCGGGACGCGCCACAAGGATGTGGATCGCCTCGTCCAGATCGGCGCGGACACGCTGCGCGTCGGCCCCTTTCGGGGCTAACGACGATCGATCCGCGCGAAGCAGATCGGTCGCGACGTCGTCGAAACCGGATGTCGCCAATATGGTAACGAGGCGCTCGCTATCAAGCGCTCTATCTTCAAGCGCGAGATCGACCACCGCCTCGAACAGTCGCCCGAGCGCACCATCGGCCTTTTTCAGCGATCCCAGCACCTCGATATGCCGGGCGATTTCGGCCGGATGGCGGATCAGCCCGGCTAGCACGGCTTTGCCCAGCACGCGGTCTATGCCGCCCGCGCGGATGCCCTGCGCCGCCGGATGATGGCCGCCGGCCGGGGCAGGGGGTGTCCATTTGCCGCCGCCGCGGCGCGGCATGTTCTGCGGGCGCGGCACGAACTGCTCGCGCTTCTTGGCGTAGAGATCGTCGAAGCGCCGGCGGAAATCGGCGATATATTCGTGCCGCACATTGTCGTGGGCAATGGTCCCGGCAAGTTCGTTGAGTCGCTGCTTCAACCCCGCTTTCTGTTCGGGCGTGTCGAGCGGCTCGGCGGCGAGTTCATATTCCCACAGCCGCGACACCAGCGGTTCGGGGTCGGCGAGCAAGGCCTCGAACGCTGCCGGCCCCTTGGCGCGCACCAGATCGTCGGGATCCTGCCCGGCAGGCAGCGTCACGAACGCCAGGCTGCGCCCCGGCGCGAGCATTGGCAGCGCCCGCTGCGCCGCACGGATCGCCGCCTTCTGCCCGGCGCTGTCGCCATCGAAGCACAGGATCGGCACATCTACCAGCCGCCACAACCGTTCGAGCTGCATCTCGGTCAGCGCCGTGCCAAGCGGCGCCACCGCCTCGCCGAACCCGGCCTGGGCGAGTGCGATAACGTCCATATAGCCTTCGACCACCAGCACGCGCCCCGACTTGCGCGAGGCCGGCGCGGCACGATCGAGATTGTAGAGGCTGCGCCCCTTGTCGAACAGCGGGGTCTCGGGCGAGTTGAGATATTTCGGCTCGCCGTCCCCGATCACCCGGCCACCGAACGCGATGGTGCGCCCGCGCGGGTCGCGGATCGGGATCATCAGCCTCCCGCGGAACCGGTCATACGGCTCCTTGTCGTCGACCTTGATCAGCATTCCGGCTTCGATCAGCAGCGGATCGCCATATTCCTTGAGCGCGGTGCGCAGCTTGCCGCGCGAATCGGGCGAGAAACCGAGCGAGAAGGCCTTGGCCGTTTCCGCCGTGATTCCGCGCTTCTCCAGCAACGCGCGCGCCTCGGCGCCGGCGATCCCGTTCAACTGTTCCGTGAACCAGGCGGCCGCATCGGCGCACGCCTCATGCAGCCCCTTGGCGCGCTCGGCCTTCTCGGCCGATCGAGGGTCGAGCGCCGGCATTTCCATGCCCGCCGCCTGCACCAGCTCTTTCACCGCATCGATGAAGGGGAGGCCGCGCTGGTCGGTCATCCAGCGGATCGCGTCGCCATGCGCTCCGCAACCGAAGCAGTGGTAGAAGGCCTTGTCGTCGTTGACGTAGAAGCTGGGCGACTTCTCGTTATGGAACGGACAGCAGGCACGCCATTCGCGCCCGGCCTTTTGCAGCTTGGTGGTGCGGCCGATCAACGCGGACAGCAGCGTGCGCGAACGGAGTTCGTCGAGGAATTGCGGGGTGAGGGTCACGCGCTCGGCCCTTGGCGCGGCTGCCGCCCGCGCGCCTTGGGCGAGGACACGTCACCTCTCCCACCGTTCGTTTCGAGCGAAGTCGAGAAACCTGTATCCGCACCCCGCTCGGCCGGTGGCTTGGCAAAGAAGGAAATCTTCGCCCAGTCCCCGGCGATCAGCGCTTCTTTCTTCGCCCGCGACCACGCGCCAACGATGCGTTCGGCCTCAAGCGCTTCGATCCGCGATGGAAAGTCCTGTGACCAAACAAGCGTCACAGGCAGGCGGCGCGATGTGTACTCGCAGAACCCGCCGGTCTGGTGCTGGCCAGTGCGCCGTTCGAGATTGTCGGTATGGCCCGTATAATATCGGCCGTCTGCACAGCGCAAAATATACGTCCAGAAAGCCATGTTGGACTTTAGCAAGAGGCGCCATCCGGAGTCGAGGGAGTGCGGCGGAAACCGTCCCGCGAGATTAATGTTTCTCGACTTCGCTCGAAACGAACGGAGGTGGAGAGACCCCGCCACCCCAATCCGTTCGCTTCGAGCGAAGTCGAGAAGCCTTCTTGCCTACGCCAAAGCCGCCTTCACCAGCCCGCTCGCCTTGCTCATGTCCAGGCTCTGCGCGTGGCGCGCCTTCAGCTCGGCCATCACCCGGCCCATGTCCTTCATGCCCGATGCACCAAGCTCCGCCTTGATCGCCTCGATCGCCGCCTTCGTCTCGTCCTCGCTCATCTGCGTCGGCAGGAAACGCTCGATCACCGCGACCTCGCCCAGCTCGGCATCGGCCAGTTCCTGGCGACCGCCCTTGACGAACATCTCCACCGATTCGCGCCGCTGCTTGACCATTTTCTGTAGCACCTCGACGACGAGCGTATCGTCATCCGCCGGCGACGAGCCGGTCCGTGCCTCGATATCGCGATTCTTGATCGCGCTCTGCACGAGGCGAAGCGTGGCGGTGGTGGTCTTGTCGCCGCCCTTCATCGCGCTGACGAGCGCGTTCTTGATATCGTCGCGAATCATTCCCGGTCCTTTGCGGTAATCGTCACCCGTAGCCCGATGGGCGGACCTTTAACAGATTGACGCAACCGACCCGCGTCTCTAGCGACGGCGCCTTAGCGACATCGCGAAACCAACCGACGGAGTGCCCGCCCGCAATGGCCGACGCCAAGCCCTATCCCGTGCCCGAAAATGCCACCGGTGTTCTGGTCCTTGCCAGCGGGGAGGTGGTGTGGGGCCGTGGATTCGGCGCCGAGGGGCAGGCCGCGGGCGAGGTGTGCTTTCACACCGCGATGACCGGTTACCAGGAGATCATGACCGACCCGAGCTTCGCTGGTCAGATCATCACCTTCACCTTTCCGCATATCGGCAATGTCGGCGCCAACCCCGACGACGTCGAGGCCGACGACCCGCACGCGCTCGGCATGATCGTGCGCGAGGACGTCACCGACCCGTCCAGCTTCCGCTCGACCGAGCGCCTCGACGCCTGGATGAAGCGCCACACGCGCATCGGCCTGGCCGGCATCGACACCCGCGCGCTGACGAAGAAGATCCGCACCGGTGGCGCGCCCAACGGCGTCATCGCGCACTCCGCGACCGGCGATTTCGACATCCCCGCGCTGCTGGAAAAGGCGCGCGCCTGGCCCGGCCTCGAAGGCATGGACCTCGCGATCGAGGTCACCACCGAGACGCATTATGGCTGGGCCGGCGGCATATGGCGGCTGGGCTTCGGGTATGACGGCGACGGCTTCTCGACTTCGCTCGAAGCGAACGGGAAGAGCGATGGCGGCAAATCCGATCCGTTCGTTTCGAGCGAAGTCGAGAAACGGCCCCACGTGGTCGCCATCGACTACGGCTCCAAACGCAACATCTTCCGCAACCTCGTCGCTGCCGGCGCCAAGGTCTCCGTCGTCCCCGCCAACGCCACCTTCGACCAGGTCATGGCGCTGAAGCCTGACGGCATCTTCCTGTCCAACGGCCCCGGCGACCCCGCCGCCACCGGCGAATATGCCGTGCCCGTGATCCAGCAGTTGCTTGCTACCGGCAAGCCGCTGTTCGGCATCTGCCTCGGCCATCAGCTGCTCGGCCTCGCGGTCGGCGCGACCACGACCAAGATGTTCCAGGGCCATCGCGGCGCCAACCACCCGGTCAAGCGCCTGTCCGACGGCGCGGTCGAGATCACCAGCATGAACCACGGCTTCGCGGTCGAACGCGACAGCCTCCCCGCAACCGCGCGCGAGACGCATGTCTCGCTGTTCGACGGCAGCAACGCCGGGCTGGAACTGACCGACCGCCCGGCGTTCAGCGTGCAATATCACCCCGAGGCCAGCCCAGGGCCGCAGGACAGCCTGTATCTGTTCGAGAAGTTCGTGGATCAGTTGCGGTGAACGAAGAGGCAACCGAACAAGTCGTCCTCAAATATTTGAGCGCCGCTGACGACGACGAGAACGGGCAGTTCCGAAGCTTAACCACGTTGTTTGAAAAGGTAATTGGCCCTTCGTTGCCCCACGCCGATGGTTACGATGTAGAAGATGAAATCGAATCCAAGGACGCACTACGCGCGCTGCTCGATCAGATGGTTTCCGATGGCCTGTTGGAGTCTCGTTGGGGTGAACGGGACTACGAAGCTAATTACCGCATAACTGACCAAGGTAGCTACGAGGCAAGCGGCTTTGATCAGTTGGTGTCTGATCAGCAATCGAATGCCTTGCTGACCGAATCTGGTGACCCGATCGTTACAGAGAGTGGTGACTTTATTGTGCTGGAGGACGTCGCCGACGCAGAGGTTATTCATATAACGGTGGATAGTTCGGCATGGACCGGGCTAACTAAAACCATCGTTGATGCTAGAAATGCGAGGGTGATCAGCGGCCTCATCGGAAAGGCCTTAGATAGTCTCCCAGCTTCGCAGGCGGGAAACTTTGAGATCATGCAAGCCACGGCTTACCTTAAAGCGGCACGAGAACTGGTGGATGCTCCAGAGCCGCCATCCGAAGAGATCTGGCGTTTTGTCAGTAGAGCGGCGGATCTCGTCGGACTTGTGGGCCTCTTTTACACTCTCTTCGTGCAGGCCCTAAAATAATGCCCAAACGCCCCGACATCACGCTCCTCGTCATCGGCGCCTGTCCGATCGTCATCGGCCAGGCATGCGCGTTCGATGATGCGGGCATGCAGGCGATCAGGCGGTCCATGGGTCGATCAGCTCGACGCCAATCCATTCGAAATCGCGTATGTTCCGGGTCGCAATCGGAATGCCTCGAGCCGCGGCTTGCGCCGCGAGTTGCATGTCGATCACTTGCGGCGCGCGCGCCCTTGCCAGCGGAAGCGCGGCGATCCTTCCGTAATGCGCCGCCGCTTCCTTGTCGAAATCGAGCGTGTAGCTCCAATATCGCGACTCAAGCCCGTCCAGCCACCGCTTCAACGCGGTGCGCTTGTGCTCTGTCGTCGCCATGGCGATGCCATAGTGAATTTCGGCGATCACCAGCGTCGATAGCGCAAGCTGCGCATCGTTTGCCTCCAACCAAGCCAGCACGGCTTCGTCACCCGGAGCCTTGACTTGCTCGCTCCAGACATTCGTATCGACCAGGATCAAAGCTTGGGATCCTCCAGCGGGGCGCCGTGCCGGGGTGGCAGGTCGATGCCGACGCCATCGGCCAGCCGGCGCAATTCCGCCATGGCATCCTTGGGCGACATAAAGCGGATATCCGCATATTCTCCCACGTCGAACACACCTTCGCCCGCGCCATTGGCCAGCCGGATCAATTCGTGCACCCAGTTTTCGGCGCTGGGTTGGGGACGAAACGGCGCGGTTTCTTCCGCAACACGCCCAGCCCGAGCGCCATCACCCGCGGCATTGACGATCATCTGTCGCAAATGGTCTTCCATCGACCGCCCGTGCGACGCCGCGATGCGTCGGAAACGCGCCTTGGCGTCTTCGGGAATATTGCGCACCGTCAAGCTTGCCACGATTCATCTCCAGTGATTGCAATGCAATCAATGTATGCAATGAAAGCATAACGATCAATGCCCAAACGCACCGACATCACCTCGATCCTCGTCATCGGCGCCGGCCCGATCGTCATCGGCCAGGCGTGCGAGTTCGATTATTCGGGCACGCAGGCGATCAAGGC
>Ga0068864_100004573_pt1 | contig 11360 bp, 10 predicted proteins | sample KBSSwiS72_FD_66586 | JGI IMG/M metagenome (GOLD analysis project Ga0068864, IMG submission 66586) | Switchgrass rhizosphere microbial communities from Kellogg Biological Station, Michigan, USA - KBS Switchgrass S7-2 | ecosystem: Host-associated > Plants > Roots > Rhizosphere > Soil ...
AGCACCGCCTCGAACTTCTTGAGGCGCTTGGACGTGATCTTCCGATGCGCGCCGCCCTCCGCGATCTGCCCCGGGGTCGAGCGCAGCATCTCGCAGAGCTTTTCGCCCAATGCCCGATCCTCGGCCTCCGGCTCAGCTTCCCTGGTCATCGACACCCCACGACGCGTCCCCGCGACGAACCCGCCCCCAGCTAGGGTTCTCCGGGCGCCGCTGTCAAAGTCCCGCACGGCTCGCCTTGACGACTGTTTTTTTCGTCGCCAATGAATAATCAATCGCGCCGCCTGGCCGCGTGCCCTTCCGCACGCCGGACGAGCGCATCGATCAGGGAGGTCCAGTCATGAAGACGGTAGCGGTGTTCGGCGCCAGCGGGCGCCAGGGGCTCGCGCAGGTGCGCCAACTCACCCAGGCGGGCTACAAGGTCCGTGCGATCTCGCGCTCGCCGGACCCGTTCTACGGCGAGGACTTCCCGGACGTGGAGGTGATGCCGGCCGACCTGACCAGCGACGCCTCCGTGCGCGCCGCCGTGGATGGCATGGACGCGGTCTTCTACACGCATCCGCTCCGCGCCCACGACCCGAACACGATCGAGCGCGCGTCCAAGGCCGCCTGGGTGGCCCGGGTGGGGCGCGCCAGCGCCGACGCGGGCGTCGGCCGGGTGGTCTGGCAGACCTCCAGCTGGATCCCGGACCGGCCGGGGGATCCCGGCACCTACGCCAGCAACACCGAGGCGATCAACGCGCTCTGGCGCACCGGGGCGCCGGCCACCGTGTTCGGCTCGGTGCTGTTCATGGACAACCTGCTGACCAACTGGGCCCGGCCGTTCATCGTCCGCGAGGACCGCTACGTCTATCCGCACAGCCCCGAGCTGGAGGCCAACTGGATCAGCCTCGACGACGTCGCGCGCTACATGATCGCGGCGCTGGACCGCCCGGACCTGGAGGGCGCCTGGCTGAACATCGGTGGGCCGCAGCGGATGCGCGGCCCGGACGTGGCCCAGTCGCTGAGCGAGGCCCTGGGCCGGCCGATCAAGTACGATCCCTGCACGCCGCAGCAGTTCGGCGAACTGCTTGCCGGCGCCTACGGCGACGACATGTCGCCTGAGGAGCACGCCGCCGTCGCCCAGCGCATCGCGGACTTCTACATCTACAACAACACCGCCCCGACCCAGCCGTTCAAGGTCAATGTCGACGCGGTGCAGGAGCGCATTCCGCTGGAGCTGGAGACCATGTCGCAATGGGCCAAGCGCCAGGACTGGACGGAATCCAACCGGCCGCGCCCGCCCGCCGGCTAAGCCGCCGATTGTAGGACAATCTGGTAGACAATGGGTCTCCGTCGCTCTAGACGGGGGCCCGATGACCGCCCTCGCGCCCAACCTGGCCATCGACGGACCGGCCTCGCCCGACGTCGAAGCGTCCGACGGCGCGGCGCGCGCGGTGGTGCTGGGCGTGGTGGAGATGCTCGAGGCCGGGCGCCTGGCGCCGGGCCAGCGGCTGGTCGAGGCGGACCTCGGGGTGCGCTTCGGCGTGGGCCGCAACACCGTGCGCGAAGCGCTGCAGCGGCTGGCCTCCGAAGGCCTCGTCGACCTGCAGCGCAATCGCGGCGCGAGGGTGCGCGAGCTCACGCTGGACGAGGCGGTGGAAACCCTCGAGGTGACCGAGCTGCTCACGGGCCTGGCGGCCCGCACCGCCGCGCGGGCGACCGCTGACGGCGCGACGACCGAGCGGCTGGAAGCCGCGCTCGGCCAGCTCGCCGCCTCGATGGCCTCCGACGACGTGCGCGCCTTCGTCCGCGCCCGCCGCGCCTTCTACGGCGCGCTGATCCGCCTGGGCGGCAACCGCGAGCTTCAACGCATCCTGTCCACCATCCACGTCCACGTGCTGCGCGCCCAGTTCCAGGTGACCGACATCCAGCGGCGCCTGCACGAGGACTATCAGGCCATCGGCCGCGCCGTGCTGGCCGGCGCGCCCGCCCGCGCCGAGCGCGCCGCCCGCCGGCACGTGCGCCGGATCCGCACCCAACTCATCGCCTGGCATTCACCGGAGACCACCCATGGCTGACTTCGACCTCGTGATCCGTGGGGGCGAGATCCACGACGGGGCGGGCGCTCCCGGCCAAGTCGGGGACGTGGCCATCTCGGGAGGCCGGATCGTCGAGGTCGGCCGCGTCGCCGGACGCGGCCGCGAGGAGATCGATGCGCAAGGCCGCATCGTCACCCCGGGCTTCGTGGACCTGCACACCCACTATGACGGCCAGGTGACCTGGGAGCACCGGCTGGCGCCCTCGTCCAACCACGGCGTGACCACCGTGGTGATGGGCAACTGCGGGGTCGGCTTTGCGCCCTGCCGGCCGGACCAGCACCAGCTGCTGGTCGAGGTGATGGAAGGGGTGGAGGACATCCCCGAGGTGGTGATGGCCGAGGGCCTGCCCTGGAACTGGGAGACCTTCCCCGAATACCTGGACGCGGTGGCCGCGCGGCCCCTCGACATCGACGTGGTCGCCCAGCTGCCGCACTCGGCCCTGCGCGTCTATGTGATGGGCGAGCGGGCCTGCGGCGAGGCCGGGCCGACGCTGGAGGACCTCCAGCGGATGCGGGAGCTCACCGCCGAGGCGATGCGGGCCGGTGCGATCGGCGTCTCCACCTCGCGCAACCTGCTGCACCGGACCCGCCGGGGCGACCTGGCCCCCAGCCTGTTCTCCGAGGAGGACGAGCTGCTGGCGCTGGCCGCCGGCCTGCGCGAAGCCGGCCGCGGCGTCTACCAGCTCATCGGCGACATCGTCGGCGACGCCGAGGCCGAGTTCGCGCTGATGCGCCGGATCGCCGAGACCGCCCAGCGGCCCCTCTCCTTCTCGCTCCTGCAGATGCCGACCGGCGACCCCGAGGCCTTCCGCAAGACCCTGCGCCTGCTGAGCGAGGCCAACGGGGACGGCCTGCAGATCAAGGCCCAGGTGTTCCCGCGCCCCGTGGGCATGCTCTACGGCCTGGACCTCTCCTTCCACCCGTTCTCGCTGCACCCCAGCTTCCGCCCGCTCGCCGACCTGCCGCTCGCCGAGAAGGTCAAGGCGATGCGCGATCCGCTGATGCGCGCCCAGCTGCTCTCCGAGCATCCGGAGGACCCCAATCCGGTGTTCGTGAAGACGTCCAACAACTTCCGCTTCGCCTATCTGATGGGCGACCCGCCGAACTACGAGCCCAATCCCGAGGACATGATCCAGCGGCAGGCCGCCCAGCGCGGGATGACGCCGCACGAATATGTCTACGACCTGCTGCTGCAGGACGAGGGCCGCGCCATCCTGTTCCAGCCGGGCGCCAACTACCGGGACGGCAACCTCGACGCCGCGCGCGAGATGCTGGCCCATCCCCACACCGTCCTGGGCCTGGGCGATGGCGGCGCCCACTACGGCATGATCTGCGACGCGAGCTTCCCCACCTCCTACCTGCAGAGCTGGGTTCGCGATGCGGCGGGCCCCGCCAGGCACGCTCTGCCGGACGCCATCCGCGCACTGTCGTCCAAGCCCGCCGAGGCCATCGGGCTGTTCGATCGCGGGCGGCTCGCCCCGGGCTATCGGGCCGACGTCAACGTCATCGACCTGCCCGGACTGAAGCTGCACGCGCCGCGGGTGGTCCGCGACCTGCCGGCCGGCGGCCGGCGGCTCAGCCAGGCGGCGGACGGCTACGCGGCGACCATCAAGGCGGGCGTGGTCACCTACCGTGACGGCCAGCACACGGGCGCCCTGCCAGGCGGCTTGGTGCGCGGCGAGCAGGCGCGGCCTCGGACCGCGGCCGCCGCCGTGCCGGCGGAATAGGCGCGGGTGTCCCTGGACGCGCTGATCGCGCGGCTGTCGGAGGATTCCGCCGCCGACCTCGCGGGGCTGATCGCAGGCGTCACGGAGGCCGACGCCCTGAAAGTCCAGCTGGCGGTGAAGCACCGGCAGGCGGAGCGCGGCGACCCGATCGTCGGGCATCAGGCCTCGCTGACCTCGACCGGCTCCCGCCAGGCTTTCCCTGACGGCCCGGACCCGCTGGTCGGGACCTTCCTCGCCTCCATGCTTCGCCCCAGCGGCTGCGTGCTGCCGGCCGGGGGGCCGCGTTTGCTCGCGGAGCTGGAAGTGGCGGTGCTGCTGCGTGGATCCCTGGAAGGCCCTGAGGTGACCGAGGCCGACGCGACGGCGGCGATCGAGGCCTATGCGCCGGCCATCGAGCTCGTGGCCCTGATGGGCGGTCTGGCCGGGACCACACCGCACTGGCCGGAGGCGATCGCCCGCCAGAAGCTGGGCGGCTACGTGGTGGTGGGCGCTCCCGTCCCCGCCGCTCGGTTCGATCCGGCCGCCGAGGTCTGCCGGCTGAGCTTCGATGGCGCGGCGGCCGGGGAAGGCGCGGTCTCCGGGCTCACCCGAACGCCCGCCGGGGTGGTGGCCGCCATCGCCCGCCAGCTGGCCGAAGCCGGCGGATCGCTGCGCGCCGGCGAGACGGTGATCACAGGCAGCGTGACGCCGCCCGCCGCGGTGCGTCCGGGCGTCCGCCGCATCGCCGGCGCCTTCACCATTCTGGGCGCCGTCGAGGCCGAGATCGCGGCGGGCTAGACGCCGGCCGCCGTCGCCCGGCCTTGCGCCGGCGGGCCCCATGCGGCACCCTCGCGGCCATCGCTTGCACGTCTGATCGGGCGCAAGCGGCTGAGAGATGCGTGTGCTCCCGCCTCCAATTGCGAGAGCCGCATGCCAATTCCGTCACCGGCTCTGTCCGAGAACCGTCTCCTCGCCACCCTGCCGGCCAGCGACCTGGCGCTCCTCGAGCCGCACCTGCAGCCGGTGGTGCTGAACACCCGGGACGTGCTGGTCCGTCCCAACCACAGGATCGAGGACGTCCACTTCCCGCTGCACGGCCTGGCGTCGGTGGTGTCGTCGGCCGGCGACGGCACGCGCCTGGAGGTGGGCGTGTTCGGCCGCGATGGCCTCAGCGCCCCATCCCTGCTGCTCGGCGTCGACCAGACGCCGCACGAGACCTTCGTCCAAGTGGCGGGCTCCGGCGTGCGTATGGACGCCGAGGCCTTCACGGCGGCTCTTGCGCAGAGTCCGACCCTGCATGGCGAGCTGCTGAAGTACGTCCAGACCTTGATGATCCAGACGGCGCACACGGCGATCTCCAACGGGACGTTCACCATCGAGGAGCGCCTCGCCCGCTGGCTGCTGATGTGCCACGACCGCCTCGACGACGACACCGTGCCCCTGACCCACGACTTCCTGGCGCTGATGCTGGCCGTGCGCCGTCCCGGCGTGACCGTCGCCATTCAGGCGCTGGAGGGCGCCGGCCTGATCCGCGGCGAGCGCGGCCTGATCACCATCCTCAACCGGGACGGGCTGGAGGATCTCGCGGACGGCAGCTACGGCCCGCCCGAGGCCGAGTACGAGCGGCTCATCGCGCCGATCCGACGCCGCTGACGCGGTGCTGCGGATCGCGCTCTAAGCCGCGCCCCGGCGCAGATGCAGGTAGGTCGGGTCGAACTGCCCCGCCGCCTGCAGCGCGGCGAAATCGGGGACCGTCAGGACCTTCCCAGAGAGCAGGATGAGGTCCGCCGCGCGTAGCTGCTGCAGCGTCCGGTTCACATGCACCGGCGACAGTCCCATGCAGTCGGCCAGATCACGTTGGCTGAGCGGGAACGGGCAGCGCCGTCCCGTGGTCAGACCGATGACCTGCATCTTCAGGAAGAATTCGCAGAGCAGGTGCGCGGTGCGCTGATAGGCCGGTCGCGCGCCCACGTTGCAGATCCATTCGCGGTGGATGGCGGCGTCGGTCAGGGCTTCGCGCCAGAAGGCCTGGGCGAGGCTCGGATGCCGCCGCCACAAGGCCTCGATCTCGGCATGCGGCACGAACGCCACCGTGCCGGAGCCCACCGCGACGATGCTGTGGTCCATCACCGGCAGATGGATCGACTGCAGGTCTGCGAAGTCGCCCGGCGTGTGGATCGAGAGGATCTGGCGCCGGCCTTCCGGCGTCACCTTTTGACGCACCAGGCATCCTTCGACGAGCAGGCAAGACTCCGTCGGCCGGTCCCCCTCACGGACGACTTCCGCCTCGGCTTCGACCCGGCGGGGCTTCAACGGCAAGTTCCGCACGGCGGCGGCCTCTTCAACTGTCAGGCCGGTAGCGGATTCCAGCTTCCGGATCAGCCGATCGTGTCCAAGCGCCATCGCCAATGTCCCCAATCATCTCCAAACGTCCGACGCGCTCTAATCTTTCCCGAGTTTGTCACAAACCGAACAATTTAGAGAGAGAGTGTCCGAAAACGTACATAGGAGCGGCAAGAGATAGCTGAGTGTTCGAAATCGTACAAAGTTGTCGCCTCGCTTCTCTTTGGCGAAAAGCTTGTGTACCTCTGGGGTCTTGGCGCTGCCTTGGGCGCCTACAGCTCAGACACTCGCGGGCTCACGCGCGAAGCCGGATCAAGTGTGGCGAGAATTTCGCAGGAATTCATTCGAAATCGCCTCCTGCGCGCCCTGGCGCGTCCAGATTTCGCCGTCCTCCAGGACGTTCTCGAGCCAGTTCCGCTTGATACGCGGCAAGTGATCGCCGCGCCGGACGAGCCCATCCAGACGGTCTATTTCCCCGAAGCGGGCATCATCTCGATCCTGACGATCACCCGCGACGGCCGGAAGCTGGAGGCCGGGCTCTACGGCCGCGAGGGAACCTCGGCGACGGCCTTGGCGCTCGGCGTCGACCGCACGCCGCACCAGCATGTGGTCCAGGTTCCGGGCGCTGCGCTGCGGATGGGCGCGGCGGAGCTGCGACAGGCCTTCGAGGAGCGGCCGGCGATCCGCGCACTGTTGCTGAGATACGTTCAGGCTGTCGCCGTCCAGACCAGTTTCACCGCCCACGCCAACGGCGCCTATACGATCAACCAGCGGATCGCCCGCTGGCTGCTCATGTGCGACGACCGCTCCGACGACGGAATCCACCTGACCCACGAATTCCTCGGCCAGATGCTGGGCGTGCGGCGCTCGAGCGTGACGCTGGCGCTGCACACGGTCGAGAGCGAGGGCCTGATCCGCGCCGTGCGGGGCCACATCACCGTGTTCGACCGGGCCGGGCTGAAGCGATTGGCCGGCGACAGTTACGGGGTTCCGGAGGCCGAATACTTCCGGCTCATCGGACGGTGATTTGTACGGTTACGTACCCTCCAGCTTGCCGGAAGTGACGGATTTATATAGATTGACGCGGTCGCCCAGTGCCTCGCTGGTCAGTCGCGGCGAGAGATGCGCGTGCCTCCGCGTCTCGGGAGCCTACCCATGCCGCGCTATTTCTTCGAGGTCCACGACGGGACCTTTTTCCCGGACTCCGAGGGGACCGAACTGGCCGATCTGCCCGCCGCGCGGATCGCGGCGGTCGAGCTGGCCGGGGGCCTCCTGAGGGACGGCGCCGAGGCGTTCTGGCGCGGCCACAACTGGCGCGTCGACGTCAAGGACCGGTCGGGCGCCGTGCTGTTCGCCCTGCATTTCCACGCCACCCAGGCGGCCTAGAGCTTCCGATCACGCTCCGAAGGCGCTAGGCGCCCGCCTCGCGCGGCGTGGCCTCGTTGAGCAGCGGCTCGCCCGCCAAATAGCGCCGGAAGTTCTCCACGAAGCGCGCGTCCATGCGATCGCCGTAGCCGTCGCCGTTCCATGAGGTGTGGGCGGTGACCCGGACCTTGGGGTGGTCCCACATCCAACTGTCGGCGGGCAGCGGCTCTGGGTCGAACACGTCGAGCACCGCGTGCGCCGGACGGTCCTGCTCCAGGCCGGCCTTCAGCGCTTCGGTGTCGATCAGCGCTCCCCGCGCCACGTTGATCAGGATCGACCCGGGCTTCATCGCCGCGAAAAAGGCCGCGTCGGCCAGGCCGCGGGTTTCGGCTGTGGCTGGAATCACCAGCACCACCACGTCCAATTCCGGCAGCAGCTGCGGCAGGTCCGCCACGCCATAGGTGCGCCCGACCAGCGGATCCTCGCCGGGCGAGCGGCGGACGGCCGTGACCTGGGCGCCGAAGGCCAGGGCGCGCTTGGCCACCTCGTGCCCGATCTCGCCCCAGCCGAGGATTCCCCAGCGGCTACGGCTCACCTCGCGATAGGGGATCTGCGCCCAGCGGTGCTCGGCCTGCGCCTGGCGCTGCGCGTCCACCGGGACCATCAGGCTGAGCGCGTGGGCCAGCACATATTCCGACATGGCCACCGCCTGGCCGGCGTTCTTGGTGACCCGGGCGCCGCTGGCCATGATCGGCTTGAACATCGGCCAGTCGAGCCCCGCGGAATGGGCCTGCAGCCACTTCGGCGGACGCCGCTCGGCCACGCTCAGCAAGGTCGGCAGCAGGCCGGTCTGCCAGGTGTCGTAGCTCAGCCAGATCACCTCCGGCGCGACGCCGTCGGCCGCCACCGGCCGGCCGTCGATGGCGAAGCCGTCGGGGCCCGTCACCTGCACGAAGTCGGCGTCGGGCCGTAGCGCGCGTAGGTCACCGCCCCGCCGCCGGTAGGCGGCCTCGGTCAACAGGATCTGCATCGCCCCACGCCCCTCGCCGCCACAGTCGCCGGTCCGCTAGATAGACGAAGGCCCCGGCGCTCCGCCAGGACCAAAGCCGCCGATCGCGGAACGGGCCGGGCCTACTTCACGTGCACGAAGTGCTCTTCGTAGGCGTGCGACTTGCCCTCGGGGTTCTTGCCCACGCCGCGCCGGATGGCGGTCTTGCCGTCGGGGCTGAAGCTCCAGAACTCGCCGGCGATCACGTCGCCGTCCTTCATCTTCAGGACGGTCATGTCGTTGGGGCCGGTGACCTTCACCGACACCTGGTTGAAGCGGGCCTGTCCAGGGAACGGCGCCACGGTCCCATCCAGGGTGGAGACGTGGTCGCTGACGTACGGCTTGGCCGGGTCGGTCGTGTTCACCGAGTGGTAGACCAGCTTGTTGTCTTCGAAGTGCAGGTTGATCACCAGCTTGAAGTTCTGCGGCAGCTTGGCGTCACCGGTCCAGGCCGAGGCCTCGGCCACCGCCTGCCAGTTGCCTTCGTGCGGATTGGTCGCGGCCAGGGCGCTGCCCGCCAGCAGGCTGGCGGCGGCGAGTCCGAAGGCGACCGTGCGGGTCTTCATTGGGCGAACTCCACTTGTCTGCATCCGCGGGCCTAAAAGGCGACCCGCTCCTCCACGTGCTTCTCAACCTCCGAACGGGTGTACCAGAGGTCCCTCAGCGCCTTGCGCGACAGGTACTGAAGCTGGTCGCTGCGGTGCGGCGAACCCGGCTGGGTGGACGAGCCGTAGCTCATCAGGCCCCGCGCCTTGATCGGGGTGGAGAACTCCACCAGCGACACCCAGGTCTCGCCGTGCACCGGCGTGCGCACCCCGTTCTTGAGCGGGCTCCAGGTGATCACCCGGAACACGCCCTCGTTGCCGTAGCCGCCGTTGCCCGGCAGGTCCACCTGCCCCAGGGCGAAGCGCGAGACCTCGCCGAAGGGCCGGTCGATCGCGCCGTAGAGGCGCTTGGTCTCGGCGATGGCGCTCTTCAGCATGGCCACCGCCTGGGCCGGATCCTTCAGGCCGGCCGGGGTCTGGATCGGGTCGTCGGGCGACCAGCGCACGCGGAAGTTGGCGTCGCTCTGGAAGTTGGGGCCGGCGAACTGCTTGGCCCAGGTCTCGAACAGCAGCGCCGCGCGGCTGTCGGCGTCGTCCTGCCGGTTCCAGCCGCGGAACAGCGCCACCGCCTGCTGCACCTCGGGGTCCGGATCGGCGGCCGCCGCCGCGATCAGCTCGTCCAGCACCCGGTCGGCCATCAGCACATGGGTGGAGAGCTTGCGGGCGACGAAGTCGTCGTAGGGGATCTTCGCCGGGTCGGCCATCAGGTGCGAGGACTGCTGGGCGCGCAGCGACATCGGCCCGTTGGTCGCCACATAGGGCGGGAAGTCCTGGTAGCGGATCACCTGCGGATAGGTGGCCACCCACGGCGGATCATTGGTGTTCTGGACGTAGCCCGAGGGGGGGTCGATCACCTTCGGGAGGTCGGCGTAGCTATGGTAGGTGGTCCACAGGGTCTTCAGCGTGTCGCCGGGGACCAGACCCTTCCAGTACTTGATGTCGCCGTGGTCATGCTTGGGCAGGACGGCGTTGTCCAGGTACTCGATGTGCCCTTCCTTGTCGGCGTAGACCATGTTGAAGGTCGGCACCTGCAGGCGCGCAAGGATGGTCTGCAGCTCCGCGAAGCTCTTTGAGCGCCCCATGTCCCAGTATTCGAGCAGGGCGCCGGGACGGTCGAGCCCCGCCACCCGCACCGCCACGGTCTTGCCGTCCTTGCGCGTGAACACCGGCCCCTGCAGGCTCGAGCGCACCTCGAACGTCTCGGTCTTCAGACTGCCGTCGGGCTGGCGCACCTTGTAGCTGCGGGTCTTGACGACGAACGGCAGCACCTTGCCGTCCAGCACATAGCCGCCGTCCTTCAGCGTCAGCTCGTAGTTGGTCGAGCCGGCGATCGCATTGACGGTGTTGGTGAAGCCCATGCGGTCGTTGAAGGCGAAGCGCAGGATCGGCAGCCCCACCTGGGTCGCGCCATAGAGGTGGAAGCCCGGCCCGTTCAGGTCGGCCTCCATGTAGGTGAAGTAGCTTGGGGCCCAGGGCAGGTGCGGGTTGGCCAGCAGCAGGGTGTTCCCGCTGGCCGACTTCTTCGGCGCCACCGCCCAGGCGTTGGAGCCGGCCTCGTCGTTGGCACCCAGGGTGGCCTGCATGGGCGCCACATAGATGTAGTTCATCAACCGGTGGGCGTGGGCCATCACGTCGACGCCGCTGACCGGCAGCACCTGGCGCACGGAGGGGTCGATCCTGTCCGGGTGCGCCGCCGCGTAGGCGTTCATGCCGGCGGCGAAGGCGTCCAGGTCCTTGCGGAAGGCGGGCGGCTGAAGGGCGTACCAGGTCTTGGCGCGGGTATAGACGTCGTTGGCGATCACCCAGCGGTCGGAGGCGGCCTCGGCCTCACCCCAATACTCGGCCCCGCGCCCGCGCGCCTCGCCGTACAGCTTCAGCACCAGGTCGCCGTGGTTCTGGGCCGTGGCGTAGCCGAAGCCGTAGAACACCCCGGCCTCGTCCTTGGCGTAGACGTGCGGCGCCCCGAAGGTGTCGAACAGGATCTCTCCGTGCGGAGCGGCTCCCGGGGAGGCCGCGGGGGCGGCGGGGGCGGCGGGGGGCGCCGCCAGGGTCAGCGCCAGGGCTGCGGCTGCGATGAAGGGTCTGAACGCCACTCTGATCTCCCGAAGGCCGCGGGGCGGATCGCCCGCCCCCGCGCCCCAAACCGCTTCGAAGTCGCATTGCGCCTGGCGAACCAGGAGCCGCCGGTGAACCTGACCGGCGAGGCCGCCGCCGGC
>Ga0068864_100004579_pt1 | contig 11351 bp, 9 predicted proteins | sample KBSSwiS72_FD_66586 | JGI IMG/M metagenome (GOLD analysis project Ga0068864, IMG submission 66586) | Switchgrass rhizosphere microbial communities from Kellogg Biological Station, Michigan, USA - KBS Switchgrass S7-2 | ecosystem: Host-associated > Plants > Roots > Rhizosphere > Soil ...
GAAGCAATTCGTTGACGAATTCATTTGCCCACTGGCGCCAGACCTTTCCAAACAAAGGAAAGTCGTCATCTTGAAACAGGAAGATTCGGACGCCCCTTTCTTCATGCAGCATCCGCATCTCGCGTACGACCCCAGCCGGTTTGCGCGTGCGCACTATTTTCCCCGGCGCGGCGCGATAGAAGGTGTGAATGGAGCAGAAAGAACAGGTCCGCGCACAACCCCGGCTAGCGATGATCGGCATGATGGTTCTTCCGAGCACGGTGTCGGGAAGATAGTTGCGCTCTGGATAAGGAAGACGATCCAAATCCTCGACCAGTGCACGCGGGGGAGTGAGAGTTACTTCGTCGCCGTTGCGATAAGCAATGCCGTGTATTCCACGCCAGTCCTGGCCGGTACTTAGGACATCCGCCAGTTCGAGCAGCGTCGTCTCGCCTTCAAAGCGGACGACGCTGTCCAGTTCCGGCACTAATTCCAAAGTCTCTTGAAAACTCAGACTTGGAAAATGACCACCCATCGTGAAGTGACAATCCACGCCGTGCTCGCGCAGTACGTAAAGCAGGGCGGCATAATGCACGATGAAAAATTGGAAGATAAGCGAGAAGCCGATTAGAACGGGGTTTGTTTCTTTGGCAATCTGAAGAATTTTCTCGGGTGGCTGCTCAATGTCCACCACGTGGACCGTATAACCCGATTGCCGTAAAACTGCGGCGAGATAACCAAGCCCCAGGTTCCCCTGGTGCTGAAAACCAACCAACATTATGGGACGCGAGGTGTCCCGCGCCCGCTCCGTCACTGTCGTATCCGACAACACGGGTAACGTAATCGATTGGCGCATCAATCCTCCAGAACGGAATAGATGGCGCCTGTGAGAAGTCGCAGGCGCCAATGTCATTCAGCAAAACCGTGCCACGATTAATTTGATCTTAACCGCCCGGTTTTACGTTTTTCTGCGCTGCTTCCAACGCTTCGTTTACCTGCTTGGTGAAATCCGTCTTGAGCTGTTTGATCTTGGTTAGGGTGGCTCGGTCCAACTTCAACCATGGTGGTACAGGATCGAAAACCCATTCCTTTTTGAACACAAAACGCGGATTGACAGTTGCTTTCCTCGTTACCATTTCAGTACTCCCGCGACATAAAGATTGAAAGAGCTTGGTGGAAAGAAAACGCGATCTAATCGAACAGAAGTGGTCGGTACTATACACGCAGTTACAGGAGTGTCAACAAAAACTAACACTGTGTTGTAATTTCAAATGCACAAACTTGGACCGGAGTTCCACCGCTATCGAAAAATATTTACTGAGCGCGTGTGTGATGTTCTTCGAATATTGACCACTTCAAAATGTACGGGGTCGCGGAGGCCCAAATTTTTGAATCGATATGAAGGAGATCATCATGAAGCGCTTTATTACAGTCAAAAGTTTTATTCTGGCTTTCGCTCTGTTGCTGGGAATTATTCCGGTAAACGCAACTGAACGTCCTTTTGCCTCCAATGGAAATGGCATCGCAACCTTCATCATAGATGCCGCCGGCAATGTCACCGGTGCGAATGTCGTGGTATCCGGCAACGGGACTCACCTGGGATTGTTCACCGGCAGCGGCAAGATTCAATTCCTGCCTGACGCCAACGACCCGAACATCTCGCATCCGGCCGGCGAAGTTACGTACGTAGCCGCGAACGGCGATCGTCTTCCGACAGTTATCGAGGATGGCCGGATGGACCTTACAACTGGAATCGCGACGGGATACATGGTGTTTCAAAGCGGCACTGGCCGTTTCGAAGGTGCAAGTGGAAAAGCTGCAATCATCGTTGAGCAGAACTTCGTTACGGGCGCCTACACGTTCACCATGGTCGGAAACGTCAATTACTAACCCTCGCTACACACTGGTTTTTCAAGTAGGGCTGGCGGCAACGCCAGCCCTTTTCCGTGTTCCCAATCATGGTGGTTTTCACGAGTAGTTCTCGCGTTAATAGTGGAAAGAGTACGAACTCGCGTTTCTAAAGAGAGGAGACAATTATGACTACATCAGAAAAATTCGTCGTGTACTGGCTTGGATACCATTCAAACCCTCCGGCCATTCAGTCGCTTCCCAAGGGAATCGACGTGGTTAACCTTTTTCTGCTCAATCTCACTACCTCCGCTAGTGGAACCACTCTGGATTACAACTACATCACTTCAAATGGAACCTCCTGGGCGACCATCCTCGAGCAGGCGCACGCAGCTCAGGCCAACGGAGTGAAAGTGTGCGTCTCCATCATTCCTCCCAACAACACGCTCATCTGGAACACGATCCCGGACCCGGATACGTTTGCACTGAACGTTTACAACCTGGTGACCCAGTGGGGTCTCAACGGGATCGACATTGATCCGGAACAGGGCCCTGACGGCTCGACCCCTCCGGACGCAAATTTCGTAACTGTGGTGAAGGCGCTGAGCAAATACTTCGGTCCCGCTGCAGGTAAGGGGCTCATTATGAGCTATGTCGGTTACCAACTCTTCATGGACAAGACGGTGTTACAGCCCTGCGCGTCATTGTTCGACTATGTCATGATGATGGGCTACTTCTGGGACCAACCAACCATGATCACGGAATTCAATGCGTACGCTGCGATCGTGGGTAACGAGAATTTGATGTTCGGCATCGGCGGCGATCCGTTTGTCACCCCATTATCCGAGACTGAGGCATTGGCAGCGTGGGAGCCAACCGGTGCGACCAAGGGCGGTATGATGGAGTTCAACGTCAACGACGACCCTAACTACCAGTCGGCTAACGCGATTATTAAGATCCTTGCCTCGCAGTCGACGATGGCCCAGGCAGGTTCGTGAAGTGATTTTGATTCATCGCTGCGGCGAAAGCCGCAGCGATGATGTTAGGAGGACTCGTGCTATCGGACTAATTTGGCGACGACGGCTTTTATGAATGAGGCAACTTCGCCAAGATTAGAATGGCCTGCTTGCGCGACCTCTGTCTCATAGCGCTTGCTTACATAACCGGCGAGATAACAGAGCCGATTCTCGTGTCGCACTTTTCTGCTGTCGTCACCGTTTACGCTTTGCTTAAGCCAACCCAAACTCTCGGTCACAAACTCGCGATACATGGAACCTGGTACCCCAAACAGTTTCACTCCATGCGGTCGTTCTCTTATCAAGCTACCGTCAGGCGCGATGATCTCGTCGAGACGCATTAACGAATTAAACTTGCCGGTGGTAGTGTTCCAGCGATGATGATACGACTTGAGTAAGCGCTCAGGTTGAACTCTTGCCATCACCACCAAATCCGGTTCGTACAAACCCTGGCCGCCTGACTGCCATAGCCGTACGAATAGTTCGTGATCCTCACGCCCTGAGAACTCAGGTGAGAAGAGGCCAATTCGTGAGAATGTTTCGCGACGAAACGACGCATTAGCAGTAGGCAGACAAAGTGGATTAGCGGCGTTTACATGAAAACGATTATCGCCACGATCGAGAAGAGCCAGGGGCCACCAGTGGTCAACAGTAAGCCAGTGCGGCGGAGGCTCGGCCCAATCGGGCAAGATCTTACCTCCGATAAATTCCACTTCCGGGTTCTCGGCAAACGCGCGTTTGATGACTGCGATCCAGTTGTCAGTCACTACTACATCGTCATCCGTAAAGGCGATGATGTCTCCTTGCGCTGCCGCGATCCCGGCGTTACGTCCGTGTGCGATGCCCTGCTTAGGCTCAAAAACGTAGCGGAGGTTGGGGTACCCCTTGGCGATAAAGGCTTCAACTGTAGCCCGTGTGTTATCGGTCGAGTTGTTGTCGACGACGATGACTTCGTAGCGCACACCTCCGGCGTTCTGGCTGAGCAGGGGGTCAAGCGCCGCAGCCAGCATTTCCGATCTGTTATAGGTGGTTATGACAGCCGATATGTCAAAATGCTCATCCATCCTGCCGAACTGACCTCAGACGCGTTGGTGACAAAAAGCGAGTTTTAAGAAGGCCCCCGAATTATCCCGAGGTTTTCAAGAGCGGTCAAACTTCGAGGGCTATATTGACAGTGGGTCGTAACCGAGCCCCAGACCGAAGCTGCCGTTTACTAAGCAGAACTTATGCCACTGCGTCGGGAGTCGCGGGCGTTCGCTAACATTGCATCCACAGTCGTTCGCATTACTGACTGAGTCGGACTGCGTTCTCGTATATCTCTTAACGAAATCGTTTAGACATTTTCTATACGCTAATCAATCGTTATAAACCTGCAATCGTTTCTCACCAAATTGACCGAAATTTCACGCCTGGACCAGGTTCCTGCTCTGTTTGCCTCTTGCGGCATCGTGATTGCTCTTATGCCCGACAGGTAAAGGAGAATGCAACGTCATGAAAGTTAACATGCTAACTAAACGAGTGATGGGAGTTGTTTTTAGTTTATCTCTCCTTCTTGGAATCGGAATAGCGGCGGGCTCTGAAACCCACGCGCAGTATCGGGATTCACAGTGGCAACGGGAGCAGACGAGACGTCAACGTGAATGGGAACGCGAGCAGCGACGCCGCCAGCGCGAGGCACAGCGCGATGATCGTTATAACGATCGTGATTGGCGTTATAACAATCGCAATCGCAATGAGGACAACTATGGTTACTACGGTGGTTCCTCTCAGTTTCGTCAGGCTGCTTTGAACGCAGGCTACAACGAAGGCATTAAGGAAGGCCGTAAGGACCGCGAACGGGGTGACCGTTTCGATTATCGCGATGAAGAAGACTATCGGAATGCCAACACTGGCTACAGTTCGCGCTTAGGCGACAGATCAGCGTACGCGCAGTACTTCCGAGAGGCTTTTGTGAACGGCTACACTGACGGGTACAGAGGTTACTAACAACACTCTGTAGCCTGAACATCGAAGGCGGGATCGGCATTGCTGGCCCGCCTTTTTTATGTTTCAAAACAACAAGAGATACGTCCAGGCTTGTCCTCCTTGGGTCAAATCCCGCACTACGTTCCAATTGTCGAAATACTTAGCCACGTTTCGAGCCTTCGATTGATGCGATTTGAGTGAGGCGAAGCCTCATTTGTTTGCTCTTGTCTAACGGCTCCAGTAGGTTTTGATGCGGTCGGCCAGCAGCGGGAAGGGAACGTAGTCGGCGCTGCGGCCGGCGTTTCTTAGTTCCGCGACCATGCGCATGGCGCCGTCGGCGTTGCGGGTATGAACGAGGATGGTGGAGGCGCGCTGGAGTTCCGGGTTCGAACAGAGCCAGCGGGCGATGGCGTAGCCGGTTCTTTCGTCGTCGGTCGAATCCGAGTTGTAGTGCTCCGGGTGCAAATCGTGGTCAAGAAAGATTGCGTCATAGGAAGTCGCGCTCAAAAACTGCCGCGCCTCTCTCACGTTGTGAGCGATGTCGATGAAGTCGCCTTTGAAGCGCGCGGTAAACCAGCGGTGCCGGCGCTCGTCGTCATCCAGTAGAAAAACGCGTATCGGATGGCGTTCCGCCCGCACCGGTTTAAGACCAAACTTGCTGAGCAACGACTGCCACAAACTCATAAATCTTCAACGTTCCAAAGTAAACACACCGTTATCGTTTACTGCAGGCATTATAAATATTATTAAAGCAATACCGTCAATTTGACGTAGAAGCTGGGGCCTAACTGGGGATCGCATAATCTCCCAAGTTGTGGCCGAGGCGTTGGTCCAACTGTGAGGATTGCTCGCCAACTTTCTGAAACCGCTTCTTCAAGCGAAGGAAGGGTTTTTCAATCAGGTAGTAAGAGAGCGAGGCAAACGCAAGAGTGAATGCCATGGCCATCAATGAAACCATCGCCGGCGAATCGATCCAACGCATTGCAAGAGTAATCGCAAAGAAGTGCCACAGGTAAACAGCATAGGAGATTTCGCCGAGCCACACGAGCGGCCGGCATTCTAAAAGCCTCAAAGCTAAACGCGGTGGTTCTCTAACAAGCGAAATCAGGACAATCGCAACGGCGAGCCCGTAGATCGTAAAACCGGAACTAAGAACAGCTCCGCGGTTATGTCCCGTCAGGTACATAGTGATCACTAGCGTCGAAATAAACGCCGCAATTCCGAGCGCTCTCTGGAAAAGACGTGGTAAAACATTCCACGCCAGCAGCATTGCGGCGAGACATCCAATTAACAGCGAATCACCTCGCATATCGGTTCCGTTATAAATCCGCACAAGGGGAGCGCCAGAATGAAACGCAGTTACCCGATAGAACAAAACGGAAAGGATGGCGACAGCGACTATGATTAGGATTGTGCGTCGCCTGAGACCACACCTCAAAAGGAAAATAAACAGTAGCGGCCAGACTAAATAGAATTGTTCTTCAATCGCAAGGCTCCACGTGTGTGAAAGAATCTGATCCTCCGCATATAAGTGGAAGGCCATTAGCCAATTTGTGCTGTAACCTAAAGACGCAACAGAAACTACAGTTGTTTTAAAAGCCCGATCATAAGGGAATGCTATGAGAGCGTATACAATCATGACGCTCAGGAAGACCGTTAGTGCAGGCAGAAGCCGGAGAGCGCGGCGCATGTAAAACGCTTTCAGGCTAATCTTACCCGACGATTCCCACTCTTCAATCAATAATAAAGTGATTAGAAATCCGCTCAACACAAAGAAAATATCGACACCGAGATAACCTTGAGTTAGATCAATATTGGTGCCCATCATCGTTCGGCCTTGATAAATGATGTTACGTATATGAAAGAGGACGACACAGGAAACAGCAACTCCCCTCAGTCCAGTTAGCAACGGTCGATACCCAAGTTGAAACTTTGTTTGGGATTTGCCGGCTCTGGTAGCGTGAAGCGGCACGACCAGATTACTCATATAAAGCATGTGATCAAATTGCGAGCGGACAACGACACAAATGAGACCTAAGAAATGAGATAGACGCAATGTCTTTTAGCATGAATTCTTAAGAGAACGAAAGTTTTGACCGGTAGCGATGACAATCTAAAACCTAAAACATTTGGATTTCTGGATTTTTGAGGCTCTTAAGGTATTATGCAGGTACACTCAGGTGTACCAAGGTGATAAATGATTGACGAGACCCAACTCCCCACAACGGAGAATACAGGAGTTTGCGAAGAATGCTTTGGCACCGGCACCAAACTCGATCCGGTGAAAGGCGCCATCCCCTGTCCCTGTCGCCGGCCTGATCGCTTCAAAAAGCTTTTGGTGGCGGCGCGCATCCCGCCTCGTTACGGTAAATGTTCGTTCGACACATTCAAGTCTGCGCCTGGAACTTCCCAGGATAACGCTCTGCTTCTGGCCCAAAGACTGGTTAACGACTTCCCTGTAGATCGTGGCTTATTGTTTATGGGACCGGCCGGCGTCGGAAAAACTCATTTGGCCGTTGCCATCATCCGCGGGTTAATCCAAAAAGGGTTTGCCGGTGTCTTTTGCGAGTTTGGCTCCCTGCTAAAAGAGATTCAGGATTCTTACAACCCCATCTCCAAATCCTCCGAACTGAAAGTGCTTGCGCCAATCTATCAAACCGACGTGCTGGTGTTGGACGAACTGGGCGCCACTATTCCCACCGACTGGGTTCGCGATACGATGTATCAGATAATTAATAAGCGGTACAATGACGAAAAGTTGACCATCTTTACCACTAATTACTCCGATGCCCGTAGCTCAGATAAAGAGCAGGTGCTGGAGGATCGTATCGGCACCCGACTGCGAAGTCGTCTCTACGAGATGTGCAAGAAAGTGGTAATGGATGGCGGAGATTATCGACGAGTGGGCCTGAGTAATTAACGTCCGCAAGCATGCCTAAACGCACCGACATACACAAAATCCTGATCATAGGTTCTGGTCCGATCGTCATCGGCCAGGCGTGTGAGTTTGACTATTCCGGAACGCAAGCCTGCAAAGCGCTGCGGCAGGAAGGCTACGAGATCGTGCTGGTGAACTCGAATCCAGCGACGATCATGACCGACCCGGAAACCGCTGACATCACTTACATCGAGCCACTCACCGTCGCTTCTATTACGGAAATCATTCGTCGCGAACGGCCGGATGCGCTGCTGCCGACTGTCGGCGGTCAGACCGCGCTGAATCTCGCGATTGCGCTCGAAGACGCGGGCGTGCTGCGCGAATACAACGTCGAGATGATCGGCGCGAATCGCGATGCGATCAAGGTCGCTGAGAATCGTTTGCTGTTCAAACAGGCAATGGACGAAGCCGGATTAAACATGCCTCGTGGCGGTTTTGCGAAGTCGTGGGACGAAGCAAAACAGATCGTCACGCAAACCGGTTATCCCGCGATCATTCGCCCGTCGTTTACGCTCGGCGGCACTGGCGGTGGCACTGCTTACAACCCCGAAGAGTTTGAAGAAATCATTCGCGGCGGGCTCGCGGCTTCACCGATTCACGAAGTGCTGATCGAGGAATCGATCCTCGGTTGGAAAGAGTTTGAGCTCGAAGTGATGCGCGATCTCGCTGACAACGTCGTGATCATCTGCTCGATCGAGAACTTCGATCCGATGGGTGTACACACGGGCGATTCGATCACGGTCGCGCCCGCGCAAACGCTGACTGATCGCGAGTATCAGTTGATGCGCGACCAGGCGATCACGATTATTCGCAAAGTCGGAGTGGAAACGGGCGGGTCGAATATTCAGTTTGGAGTTAATCCTGAAAACGGCGAGATTCGCGTCATCGAGATGAATCCGCGTGTTTCGCGTTCTTCCGCGCTGGCGTCGAAGGCAACAGGTTTTCCAATCGCCAAGATCGCAGCCAAACTCGCCGTCGGTTACACGCTCGACGAGATCCCGAACGACATCACGCGCAAGACCCCCGCTTCTTTTGAACCAACGATCGATTACGTGGTCGCCAAGATTCCGAAGTGGGACTTCGAGAAGTTTCGCGAAGCGGAAGATGTTCTGGGAACGCAGATGAAGTCGGTCGGCGAGGTGATGGCGATCGGCCGCACGTTCAAGGAAGCGCTCTTCAAAGGACTGCGCTCGCTCGAAGCCGTGAAGCCTCTGCGTCTCGAAGATATCTCGAATGACGAGCTGCAACGCAAATTGGCGCGTCCGAATTCGCAGCGTTTTTCCTACATTACTTACGCACTTCAGCACGATTGGCCCATCTCGGAAATCTATCGTCTCTCGCGCATCGATCCGTGGTTTCTCGATCAACTGCAACAAGTGATGGAGATTCAACGCGACATCGATGGCTCGAAGCTTGAAGACATTTCCCCCGAAGAACTGCGTGCGTTCAAAGAAGTGGCACTGTCGGATCGACGTCTCGCGTATCTCACCGAGCGTTCCGAAGACGAAGTGCGCGAATATCGCAAGCGTCTCGGGATAATCCCGGTTTATAAGCGCGTGGACACGTGCGGCGCCGAGTTTGAATCGCACACTCCGTATCTTTACTCGACTTACGAGACTGAAGACGAAGCCGCGCCCACCGATCGACGCAAGATCATGATTCTCGGTTCCGGCCCGAACCGCATCGGGCAGGGAATCGAGTTTGACTACTGCTGTTGTCACGCCTCGTTTGCGCTTCACGAAGCCGGGTTCGAGACCATCATGGTCAACTGTAATCCGGAAACCGTTTCAACCGATTACGACACTTCCGATCGTCTCTACTTCGAACCCCTGACCTTCGAAGATGTGATGAACATCGTCGACGTCGAAAAACCCGAAGGTGTCATCGTTCAGTTTGGCGGGCAGACTCCGCTGAATCTCGCGATGCGACTGCACAAGGCGGACGTCAAAGTGATCGGGACTTCGCCTGATTCGATCGATCTCGCTGAAGATCGCAAACGCTTCGGCGCGCTGCTCAAAGAGCTCGGCATACCGCAGCCCGATAGCGGCATGGCCGCGTCGGTTGAAGAAGCGCGCGAGATCGCGGCACGGATTGGTTATCCGGTGCTGGTGCGGCCGAGTTACGTTCTCGGTGGACGCGCGATGGCGATCGTCTACGACCAGGAAGCACTCGAGACTTACGTGCGCAACGCGGTTGGTTTCACGCCCGATCGTCCAGTGCTGATCGACAAGTTTCTCGAACAAGCCGCGGAGTTCGACGTCGACGCATTGGCTGACGACACGGCGTGCGTGATTGCGGGAATCCAGGAGCACATCGAAGAAGCTGGTATTCACTCGGGCGATTCGTCGTGCGTGTTGCCGCCGGTGCGCATCGATCCCGAGCATCTGGAAACGATGCGTCATTACACGCGCAAGCTCGCGAAGGCTTTGTCAGTCAACGGACTGATGAACATTCAGTTTGCGATCAAAGATCATCGCGTTTACGTGCTGGAAGTAAATCCCCGTGCTTCGCGAACCGTGCCGTTTGTCTCGAAGGCGACTGGAGTTCCGATTGCACGCATCGCGGCGTTAGTGATGGCGGGGCGGAAGCTCAAGGAGTTTGGCTTGCCTGAGGAATTGTCTGTGAAGCGGTTCTTCATCAAGTCGCCGGTGTTTCCGTTTGCGAAGTTTCCCGGAGTAGATCCGGTGTTGAGTCCGGAGATGCACTCGACCGGCGAAGTGATGGGGATCGGAGATACGTTCGGCGAGGCTTATGGAAAAGCGATGGTCGGTGCTGGTTTGAGTTTGCCGTCCGCGGGAAAAGCGTTCCTGAGTGTTAACGATGCTGACAAGGGCGCAGCGGTTTTGCTGGCGCGCAAGCTGAGCCGTGTGGGTTTTGAAATCGTTGCCACGGTGGGCACGGCGGCGCGACTGCTCGAAGTCGGCATGACAGTCGAGACTGTTTTCAAAGTTAACGAAGGTAGACCCAACATCGTGGACCACATCAAACGTGGTGATATCTCCCTCGTAATCAATACGCCCCTTGGTCGTGCTTCACACTATGACGAACAGTCGATCCGGCGCGCGGCGTTGCAGTATGGTGTGCCCTGCGTGACTACGATGACAGGCGCGCAGGCGCTCGTCGAAGCAATCGCGGCATACGGAAAGCAGAGCACTCCCCACGTACACTCGCTGCAGGAGCTGCATGGACTGCGCAATGCGATGGATGCTGTTTCGTCAGTTTAAGGGGTGTAGGTTGGAAATCAATTCTCAGGAAACAATTCGTCGCATACTTGATGAGTGCCGGACGATCGCAGTCGTCGGGCTTTCGTCTGATCCCTCACGCGCGTCAAACAGTGTCGCTGGATACATGAGGCGCAGTGGATATCGCGTGATTGCAGTGAATCCGAATGAGACGTCGGTCTTTGGAGACGTTAGTTATCCGGATCTTTCTGCGGTGCCGGAGAAGATCGATCTGGTTGATGTTTTCCGGCGCTCGGACGAGGCGGGGAAGGCGGTCGATCAAGCGATTGCGGTCGGCGCGAAAGCGGTCTGGTTGCAGGAAGGCGTAATCGACAGGGACGCAGCACAGCGTGCGCTCGATGCGGGGTTGCTGGTCGTCATGGA
>Ga0068864_100004582_pt1 | contig 11344 bp, 10 predicted proteins | sample KBSSwiS72_FD_66586 | JGI IMG/M metagenome (GOLD analysis project Ga0068864, IMG submission 66586) | Switchgrass rhizosphere microbial communities from Kellogg Biological Station, Michigan, USA - KBS Switchgrass S7-2 | ecosystem: Host-associated > Plants > Roots > Rhizosphere > Soil ...
AAGATGAGCAGTTTTGTTAGACAGGATTTCGAAGATTTACAGGATTTGCACGATGGGTTCGCAAGTTGGGGGATTGTCATAGACAGCATTGTAATTAGGAACCTTCAGCAAAGTAAGTCGCAAAAGTTTGCGCTGCAACACTCGCGTGATTTCTTTAATTATTTGGATGACCTCAAAGGTTCGGATCAACGAAGTCCATTTAAATGGTGATCAGAAATTGTCGTCGAGGTTGCCTGGCGGCGCGACATTTCGAGAAAGCAGTTTCGCTTTATCCGAAGTTTGTTGAAGCGCGATTGAGACTGGGAACGGGTTTACTGGGAAAAGGCGCATGCGATAAAGGATCTGGCGCATGCTAAACCCGCGCTCGAAAAATCCTATGAGGAAGTGAAGCGCGCACTGGCGCTTAATCCGAGTCTCGCCGGCGCGCACTTGTTGAAAGGCAATTTGTTGCTGCGCGTCTCCCGCACCGCCGACGCGCTGGTTGAATTCGGCGAATACCTCCGTCTCGAACCCAATGGCCCCTTCGTCGCCGAGACGCGCGCGCTGGTCGACAAGATCAAAAAAGCCATCTCCCAAACCCGCGGCTAAGATCTTACATCGGCGGGGTACAGTCCTTGTGATTTGGGCCACGACAGTCTCGAAAATTTGCGTCCATTACACCGGCCTGGTCCAGCGTGAATTTGTACATGCACGAATCATAGGTGGAATTCATGAAGTTCTCCTTCATATCGTAACCAGGAATCGTCGGGCATGTATTTGCGTCGGGACAGCCCTCCTTAGGTCCAATCTCCGCGGGAGTGTCAGTGATTAAATCCCCTGGAGAATTACAGCCATTTTCATACGTATGAAACAAGCCGAGCCAGTGACCAACTTCGTGTACGACCGTATCACCTTCATCAAAATGAAGTAGACCTCCCTGCGGAAGCGTTTTATAACCAACGACGATTCCATCTACTTTCAAAGCGAGCTCCCACGGAAACCGCGCCCAACCATAGGGTGGCGCCTCAAGAAATCTGGCGGTGTAAATATTCAAGGTGGCATCATCGCCTTTGTTTCGTTCCCTTTTTGCGTCTTGCTCCTCGGGAGTGGGGACTTCGCGAAAAGTCATGTTGAACCAGGCAGTATTAGGAACTCGTTCGATTTCGCGGAGGTCGAATGTGAATGGAGTAGGAACTCCCAAGCCATTATTTCCAGAAAAGGCCTTATTTAAGATACGAATCTGTTCGCTTACATAATAATCAGGGACATCTCCTTCCTGACCATTGCTGCTCGTGAGAATGTGGAAATAGACCGGCACCGTGATTGACCCAGGGGGTCGCACAATGGGATTAGCTTTTCTCGCTTGCAGCAGACGCTTGTAAATAACTCGGAGCGTCTTAGGTGGCGGAGCTTGATTCGGGCATCTGGGTTTGGCACGCTGCAGCGCTCGGCCTTGAGACCGCTGCACTGAAGTGTAATTTAGAGAAGAGTTTGTTCGTTCTGAATTTGAGTATCCAACTGAGCCACAGAAAAGGGCTGTTGTCATTGCTGAACAGACGAGAAATGCCCGCAATTGAATGCTTGTCTGCTTTCTTGTTTTTGCATTCACCATAAGTTTGCACCTCCTGACACGATTTCCGATCAATCCTTCGCGGTAATCACAGCGCTGTCGAGAGAAGGTTGACTAGCCTGCGACAGCACTGTGATTTCTCCCTGGGGAAGCCGCTCACGGGTTAAGTGTTATGGGCGGACACGGAATCTCGTCAGTTCTTGTATGGGGCGGGAATGTGAGTTCGCATCGCTGGTTGGTTGGAATAGGTGCACCACCGCTTTGCAGAATTCTGTAATAAAGCCCCAACTCCTCGTGAAACAAACCGTCAAAATTACCAGGCTCGTTGATAAAATACAGTGTATAAACGGTTCCCGCTGGATCATGGGGCCGTGGTAAGGCCACGTCTCTTGCGTTTCCCTGGTCCGTCCATTCGACTACTACGTCTGTATTAGCCGGCGGGACGATAGACGCGGCAAAATGCGTCGCGATCGAATTTAGGATGTCTGTCGCGCCCTGACAAACCAATTGCGGGTTGAGACCGGCTCTGGTTAAATCCGGCGCATAGAGTACTCCGGTCTTCAAGACAGCAGTTGGCCTGGCACCTTCGGTCATTTGAGCGTCGAGGTGTTTAGACCGGAGATTGATGCCCCAACGATAATCATTTACGTGACTGTTTGGTAAGGTCCGATCGAAAGGATCTCTTGCGAAGACCCTAAAGCTGCCTCTCGTAGCGTCAGGATCGGGCTGAAAGCGGATTAAGATCGGCGAGGTAGGAGATCCCGTTATGAGGGGAACCATTATCGGTGGCAAAGGCGGCTGCCCGACTACGGGGTTCGGTTTGCTAACCATAAGGACCATCTGAAACACATGTTCTCTATCGAGTCTGTGGATACCAATTTCACAGGTGTCCGTCATGGGACCAGGCTGAAGTACCATGAGCCCGGAAAATTTGATGGTTACGGGGGAGGTAACTGAAGGGGGGTCGGTGGTTCTTGTGAACGCCATTTGAGTTTCTCCTTTGGTTGATGTAAGGCGGATTTAGACCATTCAATGTTGGATTCGCTTTTCTCTTTTTCCGGTTCGTACACGTATGACGTCGCGGGGCTGAGTATTTCAACCGGTTCGGCATTTCTAATTGACAGACTGCACGGGCGCGTCTAATCTTCGGCTGTTTGCTCGCTGCGTATTCCTTTCGCTCCAAAGCTATGACGATGTCGTGTTGCTGTAGGTACGAGTTACCTATTTAAGGTCGCGTAATTCGACGCGAAGCTCACCCTCAACTGTTTCCTGATCCTCGTTTGACGTTCCGTTTGCCACACAGCGTGGAGCGAGGCTGGCGTTCCCGATACTGATGAAGAAAGAACGCGATCCAACCCCCGAGGAATTTGAAAAGTTTCTTCTTTGGCTTGATCCCGACCGCGACGCGGCTGGGCGCAGGCTTAACCTGATTCAGACCCGCATGATTCAAATCCTCGTCTCGCGAGGTTGCATCGACGCGGAATCTCTTGCAGACGAAGTTTGCAATCGGGTCGCCGTAAGAATTGACTCGTGCGTGACAAAGTATAGCGATCCGCTTCGCTGCTGTCTCGGGTTTCTTGAGAATGTTTATCTGGAATGGGTTCGAGATGAACGGAAGAAGATTAACGCACGGGAACCGCCAAAAGCTCGTCCTGCCGACGAGCTCGAAAGAGAGGATCAATGCCTCCAAGGGTGCATAGGTGACTTGGAAAAATCCGATAAAGATCTCTTTGAGCGTTATTTCGAAGGAGAAGGGCGGGCTCGCATCGTTGCTCGTCAGAAATTGGCCGAAGAACTCAACCTGACCCCAAATGCCTTGAGAATTCAGGCCCATCGCATCCGCAAGAAAATGCGAAAATGCATGGAGGAATGTATAAAACGCGCGGAAACGAAATGATTAAACTCGAAAGCTCATATCAACTAGCAGGTCCTCCCCAGAGGCATTTTTGAATGGAGCGGCAAAACCACGAGCAAAACGATGTCCGGCGCTATCTGCTGAAGCAACTCTCGGCTTCGGAACGAAAGAGTGTCGAGCTTCGACTGCTTAGCGACGATGCCTTCGCTGAAGAGGTGGAAATCGTCGAAGATGAGTTGATTGATGAGTATCTCGCGAATGAACTTTCCCGGAAGGAGCGCAGGCAATTTGCAGAGACGTTCCTTGCCACCCCCGAGCGGCAACAAAAAATAAAAGCGGCCGAGGCGGTCAACCGGTACTTTGGACGCAGCTCTCCCCAACCTAAGCCAGCGCCGAATTGGTTTGAAACCCTCCGGCGCTGGCTGATTTCACTTTCCTTGCCGGTTGGTGTGCCCGTTGGTGTTGCGGCTGTGATTGTTCTCGGCGTCTTGATGTCGCGTGGCTTCTTTTTTCAGTCTGACGTGCAAAAAGGCCTGGTCGCACTCAACGACGCCTATCGCGAGGCACGTCCGGTCGAATCGCGGATTTCAAACCTCGATCATGCGCCGTTCATCGTCACCCGCGGTAATGAAGCGGAACGTGTAAACACACTCGAACGCGAACGCGCGCGGCTGCTTCTATCGAATGCTGTCAGTAAGCGGGCGAACGCCGATTCGTATCATGGCCTCGGTAAGTTTTATCTCTACCAGCGCGATCCGGACAACGCGATCCAATACCTCGAACAGGCAAGGCAAGCCGATGGTAAGGACGCACAAATCCTCGCTGACCTCGGCGCTGCTTACTTCGAAAAAGGCAAGCGGGAATTAGAAGCCGCGAGTTCGGACACCTCTAACGCAAACGGCGGAAAAGGTCTCGAGGATCTCGGCCGTAGTCTCGAATATCTAAACCAGGCTCTCGAACTCAACCCCAACCTGCTTGAGGCACTCTTCAATCGTGGCCTGGTCCATCAGTCGCAGGGATTGGATCAACAGGCAGAAGCAGACTGGCGTAGTTACCTGCAAAAAGATCCCAACTCCGAATGGGCAAAAGAAGTACAGCAGAAACTGAAGCTGCTGGAAGAGAAGAAGCAAAGCTCACAAAAAGCGGATGACTCGACGGAAGCGTTTTTACAAGCCTACCGAGCCCATGACGACGAGCGCGCGTGGGAGCATTACAGACGTAGCCACGGTGCAAACGCAAACCAGATCACAACCGCTCTCGTCGATCGCGTTCTGGCAAAGAACTCGAACGCGGCAGAAAGCCTGGAAGCGCTCAATTACCTGGGGCAACTGGAAAATCGTAAAACTAACGACTCGTTCACTTCCGATCTCGCCCGGGTTTACGCCTCCGCCAGCCCGCAAAGACTATCAATGCTGCTCGAGGCTCGACAGAGAATTAACGATGGCTCCAAGTTATTTGGACAGTCGAAAGTCGGCGAGGGCATTGAGGTACTTACCGAAGCTCGACAAGCATTCGAAAAGCTCAACGATGTTCCTGAATTGCTCGCGGCCGAACTCGCAATCGCAAGTGGGGCAACGTCCCAGCCGGATCTGCCGCGAGCGCAGGAAATGCTCTCGCGTATTATTCCGAGTTCTGAGGCAAAGCATTACAAATGGTTGCTCGCCATTTGTCTCTCCAAGCGAACTCAAATTAATTCCAATCTCAACAACTATTCGAAAGCATTCGACGACAGCACTCGCTCCTTACAGCTCTTCCAGGAATCGCAAGACACGGCAAATGCCTTGGGTCAGTTGTTGCAGATAGCCGTCCTGCATCTTTTTTTAAACGACAACGAGACGTCACTTACTTACTTGCAACAGGCGTTGGCCCTACGTAACAACGCAGCGATGGCCCAAGCCGACTTATGGGGAATACAGCTTTCTATCTCGCTTAATTTGACTGCACTCAAACTCTACCGTGCCGCTCTCGATTATCAGAACGAGGCTTTACAACTCGCCCTGTCAACGCGGATGCCGCTCCTCATCTCCCGTTCGTACCAGTACATCGGATTGACTTACGGATCTCTGCAACGATTCGATCTGGCATTGCAGAATTTGCAACAGGCTTACGACCAGGGTAAGCCACTATCAACAGAGCGAAGCGGGCAAAACATGATGGCCAATGCTTCACTCAAACTCGGCGATCTTTACCGAACTTCAGGCGATCCCACGAGGGCGCTCGCCGCTTATGATGAAAGCTCGCGCCTGTACGAAGCACTCGGATTCGCCCACTACAACTACGCTGCCCACAAAGGCAAATTTCTTTCTTACGTTGCGCTTCAAAACGACGGGATGGCCTCGCAGGAACTGCTCACAGTAGTCAGTCTGTTCGACGAATATCGCGAGAAGATCGTTTCGGAACGACAGACAGCATTCTTCTTCGACAGGGAACAGGACACCTACGATCTCGCGATCGATTTCGTTTACTCCCGGCTTGGCGACTCGCAACGCGCATTCAACTACTCGGAGATCTCACGTGCTCGCAGTTTGACCGAGTTGATGCAGCACGGGGCGGAGGTTACTGAAAGCTCCATCGGTCTGGATCTGAAATCGTCCGGCAACAATGGAACGCGCAGCACGTCATTGAGTCTTGTTGACATTCAGCAACGCTTGCCCGCACGCGTTCAACTCATTCAGTATGCAGTGCTGGAAAAGAAACTCCTGATCTGGGTCATCACACGCGACGGTTTGTTCTCCACCGCCGTCGACGTCGAAGCCGCAAAGTTGGACCAGGCAATTGCGTCCACACTAAAGCAGCTCAATCAACGAGATGACACCGCCGCGTCCGCGAGTTTGAAAAATCTCTATCGCCTGGTCATCGCACCCATCAGAGAGCGGCTGGATTCGAATAAGGTGGTCTGTCTTGTTCCCGATAAGAGTTTGCATTACCTGCCGTTCGGCGCATTGCTTTCGGATAGCTCGGGTCGGTACCTGCTACAGGATTTCCAACTCATGGAATCGCCGAGCGCCACGTTTCTGATCGAGTCGAGCGAGAACGCGCAACGGCGCGCGCCGTTGAAAGAAGAGCACCTGCTGGCCGTGGGAAATCCGAGTTTTGATCGTAGCTCCAATCCGGAACTCGCGAATCTGCCGGGCGCTGAACGTGAAGTAAAACAACTGGCTCAGAGTTATTCACCTCGCCGGATCCTGATTAGACGCGACGCTACACGACAATCGATAACCGATGAGATTGCGCGTGCTGACGTCGCGCACTTTGCGGCGCACTACGAGATCGATCCGCGTTCGAGTCTTTCTTCGCGATTGATACTTGGACCAGAAGCCGGGAACTATGCACATGCTCAACCCTCCGGACTGAGTGCTGCCGATATTTATCGAATGAAGCTTACGCGGACGAGGCTCGTGGTGCTTTCAGGGTGCAAGACCGGAATCGAGCAACAGTTCGCGGGTGAGGGTCCGATTGGCTTCGCGCGCTCGTTTCTGGTCGCCGGAGTACCGGTGGTCGTCGCGAGTTTATGGCCGGTTGATTCGGACGCCACGGCAGAACTGATGATCGCATTCCACCGCTTTCGCAAAGCACAAAACCTCCCGACCACCACTGCGCTGATGCGGGCCCAGCAGGAACTAATGAACCATGACAGTTATCGTAGTCCTTACTACTGGGCCGGATTCACCGTGGTCGGAGGTTACGCCGATTTCTAACTGTTAACTACACGTTATCCCAGACGATGGAGGCCCGGATGAAACTCCCCCGAATCACGTCAGCACTCACCATTAGCTTGCTCCTCAGCATCACTGCCTACGCCGAAGACGGAAAAGTAAAGATGCACGTCATCAACGTCGGGCAGGCGGAATCGATCCTGCTCGAGTTGCCGAACCATGCTGTGTTAATTGACGCAGGCGGTGAAGACACGGAAAGGGACAAGCCTCTGCGTTCCGGGAGTTTTTACCGGAAGAAACTGCTCGAATATCTCGACCAGTTTTTCAAAGATCATTCGAATCTAGAGCGAACGTTTGATGCGGTGATTATCAGCCATCCGCACAAGGACCATACGAAGTATCTTCAGTTCATCGTAGACAACTACAAGTTTAAGCACCTCATCGAGGGCGGCCAGCCCGATTGGGAGCGTAATAGCGGCTGGCGTGAGCTGAAGTACGCGCGAGAGGTCGCCCAAAGTCGTGGCATTCCTCGGATTGAGGTTAAGTACAACACCGTGAACTCTCCGCAGTTACTCGCGTGGACCAGCGCGATCGAAGCAGCATCAGGTGTGAAGATCAGATTTCTCAGCGGTCGTCGTAGTTGTAACGACGCCAACAACGAGTCTCTCGTCATGCGAGTTGATTATGGTCAGCGAAGCATCTTGTTAACCGGGGACTCGGAAGTAAACGATGAAAAATATGGGCATCCCGAAGATAAAGGCTGTGGCGGACAACTGCCGTTTCTTCTGTTCCGCTACAAGAACGATCTGTCGATCCTCGACGTGGATGTTTACAAAGTAGGTCATCACGGTTCGCGGAATGGCACTTACGACAAATTTCTTCAGGCCGTCAAACCGGAATATGCGGTGATGTCCGCAGGTTACTACCGGGATCAAAGTCCCGATGGTTATCACGGCTATCAATTTGGGCACCCAAATGAAACGTTGGTGAAATTGCTGGAGGATTTTGTTTCCGGTAACAGGCCGCAACCGGCCACTGTGTTTACGATGAATGGGCCATACAGCCCCCGCAAGAATCGCACGGTTACCAAAAACATCTACTGTACGTGTTGGAACACAAAGGCACTAATAGTCACGCTGAATCAGGACAACACGCCCATCACGATTACCGAGGAGCACGAGTAACCGCACTTACTTTGCTCTGCGCGTAGCGGCGAAAAGGGCGAGGGCGGAGCCGCCGACAAACATCAACGCTCCGCCGACAACACGCGCCTGATCGGGAATCTGGCGTATGCCAGTTTCGGTGACGACGACGGCTGATTTGGGTTCGAGGTAGAGGGCGCGGTAAGTGATCACGCCACCGGCGGTAGCAATTAAAACGCCGAGTATCAGGAAGAGAGCTTTCATTTCCCCTTGAATGCAGGCTCGCGCTTCTCGAGAAACGCACTCACACCTTCATCCTTGTCTTCGGTCGAGAAACACAACGCAAACAGATCGACTTCACGTCGCAATCCCTCATCGAGATTTGAACGCGACGCTATCTTCACGGCTTCTTTCGCGAGTTGCAGCGCGATCGGCCCCTTACTCGCAATACGGTCCGCGATCTCCATCGTCTTTGCTTCGAGTTCGCTTGCTGGAACAACGTGATTCACCAGGCCAATCGATAATGCAGTATTAGCGTCGATCAGTTCACCAGTCAGGATCAACTCCATCGCTTTTCCTTCGCCGACCAGACGCGTGAGTCGTTGCGTGCCGCCACCACCCGGAATGATCCCGAGCTTGATTTCCGGTTGACCAAACTTCGCCTTCTCGCTGGCAATGCGAATGTCGCACGCGAGGGCCAACTCGCAACCGCCACCTAGACAGAAGCCATTGATCATCGCAATCACCGGCTTCGGAAAACTGTCGACCGCAGTGAACAACGATCGGCCCAGCATCACTTCGCGCTGCGTGATCGAAGTTCGTCCGGCAAACTCGGCGATGTCGGCGCCGGCGATGAAAGCCTTTTCACCGGCTCCGGTGAACACGACCACTCCAACTGAATCGTCGTCGCGAAGTTCTTCGAGTATCGCTGCGCCTTCCTCACGAATCTTGATACTGAGCGCGTTTAACTTGTCAGGACGATTGATAGTAACGATGGCGACGCGCCCGCGTTTTTCGAGCAGCAAGGTCTCGTAAGTTTCCGGCATTAACAACTCCCCTATTATCGATTTCTCGGTGAAGTGCTTAAGCTTGTTCGGAAGGGGGTGCTTCAGGATCGTTGGTCACTGGTTGCTCGTCGGCAACCCACGACACGAACAGCCGGAGCCAGTTTTCGGTGGGTTCGGCAATCTGGACTCCAACTCGCGCCGTTCCGTAAATGGCCGGCGCAACACGAACCACAAGCGCAGTCGCCTCGATCGGCGTGCCGTCAGGACGGTGCGCGCGCAAATACAATCGTTCACCGCGGGTAACCTTCTGGTTCAAATGAAAGAGCGCGCCTGAGGTGGAAATGTCGTCGGTCTCGGTTGGCTCACTCCAGGCAGAACCATCTTCGGCGCGACCGGAAATCACGATCGGCAGTCGCAACGACATCCGTAAAGCAAACCGTCTCTCTTCGTTGTTGTAAGGCGTACTCATCGTTAAGCAACACCGCGGCTGGAACGTTTAAGACGACTGCGCGCGGCGCGCGTCCTCTTTGCTCCAATCGTAAAACCCCTCACCGGTTTTCTTTCCCAGTTTTCCTTCACTCACCATGCGCCGCAAAACTTCAGGTGGTCGAAACGTTTCGGAGCCAAGCTCTCGATGAAGATACTCGGCGATGTTCAATCGCACGTCGAGACCAACGAGGTCGGTGAGCTTCAATGGTCCCATCGGGTGGTTGTAGCCGAGTTCCATCGCTGTGTCGATGTCCTGCACGCTCGCTACACCCTGCTCAAACATCCGCATCGCTTCCAGACCAAGCGCGACGCCTAAACGACTCGACGCAAAACCCGGCACGTCTTTCACGACGATCGGTTCTTTGCGCATCTTGCGACCAACACTCTTGATGATCTCGACCGTCTCAGCGCTGGTCTTTTTTCCGACCACGATTTCAAGCAGCCGCATGATGTGCACCGGGTTGAAAAAGTGCATACCAATAACAGCTTCGGGGTGCTTCGAAGAACTTGCTATCTCACTAATAGATAGCGACGACGTATTGCTTGCAAAAATGAACGGGTGGTCGGATGCGAATTCGAGTTGCCGGAGCACTTCCTTTTTTAGCTCGAGCTTCTCAGGCGTGGCCTCAATAATCAAATCTGCCGCGGCACACTGTGTCAGGTTCGTAGTTCCATGAATCTGCTGCAAGGTGCGGTCGCGGTCCTCTTCGGTCAGCTTGCCGCGCTGAATTCCTTTGGCAAGATTACTCTCGATTCCCGCGACTCCCCGTGCCAGCGATTCACGATCGACGTCGTTCAGCAGCACCCGGAAACCCGCAGCCGCGGCCACTTGAGCGATGCCGTGGCCCATAGTTCCGGCGCCGATGACCGCAACCGTCTCAATCGTTTTCGAACCGCTTCCTTGACTACTCATAGCGCGGAGAACCGAGCCAAAACGCTTCGAGACACCAGAAGCCACACGGTTCGACTACCCTAATATCCGTAGTTATACTATACGCTCAACCGAAAAGGCTATACCGCTGAGAAAATCCATGGACGACAAAACAATCAAAAGAGACGTGGTCATCATCGGATCGGGACCAGCCGGGCTGACTGCGGCAATTTACACCGCGCGCGCCAGCCTGAAGCCGTTGCTGATCGATGCGCCGGCGGACGCAGAAAAACAGACAACGCCGGGCGGGCAGTTGATGATCACGACGGACGTCGAAAACTACCCGGGCTTCGGAAAAGGCATTGACGGCCCGGCGCTGATGGCTGAGTTTCGCCACCAGGCGGAGCGATTTGGAACCGAATTTCTCGAGACATGGATTAGAGAGGTCGACCTTTCGGAACGACCGTTTCAGCTTTACACCGATTCGGGAACGATCTCGGCGGAGACTTTGATCATCGCTACCGGCGCTTCGGCGAAATGGCTCGGCATTCCCGGTGAAGCGAAGGTGCCTGATGGTTTGGGCGGCAATGGCGTTTCCGCCTGCGCGACTTGTGATGGGCCGTTGCCGGCGTTTCGAAATAAGGTTTTGGTCGTGGTTGGCGGCGGCGACACGGCGATGGAAGAAGCGACTTTTCTGACGCGTTATGCTTCCAAAGTGTACGTGGTCCATCGTCGCGACAAACTGCGGGCGTCGAAGATCATGCAGGAGAAGGCG
>Ga0068864_100004583_pt1 | contig 11343 bp, 12 predicted proteins | sample KBSSwiS72_FD_66586 | JGI IMG/M metagenome (GOLD analysis project Ga0068864, IMG submission 66586) | Switchgrass rhizosphere microbial communities from Kellogg Biological Station, Michigan, USA - KBS Switchgrass S7-2 | ecosystem: Host-associated > Plants > Roots > Rhizosphere > Soil ...
ATCCTGGCGTTCGCGCGACTGGACAACCTGGTGCAGGCGATCGTGCTGCTGGCCGTGCTCGGGATCCCGCTCGGGGCGCTCAACGTCGCGCTCACCCCGATCCTGCTCCGGGCCGTGCCGCGCGAACTCCTTGGCCGCATCGCCGGCATCCTGACCCCGGTGCAGTACACGGCCTCGATGGTGGCCGCGCTCGGTGCCGGCTGGCTCGCCAGCACCGCCCTGCGCGACGTCCACATCACGGTCGGGCCGGTCACGTTCGGCCGGATCGACACCATCTTCACCGGCGCCGGGCTGATCGTCCTGGTCGGCGCCGTGTACGCGGGAGTGGCACTACGCAACGCCGGTCCCACCGAACCGGTAGGTGAGCCGCAGCCGCCCGTACCGGCGATGGTTGACTGACCGGCGAGTCAGGCTGCCGGACGACGCTTGAGGGCGTCCAGGGCCTTGTCCGCGTGTACGTTCATCCGCACCTCGCTACGGATGACCTCGAGCACGCGCCGGTCGGTGTCGATGACGAACGTCGTCCGGCGTGCCTTCGTGAACAGGGTGGGCTTGACGCCGAACTGCTGCCGGACCGAGCCGTCGGCGTCGGAGAGCAGCGGGTAGCCCAACGAGTGACGGTTCGAGAACTCGGCCTGGCGCTCCACCGCGTCGCCGCTGATCCCCACCGGCTGCGCCCCGGCCGCCCGGAACTCGCCCGCCACGTTGCGGAAGTGGCACACCTCGGCCGTGCAGCCGGGCGTGAACGCCGCCGGGTAGAAGAACAGCACGACCGGACCGTCCGCCAGCAACGTGGACAGCCGGCGCGGCACACCCTGCTCGTCGGGCAGCTCAAAGTCCTCGACGGTGTCTCCGATGTTCATTCGTCGATCCTACGGGCCGCCGTTGAGACCGTGGCACCTGGTGGTAGCCAGGGCTCCCGCCGAGTCCCAAGAGTTCCTGCGGGTAGCGGATCGGGAACCGGCGTCGATACTCTGCTTGGAACCTGAGGAGTCGACCGTGACCGATCCCATCGCGTCGCCGCCGTTCATCGGAACTGGTTGGACCGCGCTACCGACGGCGTCCGTGGTGAAGGCCGCCCGTATCGGCGCGCTAAAGTTCGCGGGTGCCGTGACCGCGGCGCTGCTGGCTGTCGTCATCGTGGCCAGCGTGGCCGACATGGTGTTGACGCCGTCGGCTGTCGAGGATCCGAACGGTCCGATCGCGTTGACGGAGACCGGCGCGTCGCTGGTCCGGGTCGTCGCGATGGTCGGCACGGCTGCCGCGATCATGGCCTGGCTTTTCATCGCGGCGGAGAACCTGGAGAACTGGGGCGTCAGGCTGAAGTGGGGGCTAGGTTGGGCCATCGGGGGATGGTTCCTTCCGGTGGCGAACCTGGTCATCCCGGTCCTGGTCGTGAATGAGCTGGCCAAGGCGAGCGCGTCCGCGGTGAGCCCTCAGTCGGCACCGCGACGGACGGGAACCGGCCTGATCGCGGCCTGGTGGGTTACGTTCTTGCTCGGCACGGGCTTCACCCGCGCTTCCGCCCAGAAGAGGTTCGCCCCCGACGAGGGCGACTTCGTGCTCGGTCACGTCCTTCCCGGCACGCTGTGCTACGTGGCCGCGGCGGTGCTGGGAATGCTGGTGATCCGGCACATCACCGCGGCGCAGGCGCGCCGGCAGGTGGCGCTCGACGCATTGACTCGGCTCAGGCCTGGATCAGTGTGACCAGGTTGCCGGCCGGATCGCTCACCTGAGCCTTGACCACCCACCCGTTGTCGGTGGGCGGCATGACGACGGCGCCGCCCAGCGACACGGCCCGCTCCACCGTGGCGGCCAGGTCCGCGACGGCCACTCCGAAGACGACGCTGCCCGCGTCGGACTCGATGAGCGCGCCGTCCGGACTTCCGTCGGGGGTACGCACGAGCGCGTATCCAGGGCCCTTCTCATCGACCTTCCAGTCGAAGAGTTCGCCGTAGAACCGGTGCTGCGCAGCCGGATCCGGCCCGCTGATGTCAATGTGGACAATCGCGTCGGACATGGTGACTCCTTAGCTCGACGGGTCGGGGAAGGCCCCCAACCACTGGCTGACCGCGGCCACCCGCCGCCGGTCGGCCTGGTACCACCGGAATGTGCCGTCCTTGGTGAGGACCACGAGCCCCGACTTGCGCAGTACCTTGAGGTGCTCGGAGGTGCTCGCCGGGGCCAGCTCCAGCGCGGTGCTCAGCGCCCCCGCACTCGCCGGGATGTCCCAGCACCGGCGCAGGATCTCCCGCCGCGCCGGATGGGCCAGCGCCCGGAGCAGCTCGTCCGCCTCGTCCTCGGACAGCACTCCGCCAGTATTTCGGTCCAACCCGAAATAGTCAAGGCCGCCCAACCTCCACCGGAGTCCAAGATCAACGCAACTGTGCGACAGTTGTGGGGTTGGGAACGCTCCCACCCGACAACATTGCCACAGTTGTGTGGATCTTGGGCCGACGGAAGCCCAAGCCGGCTATTCGAGTAGGTCGATGAACTGGGTGAGCTGGCGTATGTTGCGGCACTCGAAGACGGCATCGCAGTGCTGGGCGTATCTGTCCATGATGGAGTCCCCGGTGTTCCAGCGGGAGGCCGGTTCCGGGTTCAGCCAGTACAGATGACGGGCCCGCTTGGCCACCGTGGCCAGCGACTCGTCGCGCGGGGCGAGGTAGTTGTTGCGGGCGTCGCCGAGGATCAGCACGGTGCTGGTGCTGCGGATCTCGTCGCCCCAGTCGCGGGCGAAGGTGCGCAACGCGAAGCCGTAGTCGGACCCGCCGAACAGGCGGACCTTGGATGACCCGTAGTTGATGCGGTAGGTCGCCTCCGCCACGTTGTCGGAGTGCTCGAGCAGCTCGGTGACCTCGTCGATGCCGTCGACGAAGGCCCAGGTGCGGACCCGGGCGAACTCGGTCCGCAACGCGAACACGAGCTGCAGGGTGAACGCGGCGAAGGTGGCCACGGATCCGGAGATGTCGGCCAGGACGATCAGGTCGGGCCGCGACGGATGCGGCTTGCGGTGGACCAGCTCGACCGGGATGCCGCCGGTGGACAGCGACTTGCGCAGGGTGGCCCGGAAGTCCAACGGCGCGTCGCGGTGGGTGCGGCGGCGCCGGGCGAGCCGGGCGGCGAGCTTGCGGGCCAACGGTTTGAGCGCCTCGCGGATGGCGGCCGCGTCCTTGCCGGAGGCGGAGAGGAAGTCGACGTCCTCGGGGAGCGGGGCCCGCAGCACCCGGGCGACGTCCTCGGGCCCGCGATCGGCGACGAGGCGGTCGCGGATCTCGGTCTGCAGCTCGGTGCGGAACTCGGCGATCCGCTCGTCCCGTTCCCGCTGGGTGAGGTAGGCGCCACCCTCATCGGACGAGTCCGCGGACAGACGGTCCAGGATGGCGGAGAGGTTCGCCGCGGCGAGGGCTCGGGACATGTAGTAGACCCCGGCCACCCGCCGCCCAGGCTCGAAGTTGGAGTGCCGGGTGACCAGCTGGGCGGCGATCGCACGCATCATGACCCGGTCGCGGTCGCGGATGGCCCGGTAGAGCATCTCGCCCAGCTCGCCGTCGGACATCCCGCCCAGCATTCCCTCGCCCTCAGGCGGCGAGGACGAGGACTCCACAGTGGACGCTGCGGAGGAGGACGGCGAGAGGTCACCCCGGCGACCCGCGAAGTAGAGGTCGAACACGGTCGTGAACGCCCGCAGGTGGTCCGGGTTCTTGACGAGCGTCGTCGCCAGCGCCGCCCGTACCGCCGGCCGGTCCTCGAGCGCGGTGTGCCGCAGCGCGGCGGCCGCGTCGATGTGTTCGGTCGGGGACACCGGTATCCCGACCGCCCGCAGCTCGGCGACCAGGCCGGCGAGGGTCTTCAGCACGGGGTCACCGGGTCAGGTCGGAGAGGCTGCCCTGGGCCTTGCGGATGTCGCTGGAGTACTTCAGCAGGACGTGCATCGTCTCCTGCAGGTGGTTGGACTCGATGTCCTCGACCCCGATCAGCAGCAGCGTCCGGGCCCAGTCCAGGGTCTCCGAGACCGACGGGCGTTTCTTCAGGTCGAGGTCGCGCAGCGCGTGCACGATCCGGGTGATCTGGGTGGCCAGGTGGTCGGAGATCTCCGGCACCCGGGTGAGCACGATCTCCCGCTCGCGCTCGATGCTCGGGTAGTCCAGGTGCAGGAACAGGCAGCGACGCTTGAGCGCCTCGGACAGCTCGCGGCTGCCGTTGGAGGTCAGGAAGACCAGCGGCACCTGGCGGGCGGTGATCGTGCCGAGCTCCGGGATGGAGACCTGGTAGTCGGAGAGCACTTCGAGCAGCAGCGCCTCGGTCTCCACATCGAGGCGGTCAACTTCATCGATCAGCAGTACGACGGGCTCGGTGGCGCGGATCGCCTCCAGCAGCGGTCGGGTCAGCAGGAAGTCCTCGCTGAACAGGTCGCTCTCGGTCTCCTGCCAGCTCGCGCCCTCGGCCCGGGACTGCAGCCGGAGCAGCTGCTTGCGGTAGTCCCACTCGTAGAGCGCCTTGCCCTCGTCGAGCCCCTCGTAGCACTGCAGGCGGATCAGCCGGGTCCCGGTGGCCGCGGCCACGCTCTTGGCCAGCTCGGTCTTGCCGGTGCCGGCCGGACCCTCGATGAGGACCGGCTTGCCGAGCCGGTCGGCCAGGTAGACCGAGCCGGCGGTCATCTCGTCGGACAGGTACGACACCCGCTTGAGAAGCGCGGCTACCTCATCCGCGCTGCCGAAGCGCGCACCTGTGGGACCCACGTCCGATCACCCTCCGTCACCTGATCTGCCATTGGGAAGGTAGATCGGGTACGTCGGCCGGGTCAATGGAAACGGGTAAGCATCACAGCGGCGCCGGGGCCGTACATCCGGCCCCGGCGCCTTCGTCAAAGCGTGATCGACGAGCGGGTCAGACGAACGCGTCGGTGATGCCGGTCGCGTTGCACGCGTTGGACGTGCAGGACAGGCCGTACATGTTCTCCACGGTACGCAGGACGGAGTAGTGCGTGATGTGCTCGGAGTAGCTACCGGTCCTGACCGACTGTCCATAGAAGACGGTGAAGATCTGGTTGCCGTGGTTGTCGTCGTCCTCGTCGAAGGTCACGATCAGCAGGCTGTTGTGCGTCTTGGCCCACTGCGCGTACGCGTCGATGTGGTTCTTCGCCCACGCGTCGCCGGTGGACACACTGCCGTCGTGCATGTCGTCGTTCAGGTTCGGCACCACGATCGACACCGTCGGCAGGGTGGTGAAGTCGGTCGGGAACCGGCTGAATCGCAGGTTCTGGCTGCTGGGGACGTTGCTGAAGTTGACCCAGGGGTTGTGCTTGCGGGCGTACGGGCCGCTGGTGCAGCCGGTGTACCCGTCCGACGGCATGCTCTCGGAGTAGCCGGCGAAGGTCAGGCTCGCCGCGTTGAGGCGGGAGGCCAGGTTGGCGCCCGTGAACGTGTGCGGGCAGGAGTCGTCGGTGACGCTCTGGGTGGAGCCGGAGAACAGGGCGAGGTAGTTCGGCTCGCTCGGGTGTCGGATGGCGAACGACTGCGTGAACAGCGCGCCGCCCTTGGCGAGAGAGGTCAGGTAGGTGGCCGGCCCATTGATCTGGCTGAACGCGTGATTCTCGTCGATGAGAATCACGATGTGCGCGGGGCGCGGCAGGGCGGCGTTGGCCGGACTGGCGAGTCCGACCACCGTGAGGGCACAGGCGAGGATGCCCGTCATGGCAATTCTGGTGATCCGCACATCAACCTCCTCAAATGAGTTGATGCGCGCCAGCCTTGACTCCGCAAGGTGACGGTTGGCTACCTTACCGTTAAGGCCCGCTGAATCCCTGGGAACACTACTTATGACCCTTTCCCGACCCGATCGGGGTTAGGCTACCGGTCGTCACGGTGGTATCGCTCCCAGTCGATACCCAACCAGGAGAGCGCACATGGCCTGCACGCACCCCACCGAGCCCGTGGTCACCGCGGCCGGACTCGACCGCCTGGCCCGCAGCTACGTCGCGACCAGAGGAACGGTCCGCCTCACCCGCCGGCGTCGGCGGGCTCTGCGCCGGCCGCCGCGCCCGCTGCCCGGAGTTCCGGCCACGCTCGGGCGTCGGCTGGCGGCCCGCCTGGTCGACCTGGCCACGGTGCTGGTGGTGGTCGCCGGCGTGGTCTTCCTGTTCGCCCGCGGACTGCCGGCCGTGCCCGGCAGCGATGTGTTCGAGCTGAGCCTGTTCCTGGTGGTCCTGCTCGGGTACGAGTTCCTGACGGTCGCCGTGTTCGGCCGTACCCTCGGCAAGTGGATCATGGATCTGCGGGTCATGAACGTGAACGGGTACCGGGCGGCGTGGTGGTCGGCGGCGGCGCGGGCCTGCCTGCCGTACGTGCTGAACGTGGTCACGTTCGGCATCTTCGGCGCGTGGTGCTACCTCTCGCCGATCATGGACGAGGGCGAGTGGCGGCGGGGCTGGCACGACCGGGCCGCCCGGACGGTGGTCGTCCACCAACCCTGAGATCATGCTCGGGTGGATCTCTATCTGGCCCGGCACGGCGAGGCGCAGGCCGAGGACCAACTGACCGACGTCGGCCGACGCCAGGCGATGCTGCTCGGTGAGCGGCTGCGATCGGTCCCACTGACCCGGGTGCACCACGGTCCGCTGCCCAGGGCGGCCGAGACCGCGGCCATCGTCGGGCAGTACCTCGACGGCGTCCCGATCGAGGCGGACGAGGCGGCCGGCGACTACGTGCCGTTCGTGCCTGATCCGGGCGACGTGCCGGCGGCGTTCGCGGGCTGGGTCCGGGCGATGGGGCCGGCCGACAACGAGTTGGCCGCGGCCGCCGAAGAACGTTTCACCGGTACGGGCGACGGCGCCACGCTGGTCGTCACGCACAACTTCCTGATCGCCTGGCTGGTCCGCGCGGCGCTGGGCGCCCCGCCGGCCCGCTGGCTCGGGATGACGTTCTGCAACGCCGCGCTCACCCTCATCCGGTACACGCCGCAGCGACCGCCGTCGATCCTGCTCTACAACGACCAGAGCCATCTGCCAGAGGAGCTGCGCTGGACCGGTTTCCCGCCGGGACTGCGCCCCTGACGTAGAGGTGGCTCCGCGCCGTTGGCGGTGACACCGGCGGGGTCAGCCCCGCGGAGCCAGCTGGGTGACGAGGTCGGCCGCGTCGACCAACCGCACCCGGGCCGGGTCGAGCGGACCGGGATACAGCGCGCACACCTCGGCGCCGTCGGGCACGTCGGCCGACCCATGGACAAGAACCTGAAGCCCAGCACCATCCGATGTGGACACATCGTCCGGCGGACCAGTCCGGAGACGGCCGTAGAAGGCGGCCGGCGCCTCATCCTCACGGCGCCGGTAGGTGGCGCCGTCCTGCCCGTCGCGCACCACAACGGAGGTCGCTCGGGCCGCGGCCAACAGCCGTCCGAGCTCGCCGATGCTGACCCGCGATCCCTGCTCGAAGTGCTCGAGCATCGCGGACGCTGTTCTGGCCAGCTGTGTATGGTGCCGGTGCACGGCGTGGCAATCGCCGTTCAGCCGCGGAGCGACGTCGATCCATCGCATGGTCGCCTCGCGCAGGTCGACCACCAAGGCCAGGCTGCCGCGGTTGGGACCGGTCAGGTCGAAGCGCTGCTCCACCGCGCGTGCGTCGAAGATTTCCCCCTCGGTCGGTGGGGCCGCCCGGACCATCCAGCCGGCGAACGCCTCGGCCATGTCCAGGAACGGCACGCTGTTGTAGGAGAACACGACGACTACGGCGTACCGTGCCAGCGCCGCCAGGTCGTCCACATCGAGGTCGACGAACTCTGTCGCGCCGAGTGGGGCGGGGGCGGACGTGAGGTCGCCCGAGTGGACCGCCGCGTCGCTGAGCACCCGCAGGTTGGTGTAGTCGCAGGTCGCCACGTGGTTCCACACCGAATCGAACAGCGCAACCGACAGGTCCAGATCGACCCGCTGGCCCGGGTTCTCCATCCAGTGGCAGAACAGCCGCAGGTACCGGCCGGGTGGGATTGGCAGCACGCTGCCCCGGGCCAGGGTGACGATCGCCCGCGCGGCGCTCCGCTGCGCGAACGGCACGATCAGTTGATCGGCGCCTTCGTCCACGACGGCCCGCTCGACCGGCTCCAACAGGCATGCGCGCGCCAGAAGTTCGCCCTCGATCGCCGCAACGGTCCGGGCGACCACGTGCGGGGGCAGCGGGTGTCGCGCCTCGTCGACCGCGTACGCGCCGCGAGCCGGGAAGAAGACGCGGGATCCGGGGTCGTCCTCGGCCGCCTCGATAGGCGTGGGCCGCGACATCGTCCGGGTCCGCACAACGCCGAGCGCGGATAGCAGCACCGCCGCGGAGACTCTGGGCAGGGCCGCGTCCAGGGCGGCCACGACCGCGTCGATCTGGTCGGGCCGGGCCGTGCGCAGCAGGTGATCCAGCCGCCGCAGCAGCTCGCCAGGGCGGTGCCGGCTGAGCAGGTTCGCGACGTCATCGACCCGGCCATCCACAATGGATAGTTCGATCCGCCGGCTGAACGTGGACAACCGGATCCGGTCGCCCGCGACCAGTGCGCCCGGCGTGTCGGCCGCGGCGGCGGTGAGGAAGGCTGCGGCCGGGTGCGAGCTGAGCCGGGTGGCGCGCAGCGCCGCGAACGCGACCGCCACGGGCGGATGGCGGCGGGCCGCCTCGCCGGGGTGCAACCGCTCGGCCGCGCGGATCCACGTGCGCGCGTGCCGGCGCAGGTCCTCGGCGAGCAGCTCGGGGTTGAGCCGAGCGAGCAGGGCGAGGGCCAGTCGGCGCACCGGCCGGGACAATGTCCCGAACCGCGGCCGGTCGAGTAGCGACGGCTCTCCTCCGGACAGGACGACGAGGGCACGCAGGACGTCGGTCGCCGTGTCCACCAGCCGCGACACGACCGCCTCCACCGAGGGCCCGGGCGGGACCGAAGGTCCGGCGAGCAGCCAGGCCACCAGGCGAGCCTTGGTCTCGCGGCCCGGGACCGCTTCTGGCACCCAGGACAGATCCGACCGCGACCGGAGGTCCAGCAGGATGGACAGATCGGCGGCGTCCAACGGGGACAGCGCGGTCGGACGCGCGAGCAGGACGGCGAGCTCGGTCGCGGCGTCCGCGGCGAGGTCGGTGCCCAGGTGCAGGGTGCGCAGCCGGGCCGGTAGGTCGTCGCGGGTCAGTGGTTCGCCGGTCTGGGGGTCGAGGACCGGCGGCCGTTCGGTCGCCGGTCGCAGGAACGGGTCGTCGAGGTCGATCCGGCGGTGGCAGATCGGACAGGCCGAGAAGTCCGCCCCGTCGAAGCAGGCGTGGCAGACCAGGTGCCCGCACGGATTGACCGGCTCGACCAGTCCGGGTACTCCACAAAGGACACACGGTTGGTCGGGCGCCTGGAACAGGATGGTCAGCACGCGATCCACGTAGTACCCGAGCGTGTTGGCCGGCACACCCGTGGGGAAGGACCGGAACAGCGGCACGTGGGGCCGGTCGGCGCCGAGCAGCGTGTCGGCGTCGGTGATCAGGGCGGCGCCGAGCCCTGCGAGGTCGGCCGGGTCGAGCCGGACCAGGGCCTCGCGTAGCGGCACCGACAGCAACCAGCCGCGCTCGACCAGGTCGGTCTCGAGCAGCTCCACCCCCGGCTCGGACTCGGGGACCACCGGGGCGGAGGCAGCGACGTCGACATACACGGTGGCCCGGCGCCGGAGCAGAACCCGGCCCGGCGTCTCGGTCGGCGTGATGGTGGTCGTCGGTCGGGTGCGCAGCGCCATCGGCAGTCCTGGAGTGAGGTGTCGGCGGCGGGCCGGTGATGCGGTGCGCTGGGAAAGAATTTAAAAAATTCTGGGGAGAAGGAAGCACACCAGAGAGCCGGCCCGCCAGCCCAGGACCATACCGTCGCGCAGGGTTCCCCGCATCCGCCTATCGGGTCTCCGACCATCACTGGACCAACCCGGCCGGCCGACCGCGGCGAGCTGAGCGGCGTCGTCACCGTCCGCGATCGGCCGTAGACATGGGGTGCCGACGCCGGGTGAGGGAGACTCGGCCGACCGGCCTGCCGCGGCGGTCGGCGACCGCCGCGGCAGGCCCGCCCTCAGGCCACGGGTTCCAGTACGAACAGCGGGATGACCCGCGACGTCTTGGCCTGGTAGTTGGCGTAGTCGGGGAACGCCGCGACCGCCCGCTCCCACCACTGCTCCTTCTCCGGGCCGGTCACCTCCCGCGCCACCATCTCGTACCTGGCCGGGCCGTCCTGCAGGGTGATGTTGGGGTGCGCGGAGAGGTTGTAGTACCAGACCGGGTTCTTGGGCGCCCCACCGATCGAGGCCACGGCGGCGTAGCGGCCCTCGTGCTCGACCCGCATCAGGGGAATCTTGCGGACCTTGCCCGACCGGGCACCCTTCAACGTGAGCAGCACGACGGGCATGCCGCGCAGGGTCGTGCCCTGCGTGCCGCCGGAGCTCTCGTACTCCTCGACCTGCTTGCGTACCCACTCGAACGGATGCGGTTCGAACTCTTCGTCAGGCATGGATCCCAGTCTGCCACCGCAGGGCCGATGCGAGCCGGCCAGGCGGGCACTAGGGTGGCGGCGTGCGCCGTCTCTTCAACGCCGTCATGTCCAAGCTGCGCCGCACGGCGCCGCCGCCACCCCGGACGCGTCGGGCGGTCACCCAGGTCGGGCCGCCGTCCGGCCGGCACCTCGAGTACGCGCCGAAGCTCGACGGCCGGGCCGACCCTGGCGAGATCGTGTGGACCTGGGTCGCGTACGAGGAGGACGCCGATCGCGGCAAGGACCGCCCGGTGCTGGTGGTCGGGCGTGACCGGTCCGTCCTGTTAGGACTGATGCTCTCCAGCAACGAGGAGCGGGACGGGCAGCACAACTGGTTCGCGCTCGGATCCGGGGCGTGGGACGGGGCGCACCGGCCCAGCTGGGTCCGGCTGGACCGGGTGCTGCGGGTCCCCGAGGACGGCATCCGGCGCGAGGGCGCGGTGCTGGACCGGGCGCGGTTCGACGCCGTGGCCAAGCGGCTGCGGGCGGACTACGGCTGGAGCTGAGCGTCGTCCGCCTGGTCGAGCTGGCGCAGGAACGCGGCGAGCTGCCGGTTCAACTCGCCCGGGTCGTACAGCGGCATGGTGTGGTGGGTGGCGCCGGGGATGATGGCGGTCTCCACGTCGGGCAGCAGTTGCCGGGCGACGCTGGCGATGTGACGCGGGTCGTGGGCCCGGCTGTTTTCGCCCAGCAGCACCAGGGTCGGCGTGGTCATGCCGCGCAGCTGTTGCGGGGTGGGGCGCCTGGGCAGCAGCAGCTTGCCGCGCGGGAAGTCGGTCGCGCACTGCCGCACGAGGTCCACCCAGTCCTCGTCCAGCTCCGCCCCACCGGTCT
>Ga0068864_100004585_pt1 | contig 11336 bp, 10 predicted proteins | sample KBSSwiS72_FD_66586 | JGI IMG/M metagenome (GOLD analysis project Ga0068864, IMG submission 66586) | Switchgrass rhizosphere microbial communities from Kellogg Biological Station, Michigan, USA - KBS Switchgrass S7-2 | ecosystem: Host-associated > Plants > Roots > Rhizosphere > Soil ...
GAGCAGAGTCTCCATGGCTTTCCACCTTGTATCGGGATCCGCGCCCTGGCCCTCCACCCAATGCCGGACCATCTGCTCCCCCAGGCCGTAGTTAATGACATAGCTGCGGTATTTGTCCGTGAAGCTGACCGACTGCTCGGCGCGCGCCTTGGAGATCAGCATGTACTTTTGGCTCAGCGCGACGGCCTGGTCGCGGGTGAGCTTGCCGTCCAGATAGTCGGCCGCGATGGTCATGCGGGCGCCGGCCAGGTCCTTTTGCATCTCCCGGAGCGCCGCGAACTTCGGTGCGGTCTTGGGATCGAGCCCCGCGAGCGGGTAGAGCACCTCGGCCTCGAACGCTGTGCGCTGCTCGCCCGGGAACGCCAGTTCGTAGCCGTAGTTGCCCTCGCCCTCGGCGATGAACGACAGCGGGCTGAACAGGGGATAGACCTCGAACTCGGTCCAGCCGCGGCCTTTCACTAAGCGATCCTCCAAGAGGGCATTGTGGGTGTGGTGGCCCGGGTAGCCCTCGTGGCATCCGAGGTCGACCGCGCGATCGATGAAGATCGGCAGGTCGGTATTCACCTGGATCAGCGACCGGGCGTTCCCCTGGTACCAGTTGTAGCCCGACCAGGACTTGTCGGTGACAAACTCGAGCTTGAAGGCCTCGTTGGCCGGCAACTTGATGTGCGCCAGCGTGCGACGGCGGCACTCGGCGATGGCGGCCTGCATCACCGGCTCCAGGCGGTCCTTCGGGATGACGTAGCCGGACTTGAAGGCATCGATGCGGTCGGACAGGTTGCCCGCGCCCGGGAAGAGCGCCTCGATGCGGGCGAGCAAGGGATCGTAGGCCGTGAGCGGCTTCAGGTCCGGCCGCACGTTGAAGAGAGCCTGCGCCTCCTCGCGGAACGCGGGCTTCTTGCCATCGATCATGTCGAGCCGGAACCGCTCCGCCTTGAGCTGCGCAATCAGGAAGGCTCGGCGCCGTGCGTCGAGTGGCGCGAGCGTTTTAGAATCGACGGCCTCGACTCCGGCGATCAGACGGTCAGCTTCGGTCTTGAGTTCGGCCGTCGTCCCGGGGTGCGCCTTGGCGTCGTCCTCCCACGCCTTGGGGCCATAGTAGGCGTCGACGAAGCCCGCCTCATGCTCGCCGATGCGCAGGGTCAGCTTCACGAACGCCTCGGCCGCCTGGTCCAGCTGCGCGGCCCGCACGGGCGCTGCAGCCATCAGCGCCAACGAGAGAGCGGTGGTGGCGAGGACGCGGAGACTGGGCATAGAGATTCCTGAACGGGCCTGTGACGCGCCCATGTCTAAGGTCCGAGCGGCCCAGCTACAAAGCCGATTTGACTCCGCTTCGCCGGCCCCCGATCTAAGCCGCATGATCGACGACCTATATTCGGCGAAGCTCCTGAAGCTGGCGGGCAACATGCCCCGCGCCGGGCGGCTGCCCAACCCGCAGGCCAGCGTCGAGAAGATCGCCAAGCTGTGCGGCAGCCGGGTGCTGGTCGACGTCACCGTCGAGGGCGATCGCGTCGCCGACTTCGCCCAGGAGGTGAAGGCCTGCGCGCTGGGTCAGGCGGCGGCCTCGGTGCTCGGTTCGAACGTGGTCGGCGCCAGCCTTGAGGAGCTGGAGACCGCGCGGCGTCAATTGAGGGCGATGCTGAAGGAGGGCGCCTCGGCGCCCGATGGCCGTTTCGCGGACCTGGCGCTGCTGGAGCCGGTGAAGGACTATCCCGCGCGGCACGCTTCGACGATGCTGGCGTTCGAGGCGGTCACCGAGGCGGTGCGGCGCGCGACCGGCGGGGAGACCGCCGCCTGAGTCCGGAGCTTAAGACGTCGATGGCCGATTTCATTTTCCTGATGCACGACGACGCCCCGGGCGGCGAGGCCCACGACTGGGACTCCTACCTGACGCGGCTTCGGGAGACGGCGGACTTCCAGGGCGGCAGCGCGATCGGGCTGGGCTGCTGCGAGCGCAAGTCCGGCCAGCCGCCGGCCCCGACCGCCCACATCACAGGCTTCATCCGCGTCTCCGCCGACGATCTGGCGCACGCCCGCAGGCTCCTGGCGGGCAATCCGGTCTACGAGGCCGGCGGCACGGTGGAAATCCGCGAATTGCCGCGCGGAAGTTGAGCCCGTAGGTTCCGCTTTAACCCTTCGCGTGCTATGCGGACCGCCCATGTTGACGCTGGCTGATCAATACCGCGCCGCCCAAACCTCCGCGCTCCGCGCGTTCGAGGGCGAGAGGGCGTGGATGACTGGGCGAACTAGCCCCGCCGGCGCGGCTTGATCCACTGCTAGGCGCAGCGTACTCGCGTCGCCTTTCCTCAAGATCCTCGTAGCCGGCATGACTTTCTACGAACGCTGCGTCAGAGGCGCCCTTCGCGCCTACAAGCTGACGCTTTCGCCGCTGATCGGGCGGCATTGCCGGTTCCTTCCGACCTGTTCGGAATACGCCGCCGAAGCTCTGATCAGCCACGGCCCGTGGCGAGGCGCGTTGCTCGCTGGCCACAGGCTGTGTCGTTGCCATCCCTGGGGCGGTGGATCGGGCTACGACCCGGTTCCGCCCCCGCGCAAAGCACCCGAAGGTGACGCGCGAAAGTGGACCTGTGAATCATGATCGACCTGATTTTTCCCGATGGCTCCAAGCGACCGTTCGACGACGGCGTGACGGGCAAGGATGTCGCCGCCTCCATCGCCGTCTCGCTGGCGAAGAAGGCGGTGCTGGTGAAGCTTGACGGCGAGCTTCTGGACCTCGACCGGCCGCTGCCGCATGGCGGCAGGTTCGAGATCCTGACGCGTGAGAGCCCAGACGCGCTGGAGACGATCCGCCACGACGCCTCCCACGTCATGGCCGAGGCGGTGCAGGAGTTGTTCCCCGGCACGCAGGTCACGATCGGCCCCTCCATCGAGGACGGCTTCTACTACGACTTCGCCCGCGACGAGCCGTTCAGCCTGGACGACCTGGCCAAGATCGAACAGCGCATGAAGGAGATCGTCGACCGCGACGAGAAGATCGAGCGCGAGGTCTGGAAGCGCGACGAAGCGATCGAACATTTCAAGTCGATCGGCGAGCTCTACAAGGCCGAGATCATCGAGGGGATTCCCGCCGGCGAGGACGTCAGCGTCTATCGCCAGGGCGCCTGGAAGGACCTCTGCCGCGGCCCGCACCTGCCGTCGACGAAGGCGGTGGGCAAGGCGTTCAAGCTGACGAAGCTGGCCGGCGCCTATTGGCGCGGGGACCACCGCAATCCGATGCTGCAGCGGATCTACGGCACGGCCTGGGCCTCCGAGGCCGACCTTGAGGCGTACCTCCACCGCATCGAGGAGGCCGAGAAGCGCGACCACCGCAAGATCGCCAAGGCCATGGACCTCTTCCACCTGCAGGAAGAGGCCAAGGGGATGATCTTCTGGCACCCCAAGGGCTGGACGCTCTACCGCACGGTCGAGGCCTATATGCGCCGGCGGCTGGACGCGGACGGCTATGTCGAGGTCAAGGCGCCGATGATCATGGACCGCGAGCTCTGGGAGAAGTCCGGCCACTGGCAGAAGTTCGGCCAGAGCATGTTCACGTGCGAGACGGCCGAGGGCGAGATGCTGGCCGTGAAGCCGATGAACTGCCCCGGCCACGTGCAGATCTTCAACCACGGACAGAAGAGCTACCGCGACCTGCCGCTGCGCATGGCCGAGTTCGGCGCCTGCCACCGTTACGAGCCGTCGGGCGCGCTGCACGGGATTTTCCGGGTCCGCGGTTTCACGCAGGACGACGCGCATATCTTCTGCCGCGAGGACCAGATCGAGGCGGAGTCCACGAAGTTCGTCCGCCTGCTCGAGAGCGTCTACGCCGACTGCGGCCTGGAGCTGCACGCCGTAAAGCTGGCGCTGCGTCCGGATCAACGGTTTGGCACGGACGAGGTCTGGGACGAGGCCGAGCAGAAGCTGGAGCGCGCGGCGATCGCGGCCGGCTGCCAGGTGGAGATGCTGCCGGGCGAGGGGGCCTTCTACGGCCCCAAGCTGGAGTTCCACCTGCGCGACGCCATCGGCCGGACCTGGCAGTGCGGCACGCTGCAGCTCGACTACGTGCTTCCCGAGCGGCTGGACGCGGAATATGTCGCCGAGGATGGCTCGAAACAGCGGCCTGTCATGCTGCATCGCGCGATCTGCGGATCGATGGAGCGCTTCCTTGGCGTGATGATCGAAAACTACGCTGGCGCGTTCCCGCTCTGGCTGGCCCCCGTTCAGGTCGTGGTCGCGACGATCACGTCCGACGCCGACGACTACGCCCGCAAGGTGGCGCGGGTGCTGGCGGCGAAGGGCCTGCGCGTGGAGACGGACCTGCGCAATGAGAAGATCAACTACAAGGTGCGCGAGCACAGCCTCGCCAAGGTTCCGGTGATCGCGGTGGTGGGTCGCCGGGAGGCCGAACTGGGCCAAGTCGCCCTGCGCCGGCTCGGTTCCGACGGGCAGGAGGTGATCGGGCTGGATGAGGCTTCGATCGCGCTTGCGTTGCAGGCCGACCCGCCCGACATTGTCCGCGGACGGGTCATGTCGCACGTCGGCGACGGGGAGGCTGGATGAACGGCATCGCCGCACCTATCCTCGCAGCGGAGCCTTACGAGACACCGACCGCCCTGGCGCCTCGCCGCAGCGTGTCGGTGATCATGGTCGTCTACATGACCGGTGAGGCCCTGCAGCAGAGCGTGCAGTGCGTGCTGAGCGATGCGCTCGTCGACGAATTCGTCATCGTCGACAACGGCTCGACCCCTGTCGACGCCCAGTGGCTGCGCAGCCTCGCCGAGCGCGACGGACGGGTGCAGCTGCTGTCCGGCCACGGCAACATCGGGTTCGCCCGCGGCGCCAACCGGGGCGCGAGCCACGCCAAGGGCGATGCGTTGGTGTTCCTCAACCCCGACGCCTTCCTGCAGCCTGGCTGCATCGCCGAGCTGGTGCGCGAGGCGCAGGCGCATCCCACGCCCTGCATCGTCGGCGGCCGGGTTCTGAACGCCGACCGCACAGAGCAGCGCGGCGCGCGCCGCGGAGACATCACGCCGATGACTGCGCTGATGTCCCTCAGCCGGCTCGCCCAGAAGGTCCCGGCCTGGCGCCGGTACGAGGTGCACTGGGAAGCCGACGCCGCGCCCGACGCGGTGGCCGCGGTTCCGACCATCTCGGGCGCCTGTTTCTGCATGCGCCGCGAGGACTTCGACGCGCTCAACGGCTTCGATGAGAAGTACTTCCTGCACGTCGAGGACGTCGACCTCTGCTGGCGCGTACGCCAGGCGGGCGGAAAGGTGCTGTTCCATCCCAAGGCCGAAGTAATCCACCTGGGCCACACCAGCCGCACCAGCGCGCTGGCGGTGGAATTCCACAAGGGCGTCGGGCTCGCCCGCTATTTCCGCAAGCGCGCGGACGGGATCTCGCAACAGCTGGTGGCCTGGCTGCTCTCGCCGGTGATCGTCTGCACCGCGCTCGTCCGCCCGGTGCTTTGGCGGCTCAAGAACCGGATTTCCTAGGCCCCGACCTCCGACTGGACGAACGGATCAGGCTGGGATTGGAAACGTCCCCGCGCGGCTCACCGAGGCGGCGGGCGGTTTGCCGAGGATTCCGGCCATCCACTTGGCGGTCGTGATCAGGCCGTCGAGGTCGTAGCCGGTCTCGAAGCCGGCGCGTCCGAGCATGTATACGAGGTCCTCAGTGCCGATGTTGCCGGTGGCGTCGGGGGCGAAGGGACAGCCGCCTAGGCCGCCGCAGCTTGCGTCCAGCACGTCGACTCCGGCCTCAACGCTGGCATAGGCGTTGGCGAGACCGGTGTTGCGGGTGTCGTGGAAGTGCATCCGCAGGCGCTGGTCCGGCGCGGCCTTGCGCGTGGCCTCGACCCGTTTGCGCACCAGCCAGGGGTCGGCCACGCCGATGGTGTCGGCGAGGGCGATCTCGGCCACCCCGGCCTCGGCCGCGGCGCGGACGATCCGCAGCACCTGTTCCTCCGAGACCTCGCCGTCGAAAGGACAGCCGAAGGCCACCGAGATGGTCACGGTGATCGGCGGGCCGCCCTCCGCCTTCTGGCGCGCGGCGATCGCCTGCATTGCCAGGGTCTGCTCCTCGGCGGAGGCGCCCTGGTTGCGGATCCCGAAGCCGTCGGTGGCGCAGACCACCACATTGGCCTCGTCGCAGGCGGCCGCCACGCAGCGGTCCCAGCCGCGCTCGTTCAGGACCAGGCCGATCCGCGAGCGGCCAGCCGTATGCGGCAAGGCGGCGGAAATCTCCTCGGCGCCGGCCATCTGTGGCACGCGCTTGGCGTTGACGAAGGAGACCGTCTCCATGCGCCGCGCGCCGGCGGCCTCCAGCCGGTGGATGAATTCCAGCTTCTGGTCGACTTCCAGCAGCGCCTTTTCGTTCTGCAGCCCGTCGCGTGGGCCGACCTCGACGATTTCGATATGGCGGCTCATTGGCCCGGTCCTCCTGCGCCCCCGGCGTCGGCGGCCTCGTAGACCCGCAGCGTGGTCTCATCGCCGTTCGAGTAGTCGAGGCCCTTGATAGTGGCCACCACGTAGGCGCTGGCGCCGTAAACCGCCAGGGCCTGGCGGAACGCCTTGTCCTCCCGCTGCTCGACGATCGCCGGACGGTTCTCGTAGATCGCGCGAGCGGCCTCGCCGGCGCCTTCCAGTTCGGTGGGGGTGCCGAGCGCGAAGACCAGGCTGGGTTCGGCGTAGCCCGCCACCGCCACCGGCGCCTCGGCGATGCCCTGGCGGGGGAGGAGGCGCGCCTGGGCCATGGCCCTCTCGGTCCGGTCCGACAGCCAGAGCGGATCGAGCCTGGGGGCGAGACCGGCCGCCAGCGCCGCGTGCCCGGCAAGACCCAGCCCCAGCGCCGCCGCCACGGCGCCTCGCGCGGCCCGGCGCACGATCATGTAGCCGCCGATCACGCCCGCGGCGGCCAGCAACAGCCCGGCCACCGCCGCGGCGGTGACGTCGGACGGGTCGCCGTAGAGCGAGAGCAGGTAGAAGACGCCGACCGCAAGCGCGGCGCCGACGACGGCTGAGAGCGCCGCGCCGGCCCAGCGCACCCGAGCGCCCAGCGGCTGGGTGAGGGCGGCGGCGGCCAGCCAGGCGACCGCGCCGTAGAGCGGCAGCGGATAGTGGACGAGCTTTGTGGGCATGGCCTCGAAGAGCGCCCAGGCCGGCAGGAACCAGGCCAGCGCGAAGCGGACGCCGGGCTCGCGACGGCGCTTCCAACCCACGACCACGGCGGCCGGCAGGAGCAGGGTCATCGGGAACATCAGGAGCGGCGCCAAGAGCGTGTGGTAGCCGGGGGGCGCGCCGTGCGTCTCCTGGCCGCCCGCGAGCTTGGGCGCGAGGTCACCGGTGAGCGCGGTCGTCCAGAAGCTGCCGTCCGTGGCGACTGTCACCGCGCCCGCCCACGGCCCGACGACGGCGGCGACCAGGATCAGGCCCCAGATCCATTTGAGCTCCTTCAGCCACCCGACGCGGCGGTCGAAGGTCAGGAGGCCCGCCAGCGTCAGCGCAACCACTAGCGGCGCGATCGGGCCCTTCACCAGGATGGCGGCGGCCAGCGCCAGCCAGAACACCGCCCAGATCGAGCGGCCGACCGGCGGGCCGTCACGGGCGGCGGCGTAGATCCGCGCCAGCGCCGCCAGCGCCAGGGTGGTCGTCCCGCAGAGCACCGCGTCGGTCTTGGCGATCAGGGCCTCGGTCGAGAGCAGGAAGGTCGTTCCCAGCATGGCGCCGGCCAGCAATCCCGCGGGCGCGCCGAAGAAGGCCGAAGCGCCCCAGGCGCAGGCCGCGGCCGCCAGCATGGCGCCCAGCAGGGACGGGATCCGGTAGGCCCAGATCTGCCGCGCCTCAGGACTGGAGAACAGCGAGACGCTGGCCGCCTGCAGCCAGTGGATCCCCACCGGCTTCTTGAAACGCGGCTGGTCCTGGTAGTGGATCACCACGAAGTCGCGGGTCTCCAGCATCTGGGCGGTGGCTTGGGCGAAGCGTGATTCGTCGCGGTCGAGCGGCGGAACGGCCAGCATGCCCGGCAGCCCGGCGATGAAGGCCACCAGCGCCGCCATGGCGGGACCGCGCCAACTGCGGCTGAAGCGCGCCAGTTCACCCTCGAGCGTCATTGCGTCCTGCATAAAGCGTGACCGAGGAAAGGGTACTGGTTTCGGCGCCGGTCGCGCTTTAAATTTCGAGTCCCGGAGGTTCCGGCCGCTCCGCGACGGCAAGTCGCTCGCACGATCCTTCCCAACGCCGGCTTTTCCGCTATGGGAGGCCGATGGCGAAAGCTCCACCGACCCCGTCCACCCCCGATGTCTCCGTTGTGGTTCCGGTCTTCGACGAGGAGGGCGCCGCCCCGGCGCTCGCCCGCGAGATCGCGGCGGCGTTCAAGGGGCGCAACTTCGAGGTCGTCTTCGTCGACGACGCCAGCCGCGATGGCACCCGAACCGCGCTTAAGGCGCTCAGCGGCGAGATCCCGCAATTGCGGGTGCTGGTCCACCGCAAGAATTCCGGTCAGAGCCGAGCGATCCGCTCGGGCATCCTAGCGGCTCGCGCCCCAATCATCCTGACCCTCGACGGCGACGGCCAGAACGACCCAGCGGATGGGCCGGGCCTGGTCGACGCGTTGACCGCCGGTCCGCCGGAGCTGGCGCTGGTCGGGGGCGAACGGGTGAAGCGGCAGGACAGCTTCGCCAAGCGGGTCGCCAGCCGCATCGGCAACGGCACGAGGAAGCGCCTGCTGAACGACAAGGCCAACGACACCGGGTGCGGGTTGAAGGCATTCCGCCGCGAGGCGTTCCTGCGGCTTCCCTATTTCGACCACATCCACCGCTACCTGCCGGCTCTCATGCAGCGGGAAGGGTATCTGACGGCATTTCGGCCGGTGCACCACCGCCACCGCGAGAGCGGGGTCTCCAAGTACACCAACCTCGGCCGGCTCTGGGCCTCGCTCTCGGATCTCTTCGGCGTGGTCTGGCTGCAGGCCCGCGCCCGCAACCCCGGCGGCGTCGACGAGGTCTAGGCCGGCACCCGGCCCAGCGTCGCCTTGGCGCTGGCCAGCCCTGCATCCATGCGGTCGGACAGATAGGCGGCCATCGCTTCGGGCAGGACGTCCACGGTCCAGACCAGCCGGCTCTTGCCAGGGGCCTCGTCGAGCACCTGGAAGGACGCGCTGTGGTGGGCCAGCCGCTCGTTATCGATGGAATAGGCGAGGCGGCGGCGATCGTGGTCGACGCCCAGGAACAGCTCCTTGGCCACTGTCCCGTCGCCGAAGGTCACCATCCGCGCGCCGGGGACGAGCTCGACATTGGTGACGAAGCCCGGCGCGAAGCGGCGATGGACGGCTCCGAAATCGGCGACCGCGTCCCAGACCGCGCCCGCGGGCGCGTCGATGGTTATCTCTTTGATTATGGTAGCCATTTCCGATCTCCATTGAGACCGGCAGTTTGCCAGGATCAGCCGGGCGAGGCTGGCGGATTCCGGACGAGGTCGGCAGGCCTAGGTGAGCGCGGTGAGGATCAGGGTCACGACGGCGACGTCGATGAAGCGGAAGGCGAATTGCGTCATGGCTCGGCCCGTGATCGAAAGATTTGATCAAGGTTAAGCAAGACCGGCGCCAGCCGGCGGGAGAGGCCGTGGCCCTGTTCTTCGATGCGGAATGGTTCGACGCCCGCCTCAGCGAGCGAGGCCTCTCGCGCCAGGTGATGGCCGCCGCCGCGGGCATGGATGAGGGCGACTTGGCGCTGGTGTTCAAGGACCAGAGGGAGCTTTCCGCCGGGGAGGTGGCGGCTTTTGCCGAGCTGCTCGGTGTCGCGGCTAGCGAGGTGGCCTCGCGTGCTGGGATCTCGACGCCTGTTCCAGGTCAGGACGCCGCCGCCAGGATCGGTGCGCTCGAGCGGCGGGTGGCGGCGCTGGAGGCCGAAGTCGCGCGCCTGCGAGGCGGAACGACCGGCTAGCTAGGCCGTGGCGGCGGTGGCCGCCTCAGCCGCCAAGGGCGGGCGGGAATGGACGATCGAAGTCATGAAGCCTGGCGTGAGGTCCGTGAGGACCAATTCCGCACGAAGTTGACGAGCCAGGGAGTTCACAACGCTCGTGCCTAAACCGACCCGATGTGAGGGCGACGGCGGACTGCGCCCGACCCCAGTGTCTGAGACCGACAGCGTCCAGCCATCGTCCCGCACCGCATAATCCACGATGATGAACCCGTGCTCTCCATCGGGAAAGCCGTGCTTTAGCGAGTTGATCACCAGCTCCGCCACGATCAGACCTAGGCTGACCACCTCGTGTGACGAGACGACCGCCATGTCGGCGCGCACGTTGAGCTCGGTCTCGCGACCCTCGCCGGCCATGGAGGATTCCAGGCTCGCGCACAGGTTGGTCAGGTAGGGGCCGACCTCCACCATGCCGACGCCCAGCTCCAGGTGGCGCTGGACGGCGGCCACCGCCATGACGCGGTCGTGGGCGTCCAGCAGGTGGCGGCGGGTCTCGGCTATGTCCGACGCGCGGGCCTTGAGCTGCAGCACGCTGGCTATGATCTGCAGGCTGTTGGCGATGCGATGCTGCATCTCAACGAGCAGCATGGCGCGTTCGCGTAGCAACTCGTCCTTCTCCATCAGCAGGGTCATGATCTGCCGCTCGGCCGCGCGGGCCTCGGTGACGTCCTCCACCGAGAGTAGGATCCGGGCGTCTTGATCCTCGTCGTAGTCTACCAGCTGGACGTTGAGGACGAGTCGGCGAGGGTCCTGGTCCGGCCGCACGAGGTCGACGTCGTAAGGTCCGGCGTCCAACCCGTCCGACAGCGCGCTGTCCAGCAGGTTGCGCAGCACCGCCATGTCCCACTCGCCGCCGCCGATCTCAGTGAGCAGGCGGCCCTCGGCGTCCAGCCCGTGGATCTCGAAGGCCGCGCAGAAGGAGCGGCTCGCGGAGAGCACGCGCAGGTCGCCGTCAATCAGCAGGAGTGGTAGGTGCGAGGTGTTTATGAGGGCTCGGGCGAGGCTGACCGTCGACTTCATCTGTGCGGCGGACGACTCGGAGATCATAGCGGCATCCTGACGGCCCTGAGGCTCGCGGAGCGAGACCCTCTGGCCGTTCGCCAGCAGCGGGCGCATCTCAGGGCGACCGTCGCAGACCAGCCTATGTTAGCACATCGGCCCAGGAATGGACCTGCTGCGCTCGTGTGTCGTCGCAATCACCGCTAGCGGGACAATGCAACCGTTTACTCGTGGTTGTGTTGTTGTAGCGGGCTCGCCGTGTTGGCGGCTGACATTTCCGAAAATCTGCTTGGGTACGGCTTTCGCTCCGCGAGCCTCCAGTCCGTCGAAGGGTCAGCCGTGGCTGCCCAATCCACCGATTCGG
>Ga0068864_100004586_pt1 | contig 11336 bp, 11 predicted proteins | sample KBSSwiS72_FD_66586 | JGI IMG/M metagenome (GOLD analysis project Ga0068864, IMG submission 66586) | Switchgrass rhizosphere microbial communities from Kellogg Biological Station, Michigan, USA - KBS Switchgrass S7-2 | ecosystem: Host-associated > Plants > Roots > Rhizosphere > Soil ...
CTGAATCACCTCGAAGAGCGGCTGATCGCGTTCCTGATGGGCGCGGCGACGCTCCTCATTTTTGTCGCCGTGCTGCATCGCTACGCCGCCGGCATGGCGATCCCCGGCGTGCAGGACGCGCTGCTGAAGATTGATCTCTCGTGGGCGCAGGAGCTTTGCATTTACATGTTCGTGTGGATGGCGAAGTTTGGCGCCGCCTACGGTGTGCGCACCGGTATCCACGTCGGCGTGGACGTAATGATTAACCGCTTGCCGGGCGCCACGCGCAAGGCCTACGTGCTGTTCGGGCTGCTGGCGGGCGCGACATTCACCGCGATCGTCGGCACGCTGGGCGCGACATTCACGTGGGATATTGCGCATACCAGCTCGACCTCGCCCGACCTCGAGATCCCCAAGTGGATCGTCTACCTGTGCATCCCGCTCGGGTCGTACCTGATGTGCTTCCGCTTCCTGCAGGTGGCGTGGCAATTCGCGCGGACCGGCGAGCTGCCCCACCATGATGTCGCGCACGTCGAAGGCATCGAGGCGCCCGCCGCCATCAACCCCTACAATTTGCCCGACAATCTGCACCCGGCGGACGCTTCCGGCGCGGGGCGCAAATGAGCACCCTGGTCGCGCCGGTTCCCGCGAACGCGCCGCGCTGGCCGGCGCTGATCCCGCCACTGCTGATCGCGATTCCGGTCGTGCTGAAGCTCACCGGCATCCCGCTCGCCAACGCATGGATCATTTTCGCGCTGCTGTTCGGGCTGATGCTGACCGGGATGCCGATCTCGATCTCGCTCGGTCTCACGGTACTTACGTACCTGTTCACGATGACCACAGTGCCAATCGAGTCCGTCGCGCTGAAGCTCTTCACCGGCATCGAGCGGTTCGAGATCATGGCAATCCCGTTTTTCATCCTTGCCGGCAACTTCCTGACGCATGGCGGCGTGGCGCGCCGCATGATCGCGTTCGCGTCGTCGATGGTCGGCCACTGGCATGGGGGTCTCGCGCTCGCGGGCGTAATGGCGTGCGCGCTGTTTGCCGCGGTGTCCGGCTCGAGTCCCGCGACCGTCGTCGCGATCGGGTCGATCATCCTGCCCGCGATGATCAAGCAGGGGTTCCCCGCGCGTTTCGGCGCCGGGGTGATCACGACCTCAGGCGCGCTCGGCATCCTGATTCCACCCTCCATCGTGATGGTGATGTACGCAGTCGCGACCAACACTTCGGTCGGCGCGCTGTTCATCGCCGGCATCATTCCGGGGCTGATACTCGCGACGTTGCTCGGTCTCACGACCTGGTGGCGCGCGCGCAAGTTCAACTACCCGCGCCAACCCGTGGCCACCTGGCGCGAGCGTGTCGCGACGTTTCGCAAGGCGATCTGGGGCCTGTTCCTGATCGTCGTCGTCATCGGCGGGATCTATTCCGGCATCTTCACGCCGACCGAGGCGGCGGCGATGAGCGCGGTCTACGCGTTCTTCGTCGCGGTGTTCGTCTATAAGGACATGACGTTGAAGCAGGTGCCGAAGGTGCTGCTCGACTCGGCGAATATGGCGGCGATGCTGCTCTACATCATTACCAACGCGGTGATGTTCAGCTACCTGATGACCTCGGAGCAGATCCCGCAGGAGCTCGCGGCGTGGATGCTGGACAAGGGCCTCGGCGCCGTCGCCTTCCTGCTGTTCGTGAATGTCGTGCTGTTGCTGGCCGGCAACGTAATGGAACCCTCCTCGATCGTATTGATTATGGCGCCGATAATGTTTCCGGTGGCGATGAAGCTCGGCATCGATCCGGTTCATTTCGGCATCATGATGGTCGTCAACATGGAGGTCGGCATGTGTCACCCGCCGGTGGGCCTGAACCTTTACGTGGCATCGGGAATCGCCAGAATGGGCATCACCGAGCTCACGATCGCCGTGTGGCCGTGGCTGCTGACCATGCTCGTATTCCTGATCATGGTCACTTACATGCCGATCATGTCGCTGTGGCTGCCTAAAATGCTCGGGATGATGTAAGACTTTCGGGGCTGCGCCGCCCGCCGCGGCGCGAGCAACGACTGCGCTATGATGCGCCGATGTCGTTGACTGAACCCGCGCCATCCGGCGATACGCCGCCCGCGCCCGTGTCGTCGCAGGACGGTCTGAGCCGGCTGGGAACCAGACTGTTCGGCACCCGCGGCCGTCGCAATGCGACGGTGCTCACGGTCTCGCTCGCCATCGCGCTGCTCGGCTATTGGACGTACGCGGGGGTGCGCAATTCGCTGCGCGACGTCCGCGCCGGTGGCCTGCAGACCGTGCTGGCGACCGAAGTCAGCGCGCTGCAAATCTGGGTCGATGAAAAGAAAGCGGACGCCGAACGCTGGGCCGGCGATGCACAAGTGCGCGGGTATGTCCGCCAGCTCACCAAACTGGCTCAGGCGGGCGGCCCCGTCAGCCGGTTCTGCGATGCGCCGGTGCGAGTCCACCTCGCGGACGTACTGAAGCGCGTACTCAAGGACGAGGGCAGCGCCACGTTCAATGTGATCGACCGCAACGGTTTGATCATCGCGAGCCAGTTCCGCGAGTATTGCGGCCTGCAAGTGAAGCAGGCGACTTTCCTCGCCGATATCGCGGAAGTCTTCGAAGGCCGCACCCGCTTCATTCGCCCTTATCCCGAGCACGAGCGCATCCACAGGCCGCCCGTAATCAAGCTCGACCGCCCGCTTGTCTGGATCGAAGCGCCGGTGCGCGGGCCGCAGGAAGAGACCATTGCAGCACTCGGTTTCGGCAAGTTCGCGGATCAGCAGTTCTCGGCAATACTCAGCGTCGCGCGTCCCGGCAAGACCGGTGAAGTTTATGCGTTCGATGGCAGCGGCATCATGCTGTCGCAGAGCCGCTTCGCCGATGAGATCAGGGCGGTGGGCGTGATTGCGCCTGACGCGAACCCAATGCTGAACGTTCAAGTGCGCGACCCGGGCGGCGACCTACACGCGGGACACGTGCCCGACCTCGAGCCGGCGGCGCGTCCGTTGACTCGCCTCGCCGCGATCGCAATCGCGAGCCGCGCCAAAAGCGATCCTGAAGCGCTGCGCGGCATCATTCTCGATCCTTACCGCAACTATCGCGGCATCGAGGTCATCGGCGCGTGGCAATGGCTGCCCGCCTACGACATGGGCGTCGCGATCGAAATCGCCGCCGCCGAGGCATACGCGCCGCTGCGCTACCTCAACGTGATGCTGGGGCTGGTCTTCGCGCTGCTGGTCGGGATGTCGGCGGCGGCGCTCTACTCGGCGTTCTCGCTCTTGCGGCTGAAGCGGCGTGTGCGCGAAGCGCCGCGGCTCGGGCAGTACACGCTCGAGACGAAGATCGGCGAAGGGGGCATGGCCACGGTGTTTCTGGCGCGCCACGCGCTGCTCAAGCGTCCGACCGCGGTGAAAATCCTCAAGCGCCATCTCGCCAACGACGAAGTCATCGCCCGCTTCGAGCGCGAGGTGCAGCTCGCAAGCCGGCTCTCGCATCCCAACACGGTCGAGATCTACGATTACGGGCGCACCCGCGGCGGCGACTTTTACTACGTGATGGAATATCTGGAGGGGGTTTCGCTGGCCGAGCTCGTCGCCGCACACGGCGCGGTGCCACCTGCCCGCGCGGTGTATATCCTCAGGCAGATATGCGCGGCGCTGCGTGAAGTGCACGACCAAGGGCTCGTGCACCGCGACATCAAGCCCGACAACATCATGCTGTGCCGGCGCGGCGGCGAGTACGATGTAGTAAAGGTGCTCGATTTCGGCATCGTCAAGAATATCGATCATCCGGAAACCCGCGATATCACGCGCTTCGTGCACGTGCTCGGCGCGCCGCTGTACATGGCGCCTGAGCGCCTCGCAAATCCCGCCGACGTCGATGCGCGGTCGGATATCTACTCGGTCGGCGCGGTTGGTTATTACCTGTTGGCGGGGCGCGCGCTGTTCGAGCATACGACCGATGCGGAGCTCGCGCAGCAGATACGCTACGCGCCGCCGCAACCGCCGTCCGCCCATGCGCCCCAGCCGCTGCCACGAGAGCTCGACGAGCTGATCGTGAAGTGCCTTGCGAAGGCGCGCGGCGAGCGGCCGCAAAGCGTCGCCGAGCTGCTCTCCGCGCTCGATCAGCTCGCTACCGGCCTGCCATGGAGCTCGGGGGCCGCCGAATCCTGGTGGCGCGAGCGCGGGCCTGCCTTGACCGCGAAGAGCAGACCTGCCGCCGACTGAAAACTGGACGTGTCGGGGTAAAACAGGCTTAATTGAGTTTGATCAATGCCGGCCGAACCCTGGGTGTTCGAGTATTGGTCGCAACAATAAGAAGTAGTCGGCGTTTGCAGTCGGTTAATTGCCACGCATTCATCGAGGAGGAGTTATGAAACGTTTCATCGGCTTCATGCTGGTTGCGATTGCTTGCGCGGTCTTGCCTGCACACGCGCAGGATTTCCCGAACAAACAAATCGTCCTGGTCGTGCCGTTCGCCGCCGGCGGTCCCACCGACACGCTCGCGCGCAACCTCGGCGTGACTTTGACCGGCCTACTCAAGCAACAGGTAATCATCGACAACGCGGGCGGCGCGGGCGGCACGATCGGCATCAACAAAGTCGCCAAGGCCAAGAACGATGGCTACACCCTGCTCCTGATGCACATCGGCATGTCGACGTCGCCGGCGCTTTATCGCAAACTGCCGTACGACACGCTGAACGACTTCGAATTCATCGGCCAAGTCGCCGACGTGCCGATGACCATGCTCGGCAAAAAAGCGCTGCCGCCAAACAACCTGAAGGAACTGCTGCCGTACCTGAAGGCGAACAAGGCCAAGCTCAGCTACGCGAACGCGGGGCTCGGCGCAGCCTCGCATCTGTGCGGCCTCCTGTTCATGAGCCAGAACGAGATCGACCTGACGACCGTGCCGTACAAAGGCACCGCGCCGGCGATGACGGATCTCATCGGCGGGCAAGTCGATTTGATGTGCGATCAAACCACGAACACGACGCAGCAGATCAAGGCCGGCACCGTCAAAGTCTACGGCGTAACCTCCGCGCAGCGCGTGCCCTCGCTGAAGGACGTCCCCACGCTCGCCGAGCAGGGCATGAAAGGATTCGAAGTCGTCGTGTGGCACGGGCTGTACGCGCCGAAAGGCACGCCCAAACCGATCATCGATAAGCTCGTCGCCGCGCTGCAGTCCGCGGTGCAGGATGCGCAGTTCGCGGCGCGTCTCGCCGACCTCGGTGCAGTACCGGTGCCGGTCGCCAAAGCGAATCCCGAAGCACTGCGCACCCACCTGCAGGCCGAAATCAAGAAGTGGGACCCGATCATCAAGAAGGCGGGGCAGTACGCTGACTGATACACCGGTTTATTTAAAAGGCCGCGGCATTGCCGCGGCCTTTTTTGTGCGGATCGCAATACGGCATCGACTCACGTGGCAGGCTGCCAGTCAGGATGAAAGTTCGCACCGCCATTCCTGAAGCACGGTGAACGACCCCTCGTCGTCTTTCAATCGCTCGTAGCCGCGCAGTACCAGCGCCTGGTCGCCCAGCATCAGCAGTTGCGGCTCTATCAGTTCGATACCGGCAGCCGTCGGGCTTTCACCCCTCAACACGGCGACCGTATACGGCCCCTGACTGCCATAGTTGCACGAATGCGTGCGGATTGTTCCGACCAATCCGGGTTCGTTGACCAATGTCTCCCACGGAATACGGCGCCCGGCTTTCCGCATCAAACGCACTCGCCATTTCATAGCCGCTATGCATAACTGGATGGATATCCAGTATACAGAAAGGCGCAATGCGCGGGCATACACAACGCGGGACGTTACGGAATGGCTTCGAATACCTCTATCGACACATTGTTCTTCCCTGCGGACTTCACCCGGTACATAAGTTTGTCGGTGAACGAAATCATCGCGTCTTCCGAGGCGAGAACACTGTTGAAAATGCCCACTCCGACGCTGAATGTGACCGGCCAGCGATTCCCGGTCATTACCGCGTCCAGCTCTCTCCTGAGCTTGCCAACTGCTGCGATGGCATGCTGCTCGCCCGTGTTGCAAAACACTATCGCAAACTCATCCCCTCCCAAACGCCCTGTCACATCGGTCTTGCGTAAATTCGCCTTCAATGTTTTTGCAACCATTTCAAGCAACCGGTCTCCCTCCCGATGACCAAACCGGTCGTTGACCTCCTTGAAGTTATCGCAATCCAGGTATGCAATCGAAAGCGGAATATTTTCCCGCCTGTGCCTTGCTATCTCGACAGTGAAGGCTTCATAAAATCCCTTCTGGTTGGCGAGGCCGGTCGTGTAGTCCTTGCGCGCAGAGTCCTTTTCCTGCTCGTGCTGCTTCTTCAGTTGCGCCGTAAGAGCCCACGCCACGAGGTAAGAAATTAGGCGATTGGTATTGTCGACGTAAAAATACAGCGGCTCGGAGTAGGGATTCCCGAATTCGATTCCAAGGATCAGCGGCGTGATGAAAGACAGCACGGAGAACACGAAGCCTGACGTAGTCCCGCAATTCCAGGTGACGAGCAATACCACGAACAAATAGAACGGCGTGAGGCTGAGTTCGTAGCTCGAGACGTAATCGGTAAAAACGATCAATACAAACAGCAAGACACCCAAAGTCAGTGCGACGCGGGGCGCAAGCACGAAGATATTGACCTTTGTTAGATTGATCACCGCCCCCCTGAAACCTCGCTGGTCCAACAGTGCGATCCAACGATGCTTACGCGAGAATAGCATGCTGGGACAATGCGGCACGCGTGGGCCAAGCCGCACGAACTTCGAACAAGCTCGGCTTGAAGCGCAGCGCGGTATTTGTAGCGCACCGCGCCTGCGGCAGGCAAATGTTTGTCTATCGCGCTGCGACGCAGTATAGTTTCCGAAGGTCGGGGCAGCGGGCGAAGAAAAATACATGGCTCCGCGCATATTCTGCTGGTTTGCCTCACTTTTTTTCGCCGACACAAAAACCAACTCGAGGAGAAGCAATATGTCCGTTAAACGCAGATCCGCATTTACATTCCTTACCGGCAGCATCGTCGCGCTGGGCCTCGGCGCCTGCGCGACCACGAGTGAACTGCCGTCGATGGGCAATGCATTTTCGCTAACGTCGTCCACCTTCAAGGACGGCACGATGCTCGCGGTCAAGAATGCCGGGAACATCAAGACCAATCCGAATTGCATTGGCGACAACGTGTCGCCTCCGCTGTCATGGTCGAACGTGCCTGAGGGAACGAAAAGTTTCGCGCTGATCATGTACGACCCGGAAGGCCGCGGCGGCCTCGGCGTCGATCACTGGACTGCGTACGGCATACCGGTGACGACGACCGGCTTCGCCGAAGGCGAGACCAGCCAGCTTTCGAACAAGTACGTTCCGGGCAAAGGCACGGCGGGACTCGGCCATTATCTCGGCCCGTGCACGCCGCCCGGCACGGGCCTGCATCACTACACGTTCACACTGATCGCGACCGACCTCGAACCCAACGCGTTGCCACCGGGTCTCACTCGCGCAGAACTCTTCGCGAAGCTGGCCGGCCACAGTAAAGGATCCGCCGGCCTCGTCGGACTGTTCGGGCGCGCCAAGCAATAGCTGCCTTAGGTGGCTCGCGCAATGAAGGCCGCGGCAATGCCGCGGCTTTTTTTGCCAATCGATTAGCCGGCGTCGCCCCCTCCCCCATCGCTGGAGCCGAATATCGAGCGCAGCCAGCGCCACCACGAATAAACCGCGCCCGCTGCGAGCAGCACGGCGAAAAAGCCAACTGCTAGGCTCCCGAAAATTTCACCTGGATGAGTGGTACTGGTAATCCCGCCGAATGACATCGAGCCACCAAACTCGCGCGGACCCGCGCCGAATCCTATCCATCCGGGAACCGCGGCAAACAGGCTCAGCAACGCTGCGCCCAGAAAGTTTTTCATATGCGGCATCGTGTCGGGCACGACCACGAGAAAGCCGGCGATTACGAACATGAAACCGCACGCGCCGATCACCCAGTGCGGCGCATGTATATCGGATTCCGATGTCGGGATAATACCGACGGCCACCGCGACGATCAGCACGCCGCCGGGGACAGCTTATCCGGCGTCAGCGGTTCTTCGTCATCTTTCGGAATCGGCATCGATCAGCACCGTGTCGTCATGCGAATAAGCCGGTGAGCACGTGCATAAAATCCTGAGGGGCGTGTCGCCCGTATTTACGATGCAATGCGGCGTGCCCGGTGCAATGCAGATCGTATCGCCCACTGCGACCGCAAACTTTTGCGCGCCCAGCGTCATCATGCCGGCGCCGCGCGTGATGTGATAAATCTCTTCGGTCACCTGATGCAAATGCAGCGCGGTTTTGCCGCGCGCCGGCACCGTCGCTTCGGCCACGCTCTGGTTGCGGTTGCCGTGCACGGACGGATGCATGAGCTCGCGGATCTGCGAGCCGTCTTTCGTCACATACGGCTTGACTGAGCGGTAGGAGCTGCGCATGACTCATTGTGTCCGGACGATGCGCTAGTCTGCCACAAGCCGTGTGGCGGGAGTCGGCACGGCGAACCGGCGTTTCGTGCAAATCCTCAAGCCGTCCGTAAAAAGGTCAATTGTGATCCGGTGCCGCCAGTTTTTTGCGCAGTGCTCGCAGGCTGTCCTGCAATCCGTCCATGAAGAGTTTGCGCTCGCCGTTCCAGTGCAACGGAAGACCGACAAAAACATCGCAAAAGAACGGCACGGGCAACCATTCGCCGCGCGGCATCGATTTGCCCAGACCATGCATGAATACCGGCACCACGGGAACAGCGGGAAAACGCGCCGCCAGGTTCGCGATTCCGGACTTCAGTTCGCTCATCTGCTCCGGTTCGCCGCGCGACCCTTCGGGGAAAATCAGCAGGACCTCGCCGCGCTCGAGCGCGGCATAGCAGGCGGCGAGCGGATCGCCGCTGGCGGCCGCGCGCTTGCGCTGCAGCGGGATGATCCCGATCACGTTGAGCGCAAACCAGGCGATGAACCGGTTGGCGAGGAAATAATCGGCGGCCGCCACCGGCCGCACGCGTGGAATGCTGAGCAGCGGAAACAACGTAAACAGCACCAGCGTGTCGAGATGGCTGTTGTGGTTCGCGGCGACGATCGCCGGTCCGCCGCGCGGCAGCCGCGCGCGATTGCGCACGTTGAGGCCCAGCATGACGAGCACGACCGGGTACGCGACGAGCGCCACGAACAGTATTCGCAGCAGCGACATTAATAATGCAGGTAGCGGACGAAATGAAAGAAAAGCGGCGCGGTACACGTGAGGCTGTCGAGCCGGTCAAGGATGCCGCCGTGCCCGGGCAGCAGCGTACCACTGTCTTTCACGCCGATGTCGCGCTTTATCGCCGAGATCGTCACGTCGCCTATGAAGCCGAATACGCCGATCAACAGGCCCGCCGCGACCGATTCATAGCGCGTGAATGGCGTCAGCCAGGGCGCGAGCGCGACGGCCAGCACGACGGTCGTCGCGACCCCGCCGACGAGCCCCTCGAACGTCTTGTTGGGGCTCACGGTCGGCGAGACCTTATGGCGCCCGAACAACTTGCCCCAAACGTATTGCGCGACGTCGTTGATCTGGGTGAGGAATACGAGGTAGAAGAGCAGCGCGTCGCCGCCGCCCGCCGGATTGCCCGCAGCGGGCAGCGCGAGCAGGTACGCCATGTGGCTCAGGCTGAACACCGTCGTCATCAGCCCCCAGTGTACGGTGCCGGCGGCGCGCAGAAAGCCCTGGGTCTCGCCGATCAATACCATGCGCATCGGCAAAAACAGGAACACGAACACCGGGATGAAAATGATGAACATCCCATACCACTCGATGCTGATCCAGTAGTACTGAATCGGAATCGACAAGTAGGCCCAGAACAACACGCGATGATCGGCGCGCCGGGTCGGAATCAGCGACAGGTATTCCTTAAATGCGAGAAAGCTCACGAACGCAAACACCACCAGCGAGACGTCGTTGTCGAACGCGACCGCGAAGCAGAACACGCCGATGATCAGCCACCACGTTTTCAGCCGCAGCCGCAGTTCGGTGTAATCGCGCTGGGGATTCAGGTGCGCGAGCAACATGGCGACGATGCTCGCGATTATCAGCAGCGCAAACGCGCCTATCAGCGCGTGCATGACCTGCGGCGGCAGATGGAATTTCATTTGGCGGCGAGTTCCTTCAAGCCGTTGCGCAGGCGATTGACGATCGTGACGGCCGTGAGTACCGCAAGCGCTGCCATCAGATAATCCACCCAGCGCCCCGCTTCGACCCCGACTCCGAGCACCAGCGCGAGCGCGCCGAATACGAATGCGCGGTCGCTTTTACCCATCGGGCCGTCATAGCGGCGGCTGGCGCCGAGCGACTGGGCGACGACGCCCGTCATTTCGCTCGTCACGGCGAGGACCACGAAGATCACGACCGGCGCCGGCGCCACGCCGGGCAGCAAGGCAAACGGAAGATAGATCGCAGCATCGGATATTACGTCGGCGAGCTCGTTTAGAAAGCCGCCGAGCGCCGATTTCATCCCATGCTCGCGCGCCAGCATGCCGTCGATCGCATTGAGCGCCATGCGCTTGAACAGGACCAGCGGAACGAGCAGCAGCGGCCACTGCTCGTGCGGATACACGGCGACGAGCAGGCCGACGACGCAACTCAGTACGAGCGCGAGCACCGTAATCTGGTTCGCCGTGATGCCGGCCGCCGCCAGCACGCGCACGAGCGGACGCAAATAACTTTGAAACGCAGGCTTCAGAGCGTAAATGCTGGGCATGCCGCTACCCTCCCATTCGAGAGTCTGTCTCATCAATATCCGCGTGTGCGACGGCGGTCATTTTCGTCCAGTTCTAGGAGAACGACTACAGCAATATGTCAATATTGCAAAGGAGGCCGACACCGAAATGGGCGAAAATGGCCCCGTCCCGAAGGGTTGCCGCCAGAAAAGCCGATTGCAGCGTTGCTCGTCTTGGCAATAGAGTGACTATTGCCTTCGCCGGGCGCCTTGCCCTCGACATTTCTGACGACAACGCATCACGTGGATATTGATGAGACAGACTCTAAAATATAACGCATATGACAACGAATCCGCAGACCACATGAAACCCGTGCTCGGCGTGCTGGGCGGCATGGGCCCGCTCGCTACGGTGGATTTTTTGCGCAAGCTGATCGAAGAAACGCCGGCCGCGCGCGACGAAGATCACCTGCCGGTCATCGCGTGGTCGGTGCCGCAAATCCCCGACCGGCCGTCGGCCATCACGGGCGATGGTGAATCGCCGCTGCCCGCGCTGCTCGCTGGCGTGAGCACGCTGAAGGCAGCCGGCGCGGTCGCGCTGGCGATTCCGTGTAATACGGCGCACTACTGGTACGACGACATGGTGC
>Ga0068864_100004588_pt1 | contig 11333 bp, 9 predicted proteins | sample KBSSwiS72_FD_66586 | JGI IMG/M metagenome (GOLD analysis project Ga0068864, IMG submission 66586) | Switchgrass rhizosphere microbial communities from Kellogg Biological Station, Michigan, USA - KBS Switchgrass S7-2 | ecosystem: Host-associated > Plants > Roots > Rhizosphere > Soil ...
ATCGAGCGCATCGAGGTCCTGCGCGGCCCGGCGTCCAGCCTCTACGCAGCCGACGGCGTGGGCGGCGTGATCCAGATCTTCACCCGACGCGGCGAGGGCGCGCCGCGCATCACCGGCTCGGCGGCGATCGGCGGCTACCGTTCGCGTCAGGGCGACCTCGGCATCAGCGGCGCGCAGGGAGCATTCGACTACGCCGTGTCGCTCGCCGGCGAGAAGAGCGACGGTGTCTCGGCGGTCCGGCCCGGCGACGCGTTCGGCACCTTCAACCCGGACGACGACGGCTTTTCCCGCAAGTCGGGAAGCCTGCGCCTCGGCTGGGCCCCGGCCGCCGGCCATCGGCTCGGCTTCAGCCTGCTCGAGAGCCGTCTGAACGCCCAGTACGACTCGGCCGAGTTCGACGCCCAGTTCAATCCCGATCCTTCGCCCGATTTTCGCAATCGCTTGAAGACCCGGGTCGCCGCGCTCGACTATCGCGGCGCTGTCAACCGCAGCTGGACCACCAGCGCGCAACTCGGCCACAGCATCGACGATGCGGAGAGCGGCGGCACGACCACCACCCGGTTCAAGACCGAGCGCGACCAGGCGACCTGGCAGAACGCCCTCGTGCTCGCTCCTGACCAGCAGCTCGTGCTCGCCTACGAATACCTGAACGAGCGCGCCAGCGGCGACGCCTTCGCCGATGCACCGAAGCGGCACAACAACGCGCTCGTCGCCGGCTATTCGGGCCGCTTCGATGCGCTCGGCATTCAGGCCGACGTGCGGCACGACGACAACTCGGCCTACGGCGGCAACACCACCGGCCGGCTAGGCCTGAGCTACAAGCCGATGCGCGGGTTGAAGCTGCGCGCGCTCGCCGGCACGACCTTCCGTGCGCCGACCTTCAACGACCTGTTCTACCCGGACTACGGCATTCCTCCCGGCACGCCCGGCTTCGAGATCAAGCCGGAGCGCGGGCGCAGCTTCGAGATCGGCGCGAGCTGGGAGTCCGGCGACACGCGGTTCTCGGTCACCGCGTATCGCAACGACGTTCGCGATCTGATCGGCTACGAGCCGAACATCGACGAGAACTTCCAGCCCCTGGGCCTTTGCCCGCCGGGCTACGCCTTCGGCTGCGCCCGCAACATCGGTCGCGCCCGGCTGCAGGGCCTGACGTTCGCCGGATCGCAGCGCTGGCGGCAGTGGGAGCTGAGCGGCAACGTCGAGCTGCTCGACGCCACCGACAGCGACACCGGCTACCGGCTGAATCGCCGCGCCGCGCACCAGGAGAGCGCGACGCTGAGCTGGACCGAGGACGCCTGGACGGCGGGTGCGGCGTTCGTCTTCGTCGGCTCGCGGCCCGACGGCTCGCCCGGGACGAGCTTCGTGCTCGGCGGCTACGGCGTGCTCGATCTGCGCGCCACTTGGCGCTTCACGCCGCAATGGCGCCTCGAGGCCAAGCTGCTCAACGCGCTCGACCATCGCGTCGAGCCGCTGCGCGACTACCAGGGTCTCGGTCGCCAGGCCTGGATCGGCGTCCGCTTCGACGGCCAAGGTCTGTAGCCTCGGCACATCATGCAGATCCGCCATGCCCTCATGCTCACCGCGTTGGTCGCGGTGAGCGCGTGCGGTGTGGGCGTGCTGGCGGGCTCGACCGGCATCGGCGCCGCCTCGCCGGAGATCTTCTGGCAGATCCGCGTGCCGCGCGTGCTCGCCGGCTTCGGCGCCGGCGCCGCGCTCGCCCTGGCCGGCGCGCTGATGCAGCTGCTCACCCGCAACGCGCTCGCCGACCCGTATGTGCTCGGCGTCGCCGGCGGCGCTTCGGTCGGCGCGCTCGGAACGCTGCTCCTCGCCGGCAGCGCCGGTGGCTCGCTCTCCGAGTGGCGCATCGCCGGCGGCGCGGCCGCGGGCGCGTTCCTCGCCGCCGTGCTGCTGTTCGCCTTGCTTGGGCGGCGGCTGGCCGGGCCGACCTCGACCGCGCGCGAGGACAGCTCGACCGCGCTGCTGCTGGTCGGGGTGATGATCGGCTCGGGCTGCTCGGCGATCGTCTCCCTCATCCTGAGCCTGGCCGACCAGGGCCAGCTGCGCGGCATGGTGTTCTGGCTGCTCGGCGACCTGAACGGCGCCGCTCATTGGGAGATCGTCTGGATCGCACTGGCGCTGGCACTCGCCGTCGTCTGGCCGACCGCGCGCCAGCTCGACTGGCTGGCGCGCGGCGACGCCTGGGCAGCGACGCTCGGCGTGCCGGTCGCCCGGCGCCGCATGCTGACCCTGATCGCCGCGGCGATTGCGACCGGCGCCGCGGTCGCGACCGCCGGCGCGATCGGCTTCGTCGGCCTGGTCGTGCCCCATGCCTTGCGCCTGCTCGGGGTGCGTGCGGCCGTGCTCCTGCTGCCCGCCAGCGCGCTCGGCGGCGGCGCCTTCGTCGTCCTGGTCGACGCGGCGGCGCGCACCGTGGTCGCGCCGGTGCAGCTCCCGGTCGGGGTGCTCGCGGCGGCGATCGGCGTGCCGGCCTTCATCGCCATGCTGCTGCATCGGCCGGCGACGAGGCGGGGCGAATGAGCGCGATCGGGGCCGAGGCATCGATGGGCATCGACCTCGAGGCGGCTGGCCTGCAGCTGAAGGCCGGCGGTCTGGCGCCCGGCCGCGACCTGTTCGGCGCGCTCGACCTGCGCATCGGCAGCGGCCAGCGCTGGGTCGTCATCGGCCCCAACGGCGCCGGCAAGTCGTCGCTGCTGGCGGCGATCGCCGGCGTCTTTCCGCTCGCTGCCGGACAGGTGCGCATCGACGGCCGCGCGCTCGCCGCGTGGTCGCCGGACGCGCTCGCCGGACGCCGCGCCTGGAGTCCGCAGTTCTGGTCGGACCCGTTTCCGGCGACGGTGCGCGAGACCGCCGTCCTCGCGCGTGAACGCGGCTTCTGGTGGCGCCCGGCCGAGGGCTCGGGCGACACCGGCGCGGTCGATCGATTGCTGCAACGCCTCGACCTCGACCGCCTGGCCGACATCGACGTGCGCGCGCTCTCCGGCGGCGAGCGGCAGCGGGTCGCGATCGCCACCACCTTGCTTCAGGGCGCGCCGCTGCTGCTGCTCGACGAGCCGGCGTCGCACCTCGACCCGGCCCACCAGCGCCTCCTGCTCGCGCTGCTCGTCGACCACGCGCGCCGCGGCGGCGCCGTCCTCGCCAGCCTGCACGACCTCAATCTAGCGTGGGACCTCGCCGATCACTGCATCGTCCTCGACGGCAAGGGCGGCGCTGTTGCCGGACGGCGCGACAGCGTGCTCACCGCCGAGCGGATGTCGAGCGTGTTCGAGGTGGCGATCGAGAGCGTCGAGCTGCACGGCGCTCGACGCTTCGTGACCGGCCCGGAGGAGGGGGCGGCCCGTGGCTAGACTGCAGGCGATGCGACCCGCGGCAGCCCGGGTTTGCGCGTTTGCGTTCGCGCTGCTGGCCGCGTTCGCGACCGAGACGCAGGCGGCACCGGTCGTCGCCATCGACGACGCCGGCCGCGAGCTGCGCCTCGAGCAACCGCCGGCACGCATCGTCACGCTCGCGCCCAGCCTGACCGAGCTGGTGTTCGCCGCGGGCGCAGGGCAGGCGATCGTCGCCGTCGATTCGAGCAGCGACTTTCCCTCGGCGGCACGGGCGATCCCGCGGATCGGCGACGTCTCCCGGATCGACGTCGAGCGCCTGCTTGCGCTGAAGCCCGACCTCGTCGTCGTCTGGCGGCATGGCAACACCACCCGCGAGCTCGATCAGCTGGAGGGCGCGGGCATCCGCCTGTTTCGCCTCGAGCCGCAGCGGCTCGACGACGTCGTCGGCGCGATCGAGCGCCTCGGCGACCTCCTCGGCACCGAGGTGACCGCCCGGGCGGCCGCGGCGGCGCTGCGCCAGCGGCTCGGGGCCCTGCGCCGGGGCCATGCGAACGACCTTCCGGTGCGCGTCTTCTATCAGGTGTGGTCGAGTCCGCTGATGACGATCAGCGGCAAGCAGATCGTCAATGAAGTCATCGAGCTCTGCGGCGGCCGCAACGCCTTCGCCGGACTGGCGCCGCTGGTTCCGCAGGTGGCGATCGAATCGGTGCTCGCCGCCGATCCGGAGGCGGTCTTCACCGCCGACGAGCGCGGCAACACCGAGTTGCTGCGCCGTGACTTCGATGCGCCGGCCTTCGCCGCCTGGCGCCGCTATCCGCGCCTGTCGGCCGTGCAGGGACGCTGGCTCTACGTTCTCAACGGCGACGCCATCAGCCGCCAGGGACCGCGCATCGTCGACGGCGCGACGGCCGTCTGCGGCGCGCTCGACGAGGTGCGCCGCGAGCGCAGGGCTGCGAAGCGCTAGGCGTCGCGGTCGGCGGCGAGCAGGGCCGGGGCCGAGTCGCACCAGCGCGCGACGGCGCAGACCTCGCACATCGGCCGCCGCGCCAGGCAGACGTAGCGGCCGTGCAGGATCAGCCAGTGATGTGCATTCGCCAGGAACTCCTCGGGCACGCGCTTGAGCAGCACCGTCTCGACCTCGGTCGGCGTCTGCCCGAGCGCGAGGCCGGTGCGGTTGGCGACGCGAAAGACGTGCGTGTCCACCGCCAGTGTCGATTCGCCGAAGGCGACGTTCAGCACCACGTTCGCCGTCTTCCGCCCGACGCCGGGAAGGGCCTCGAGCGCCTCGCGCGTCCTCGGCACCTGGCCGCCGTGCTGGTCGACGAGGATGCGGCAGGTGGCGAACAGGTTCTTCGCCTTGCTGCGGAAGAGGCCGATCGTCTTGATCGCCTCCTCGAGCGCCGGCAGGCCGAGGGCGAGCATCTTCTTCGGCGTCGGCGCCATCGCGAACAGCCGGCGCGTCGCCTTGTTGACGCCGCGGTCGGTCGCCTGCGCCGAGAGCAGCACCGCCGCGAGCAGCTCGAACACGCTGGCGTATTCGAGCTCGCTGGTCGGGTCCGGGTTGGCGTCGCGCAGCGTCGCGAAGAACGGAACGATCGCGGCGTCTTTCATGGGGTCCGGGATCTGCTCGTTCAGGAGCCTGCGCGCGCGGCGCGGGCACGGGCCAGCGCCGCGGCCACGGCCTGCTGCCGGCTCGACGCCGTGCTCTGCGACACGGCACTCGCGCGCGGCGGCGCATCGACGCGCTGCTGGTGGCGCTCGTAGCGACGCCGCGCCTGCTCCGCCTGTGCCGGGCTCCAGGCGTCCCAGCCGGTGCGATCGCCGCTGGCGGGCACGAGAGCGATGCAGTCGACCGGGCAGGCCGGCAGGCACAACTCGCAGCCACTGCACAGGTCATCGATGACGGTATGCATGCGCGTCGCCGCGCCGATGATCGCGTCGGTCGGGCAGGCCTTGAGGCAGAGGGCGCAGCCGATGCAGGCCGCCTCGTCAATCAGGGCGAGCGCGCGCGGTCCTTCGACACCGCATTCGAGGTCGAGGGGTCGCGCGGGCCGGCCGGAGATCCGCGCCAGCCGGACGACCCCCTCGGCGCCACCCGGCGGACAGCGGTTCACATCGGCCGCTCCCGAGGCGATCGCCTCGGCGTAGTCGTGGCAGTCGGCGTAGCCGCAGCGCCGGCACTGCGTCTGCGGCAGGGCATCGAGCAACGAGGCGGCCAGGGCGGCCTCGGCGGTCATGGAGCTCTCGTCAGGCCGCCTGGCGCTTGCGGCGGGCGGGCGCGCGCCGCTTGGCCGGGGCTTCCGGGCGGCTGTCGGACGTGCCGAGGAGCCGCTTCGATGCCGGCTTGCCTCCATTCGCCGCATTCTTCGGTTGATGCGAGGCGATGAAGTCCCGGATCCGCGGATAGGCGCTCTCGCGCCAGCGGCGGCCGGAGAAGATGCCGTAGTGGCCGGCGCCGATGACGTCGTAGCGGAACTGCTGGTCGGCCGGGATGCCGGTGCAGAGGTCGTGGGCGGCGTGGGTCTGGCCCGCGCCCGAGATGTCGTCGAGCTCGCCTTCGATCGTCAGCAGCGCCGTGGTCCTGATGTCCTGGGGCCGGACCAGCTGGCCCTTGACCTTCCACGTGCCGTTCACCAGCGCGAAGTCCTGGAACACGGTCTGGATGGTGTCGAGGTAGTACTCGGCCGGCATGTCGAGCACCGCGTTGTACTCGTCGTAGAAGTCGCGGTGGAACTCGGACTTCTCGCCGTCGCCGCGGATCAGGTCGAGGAAGTAGTCGTAGTGCGACTTCAGGTGTCGGTCGGGGTTCATGGCGATGAACCCGGCATGCTGCAGGAAGCCGGGATAGACGGCCCGCCCGGCGCCCGGGTAGTTGACCGGCACGCGATAGATGACGTTGTTCTGGAACCAGCTGTGGCTCTTGTTCATCGCCAGGTTGTTGACCGCGGTCGGGCTCTTGCGGGCGTCGATCGGCCCGCCCATCATGGTCATCGTCCGCGGCGTGGGCTCGCCGTTGCTCGCCATCAGCGAGATCGCGGCCAGCACCGGCACCGTCGGCTGGCAGACCGAGATCACGTGCACCTCGGGGCCGATCGTGCGGATGAACTCCTGCACGTATTCGACGTAGTCGTCGAGATGGAACGGACCCGCGCTCTCGGGGACCATGCGTGCGTCGGTCCAGTCGGTGATGTAGACCTTGTGCGCCTCGAGCAGCTTGCGAATGGTTTCGCGCAGCAGCGTCGAGTGGTGGCCGGAGAGCGGCGCGACCACCAGCACCGTCGGCTGGGCCTTGATCCGCTGCAGCGTGGGCAGGTCGTCGGTGAAGCGCTTGAAGCGCACCAGCCGGCAGAACGGCTTCTGGGCGGCCACCTGCTCGTGGACCGCGACCTCGTTGCCGTCGATCTGGACCGAGCGGATGTTGAACTCCGGCTTCTCGTAGTCCTTGGCCAGGCGGTGCATCAGCTCGAGCCCGGCCGAGACGCGGTGCGCCATCGGCGTGTGGGCGAACGGCGAGAGCGGGTGGTTGTAGAGCTTGGAAGAGGCGCTGGCGAATTCGGAGAACGGGCTCATCAGCGCGCGCTGCGCTTCATACCACTCGTAGAGCATCATGGATGGGGGTTCCTTAGCTGACCTTGACGATGGCCGCGACGACGGCATCGAGATTGTTTTCGTTCAGGGCGGCGACGCAGATCCGCCCCGAATCGACGCCGTAGACGCCGAACTCGCTGCGCAGCCGCTGCATCTGCGCCTTCGAGAGTCCGGAATAGCTGAACATGCCGCGCTGGCGGGTGATGAATTCGGTGTCGATGCGCGCGCCGGCGGCCTCCAGCCGGCGGCGCAGCTCGGCCCGCATCCGCTTGATGCGGTCGCGCATGCCGGCCAGCTCGTCTTCCCACATCGCGCGCAGCGCCGGGGTCGCGAGCACGTGGGCGACGACCGCGGCGCCGTGGGTCGGCGGGTTGGAGTAGTTGGTGCGGATCACGCGCTTGAGCTGGCTCAGCACCCGCGCCGCCTCGTCGGCGTTGGCGCAGACCACCGAGAGCGCGCCCACCCGCTCGCCGTAGAGCGAGAAGCTCTTCGAGAAGCTGGTGGCCACCAGGCAGTCGAGCCCGGCGTCGACGCACAAGCCGACGGCCAGTCCGTCTTCGGCGATGCCGTCGCCGAAGCCCTGGTAGGCCATGTCGAGGAACGGTACGAGGCCGCGCTTCGCCAGGAGCGGCACGAGCTCTCGCCACTGCGCCGCGCTCAGGTCGCAACCGGTGGGGTTGTGGCAGCAAGCGTGCAGGACGACGATCGTGCCCGGCGCGGCCGCCTCGAGGGTGGCGCGCATCGCCGCGAAGTCGACGTCCTTCTTGACCGGGTCGTAGTAGGCGTAGGTGCCGACCTCAAAGCCGGCGCCCTCGAACAGGGCGCGGTGGTTCTCCCAGCTCGGCTCGCTGATCAGTATCTTGGCGTCGGGCCGCATCCGCTTCAGCAGGTCGGCGCCGACCTTGAGGCCGCCGGTGCCGCCGACCGCCTGGACCGTGGCGATCCGGCCGGCCTTGCGCGCCGGGTGCTCAGCGCCGAACACCAGCGCCTGGGTGGCGGCGTCGTAGGCGGCGATGCCGTCGATCGGCAGGTAGCCGCGCGGCTTGGCGGCCTCGATCAGCATCTGCTCGGCGGCGCGCACGCAGCGCAGGATCGGCAGCTTGCCGTTCTCGTCGTAGTAGACGCCGACGCCGAGATTGACCTTGGCAGGGTTGGGATCGGCGGCGAATTGCTCGTTGAGACCCAGGATCGGGTCGCGGGGCGCCATCTCGACGGCGTCGAAGAGCGAAGGCATCGGAAATCGGTCCTCGTGGAGCGCGTTCAGCGCGGTGCTTGGAATCGGGGGCGGCGGCGCCATCTGCAACCAGCCGCCCGCTTCGCGCCTTTGCCCCGAAAGGCCCTTTGCGTTACCGTGTCCGGTTTCGCTCAGAACGGCGAAGCCCCGCCATTTTATCCGTCATGCCCGACATCGCCGATCTCCACCCCGCCACCGCCCCCGTTGCCGGGCACGAAGGCGAATTCGTCACGTTTCCCGGCTCGCCGTTCCAGCTCTTCAAGCCGTACGAGCCGGCGGGCGACCAGCCGCTGGCGATCAAGGGCCTGGTCGAGGGCATCCGCGACGGCCTGAGCTTCCAGACGCTGCTCGGCGTGACCGGCTCCGGCAAGACCTTCACGATGGCCAACGTGATCGCCCAGATCGGCCGGCCGGCGATCGTCTTCGCGCCCAACAAGACCCTGGCGGCGCAGCTCTATGCCGAATTCCGCGAGTTCTTCCCGAAGAACGCGGTCGAGTACTTCGTCAGCTATTACGACTACTACCAGCCCGAGGCCTACGTGCCGCAGCGCGATCTCTTCATCGAGAAGGACAGCGCGATCAACGAGCACATCGAGCAGATGCGGCTCTCGGCGACCAAGAGCGTGCTCGAGCGGCGCGACGTCATCATCGTCGCCTCGGTGAGCGCGATCTACGGCATCGGCGCGCCCGAGGACTACACCGAGATGCGGATGATCATGCGCACCGGCGACAAGCTCGGCCAGCGCGACGCGATCGCCCACCTGATCCGGATGCAGTACAGCCGCAACGAGACCGACTTCACGCGGGGAACCTTCCGGGTGCGAGGCGACACGATCGACGTCTTCCCGGCCGAGCACAGCGAGTTGGCGGTGCGGATCGAGCTGTTCGACGACGAGCTCGAGTCGCTCACCCTGTTCGACCCGCTCACCGGGCGGATCCGGCAGAAGATCCCGCGCTTCGTCATCTATCCGGCGAGCCACTACGCGACCCCGCGCGGCCGGGTGGTCGCGGCGATCGAGACGATCAAGGAGGAGCTGCGCGAGCGGCTCGACGAGCTGGTCAAGGCCGGCAAGCTGGTCGAGGCGCAGCGCCTGGAGCAGCGGACCCGGTTCGACCTCGAGATGCTGCAGGAGATCGGCCACTGCAAGGGGATCGAGAACTACACCCGCCACCTCTCCGGCGCGGCGCCCGGCCAGCCGCCGGCGACCATGGTCGACTACCTGCCGAAGGACGCGCTGATGTTCCTCGATGAGAGCCACGTCATGATCGGCCAGCTCGGCGGCATGTACAACGGCGACCGGGCGAGGAAGACCACGCTCGTGGACTACGGCTTTCGCCTGCCCTCGGCGCTGGACAACCGGCCGCTCAAGTTCGAGGAGTTCGAGGCCAAGATGCGCCAGGTGGTGTTCGTCTCGGCCACGCCGGCGAGCTACGAGCAGGAGCACACCGGCCAGGTGGTCGAGCAGCTCGTCCGCCCGACCGGCCTGATCGATCCGGTGGTCGAGGTCCGTCCGGCCACCCACCAGGTCGACGACGTGCTGCAGGAGATCCGCGAGCGGGTCGAGGCGGGCGAGCGGGTGCTGATCACGACCCTCACCAAGCGGATGGCCGAGCAGCTCACCGACTATCTCGCCGACAACGGCGTCAAGGTCCGCTACCTGCACAGCGACATCGAGACGGTGGAGCGGGTCGAGATCCTGCGCGATCTGCGCCTGGGTACCTTCGACGTGTTGGTCGGCATCAACCTCCTGCGCGAGGGCCTGGACATCCCGGAGGTCTCGCTGGTGGCGATCCTCGACGCCGACAAGGAAGGATTCCTGCGCTCCGAGCGCAGCCTGATCCAGACCATCGGCCGGGCGGCGCGCAACCTGAACGGCAAGGCGATCCTCTATGCCGACCAGGTGACCGAGTCGATGAAGCTGGCGATCGGCGAAACCGAGCGACGGCGAGCTCGGCAGACGGCGCACAACCTGGCCGAGGGCATCACCCCGGCCAGCGTCGTCAAGAAGATCAAGGAAATGATCGACGGGGTCTACAGCGACAAGAGCGCCAAGGAGGAGTTGCGCCTGGCCAAGGAAGCGGCCCTGACCGAGGTGATGAGCGAAAAGGACCTGGGCAAGCGGATCAAGCTGCTCGAAAAGCAGATGCTGGAGCACGCTCGCAACCTCGAGTTCGAGAAGGCGGCGCGGCTTCGCGACCAACTGGCGGCGCTGCGGGAGCAGGCGTTCGGGGCCCCGGGGGCGGACAACGTGGTCGCCATCGCCGAGGCGGCGCGGCCGGCGAAGCCGGGTCGGTAAACCTTGCCGATGCCTCGCGTCTGAGGGTTGGATTGACCCTGCCCTTGAAGCGGAACCAATCTCCCCAATCTCGACCGAATCAGTAGGTTTCCTCTATACTCGACTAAATCGGTCGGGATAGGAAAAGGCGACTCGGCGGCTCGGTTTTTGCCAAGTTGCCGGTACGCCCCGCGCCAGCGGCGTCCATCACCGAACCCGAGGAGTGATTTTCATGCGTCTGACCACCAAAGGCCGTTTTGCCGTCACGGCAATGATCGATCTGGCCCTGCGGGAGCATTCCGGCCCGGTCGCCCTCGCGGCGATCAGCGCCCGCCAGCAGATTTCCCTGTCCTACCTGGAGCAGCTGTTCGGCAAGCTGCGCCGGCACGAGCTCGTCGAGAGCACCCGGGGCCCGGGGGGCGGCTATTCGCTCGGCCGCAAGTCCGAGGAAATCACGGTTGCCGACATCATCGTCGCCGTCGACGAACCGATCGACGCCACTGGCTGCGCCGGCAAGGAAAACTGCATGGGCGACGACGCCGGTCGCTGCATGACGCACGACCTGTGGGCCAGCCTCAACTCCAAGATGATCGAGTTCCTCGACTCGGTATCGCTGAAGAAGCTGGTCGACGAGCAGATCGCCAAGGGCGTGTCGATCGAGGAGCACCCGGTCAAGCGGGCGATCTCGACCACGCCGGTGGTCAAGCCGATCAAGATCACCGCGCCTAACTCGGTCTTCGCCCTGGGAGCGGCATTCTCGAAGTAAGCCGCCTTGCAAATGGACATGACCCCGCATTTCCCGATCTACATGGACTACGGCGCGACGACGCCGGTGGATCAGCGCGTCGTCGACGCGATGATCCCGTGGTTGCGCGAGCACTTCGGCAA
>Ga0068864_100004595_pt1 | contig 11326 bp, 11 predicted proteins | sample KBSSwiS72_FD_66586 | JGI IMG/M metagenome (GOLD analysis project Ga0068864, IMG submission 66586) | Switchgrass rhizosphere microbial communities from Kellogg Biological Station, Michigan, USA - KBS Switchgrass S7-2 | ecosystem: Host-associated > Plants > Roots > Rhizosphere > Soil ...
AAACCCAATAATTTATATAAAAACAAACCACATGAGAAAACTATTATTAACTGTTGTGATCATTACCATTACAACGGTTCTTTATGCCCAGTCCTATACTTTTCAAAACATCAGGAAAACAAGTCACCGCTCATCCGATGCTATTAAAGAAGGCACCGATGTAAAAGGGTATTATTTTTTTAATGTTACTGATAAGATCGATAAAAACACGAATGAATATACGCTTAGTATTTTCGATAACAATTTAAAGCTCATGAAAGAAATAAAATTCCAGGATTCAAAATATATAAGCATCCTTGAATCTTCTTTCAATGGAACTGATCTTATATTTCTTTTTTACAACAGCGATGCCAAAACATTTGAATACCAGATTTATGGTGCAGATGGAAAGAAGAAAGCTTATACCTATAACAGGCAATTGACCAAGAAAGAAAAAAGATATCTTGAATCTACTTATTTACTTGTGAATGATGATGAAAATACTTACAAAGGTCTGTATCCAATTGATGGAAGAGGGTTTATTTCTAATATGCCAAGTCGTGAGGATAAGGACTATACCTTCCAGGTAGATTATTTTTCGACCGAAAAGAAAAAGCAATGGACGTTTACACCTACTGAGGGAGGCAAGCGTTTTTCTGGCGACTACCTGGGTTATTTTAATAATGTTGTTTATTTTGAAGTATTGCGTTTTGGCGGAGCATTCGATCAAAAACCAGACTCCTATATTATTGGTCTTGACCTGGAAACCGGTAAACAGTTATTCGAAAAACCTACAGATGCGAAATACAGGTTTTATCCTGCCAGCCTCTCGGTGTTAAATGATGGGAAAGCGTTTATCTATGGTGAATATTTTGATTTGAATGATAATATTGCAAAAGATAAATCCAAAGGATTTGCTTTCTGGGGTATTGATGAAAAGGGCAAAATAATGAGTGAAAAATACAATTCGTGGGACCTGGAGCTGGGAAAATTCCTGGATGTGAATTCAAAAGGAAAGATCACTGATTTTGGTTATATGTTCGTGCATAATATGATCCAAACATCAGATGGAAGCATTTATGCAATTGGAGAGGGATATAAGAAAGTGGCCAGTGCTTTGGGAATAGCAGCCACTTTGTTAACCCGTAATTCGGATATCAGCACTATTAAGGTGAAAGTGACGGATATGATGATGATAAAATTTGATAAGGATTTTAATGTGAAAGAAGCTAAGATCTATGATAAGAATTCTAACAATATTGAATTGCAAAGCGGGTACGATTTTGTAAGCGGGCCATTAATAGCCAAAATGATAAAATACTATTATGGCGGATTTGATTATTCCTATACGCAAAACAATAAGGATTTATCTTCCTTTACAGTTTGCTACAGTGATTATGTTCGTGGAAAGGGATATAAGGGCAGTACATTTAACTCAATAAGCTATAACGAGGGAAAGATCACAACAGATAAAATAAATACAAAATCAGATGCCTCCCGTTCCTGGGTGTTGCCGGCTAAATTGGGACAGGTATTGATCATCGAGTATTTCAAAAAAGATAAACAACTTGAAATGCATTTTGAAAAATTAAACTAAAGATCGGTATAAAATAAAAAGAGCGGGCAATTAATTGCCCGCTCTTTTTATTGATTAAGAATTTATCCCGGCATTCGTGTAATATACTTTTCTATTTGTTTGATTTGATCAACGATCTGTGGGGTTGTCGGTTTCAATGCTTTTGCTTTTCTGAAAAAATCTTTTGCTGCACGAAATTCTCTTTTATTCATCATGAGGCTGCACATCTGTAAATAAGCGGCAGCTTCATTTTCTTTATCAGGTAAGCCGGCACGAATGGCTGCACGGATATAACTTTCCGCTCCTTTCAAATCATTTTTTTGCATGGCAAGCATTCCGAGTTGTAATTTATTAGCACCCTCAGCTTGTTTCAATTGATCCTGCATCATGCCGCCACCACTCATTAATGCTGTTCCTTTTTTAATATCTCTTTCGGCTGTTTCAAAATCCTGTTTGATCATTGCCATATTTCCACGCAATGTGTAATACACCGAACGGATCGGTTTGAATAGCAGGTTTGGAAATTTTATTGAGTTCAAAATTTTTTCTGCGCCTTCCATATCACCGTTCTCCATGCACTCCTGTATCAATCGCAGGGGGCCAAAGAAAAAATGACCGGCAACTAAAATAACGCCAACCAGGTACAAAGGGAATGCAGGCCAAAAGCTGGCAGAATAGTTTACATAACCACCCAGCGCTATTAATATTAAACCAATATAGAGCCTGTATTTTATCAGCAGATTATAAAGCTTCATACATCACAAATTAAGGTGGGCCCGTCCGACCCGGGCGATCCAAATTACTTTATCAATCCGGGTTCATCCGGGCGGGCAAAGATAGGGGAATCTGGTTTTTGGGCCGGGTTGTGTTTCAACCTGTAGTGCATCATTTTGAAGTTTCAGTCCCACTGGAGTCTTGTCATACGGAGCCGGGCTATTCTAATTTCAATCAGAATGAATTCAAGCGAGGTATCTCAAACTTTGTCAATGTTTGAGATACCTCGACTATATTTTCAACAGAAGAAAGAGTTTTATACTAACCGTCTCGGTATGACAAGACTCCGATAGAATTTTCAAACTATGATATTACCTTCAATCCCCTCAGGACTCATCAACGCCTCGTTTACTTTTTATCATGATCATAAATACTCCAAATACAAGGAATACAATCCCGGTATACAGGTTTATGGATCCGGATAGTTCCTTGCTCAAAAAATTGCCCACCAGCAGGATCAGGGACACTATCGTGAAGAATAATCCGATAACAAAATTCAATTCATTTAGTCTCTTATACATGACTGTGGATTTAAAAGAAAATAATATTTAATAAAATGGTAGCCAGCAACAACACTACACCTAATGTTATTGGATTCAAATACCATTTACCTTTTGATATGGGTTCTTTCTTTGTCAGTGAATAAACCAATCCTTTCAATTCTTCTTCAGGTTTAGGTTTGGTGGCAAGACTTACAAGGATGGTTGTAACAAAATTCACGATCCAGGAAACAGAAGCAACGATAAATGCCTGACCCATTCCACTTTTGATCTCATATAAAGGGGTGATCCATCCGCCCTTTCCCTCTGCTATTGTTAACCCGTGAGTGATCGCCGCTGCTAAAGTGCCGGCAAGTAACCCGGCGAAAGCTCCATGTCCTGTTGTTCTTTTCCAGAACATGCCCAATAAAAAGGTGGCAAACAAAGGACCATTCACAAAACTGAAAACAAGCTGCAGGAAATCATTAATGTTATTGAAGCTTTTTGCAATGTAGGCAGTAACGATTGACAATAATATGCCTACAATGGTAATAACTTTTCCAACATATAAATAATGCTTATCCGACTTGTTTTTTACAAAATACGATTGATAGATATCATACGTAAAAACTGAATTGAATGCTGTTACATTTCCCGCCATGCCGCTCATGAAAGAAGCGATCAATGCAGTAATGCCCACTCCTAATAAACCACTAGGATAATAATGTGCAATCAAAGAGGGAAGTGTCATTGTATAATCGGTACCACCATCTTCACCTATAGGAATACTATAGCCTTTTGATTGAGACATTAAAGCAATAGCAATAACTCCCGGCAATACAACAATTATCGGCATCAGCATTTTAGGTAACGCGGCAACGATCGGCGTTCGTTGTGCTGCATTCATATTTTTTGCTATCATGGCTCTTTGCACAACCAGGAAATCTGTACACCAATAACCAAATGACATTACAAATCCTAATCCAAATATCAGCGACATAAAATGCAAACCCATTGGATTTGAATCCGCATTTCCCATATATTTCCATGCATGGGTAAACTCAGGTTGCAATTGAGCTTTGATATTCGCCCAGCCACCGGCATCCTGTAATGCAACAATAACCAATGGAGATAATCCAAGAACGATCAGGAAAAATTGAAGCACTTCGTTATAAACTGCGCTGGTCAATCCCCCCAAAAAAGTATAGACCATTACAATACCGGCTGCTGCCCAGATGGAAATATCAAAATCCCATTTTAATATTACTTCAAGAAGTTTCGCCAAAGCATATAATGAAATGCCTGATGAGAATACCGTCATTACTGCAAAAGAGACAGCATTCAATCCTCTTGTTTTTTCATCGAACCGAAGTTTAAGATACTCCGGTACACTTCGTGCACGGCTGCCATAATAAAAAGGCATCATGAATACACCTAAAAAAACCATTGCAAAGATGGCACCTACCCAATAGAAATGAACGGTCATGATACCATACTTGGCGCCGGAAGCAACCATACCCAATACTTCCTGTGCTCCCAAATTAGCGGAAATAAAAGCCAGGCTTGTGATCCATAAGGGGATGCTCCTGTTACTGGAAAGAAAATCATTACTGGATTTGATTTTCTTTTTAATGATAAAGCCTACGCCTATTACAAAAGCAAAATAGAGAAGGATAATAAGATAATCAGCAATCGTTAGTTTCATTTCAGTTGGTTTAAACTAGCAGTAAAAAAACTTATGACCTGAAGATAAATAAACTAACTATAAAGCAATAATTTTTGTTCTATATGAACAGCAATAAGAATACTATAAATATAAATAGGAATATTTAAAATATAAATCCGCTTGCTGAGACGGATTATACCAGCTATTCAGCAGTTTGATAAGAATAATTATTGTTTAGCGTCATTGATCTCGATCCAGTAACCATCGGGATCACGGAAATAAATTTGTTTCACTCCATCTACACGGTTGGTAATTGTGTTTTTGTCACCAGCCCAATTCTCATATTCAACTTTGTTTTTCTCCAGGTTCTTAACAAATTCAGGAACAGACGAAACGCTAAAACAGAGATGACTATTTTTTTCGTGAGAAATTTTTTCTTTAGCTCCTTCAATTAAATGCAGATGACTTTTTGGTCCCACACTTAACCATACATGTTTACCATCATGAAATGGTTCAGGGATCGTATCAAGACCAATAATGTTTGTATAAAAAAGGGAACTTGTTTTCAGATTTACGACATATAAAGCAATATGATTGAGCGAAGCTTTTTGCTGCTGAGAAAATCCTTTTTGCAATAAGCAAAAAGCGCAAATCAAAAGAAATATTTTTTTCATAGACATAATTCTATTGCGAAAGATAATGAAATAAGCAATACCCGGTTTAATGAACATTATGCAGGAGTTTGCTTTAAAACACTTAGCTGGCCGGTTTTCTCTATGAATATTTGCTTCACTTCTTCCAATGAATCACTATTGATCTCCAGTCGTACACCTTGCATAAGATCGTCTTTACTGATCGAAGTCTTTTGCATGTTCTTCTGATTCATTTCTCCGTTTTTATAGAGTGAGTGACGATAGCCTTTCACAATTTTCCCGATCCACGCATGTTTCATTGCCAGCCAACCCAAAACTTTATGTATGGCGACCATCATAGCACAGGCGGCAACGGTTGAAAAAAAAGGAGATGACCCCGCAATACCCCGGCTTAAGATTGCACCTAACATGATCACAATCACATTATCAAATGCTGATTTTTCTCCAAATATGCGCATACCACCCAATCGTATTAACAGGAGTGCAATAAAAAACATAATAAAAGCTCTGAGTGCCATTTGCAAAGCGGTAAGGGTTTCCCCGCTTCCGAAAATTTCATTGATATTCATGATCGTTGTTGTTTAATGAGTTTCCATGTTTCGTTTGCAGATAAAATACCCAATGGCTTGAATTCTTTTTTCTGCATTGCATTATAGTAAACAAAAAAGTTTTCGATCTCCTTTAATTTTTCATCCTGCAGGTCAGATAAGGATTCATATACCGGGTGAAGCCCGTTAATTTCAGGCGTAACAAAGATCCGGTCATTACGGATTGTTTCATTGTCAATGGATTGTTCAGCTTTCAGAGCACCGATCACATTACAACGCAACCGGCTTCCCTGCAAGAAAGAAAATTCTGATAAGATCAGCACGTCCAATGGATCACCATCCTGGCCCTTTGTTCCGGGAATAGCACCAAAATCATAGGGAAAATTAAGCCCGGTCGGCAGTGGTTTATTTACTTCAAACCATTCTTTTTTTGAATCGTATTTGTATTTAAAATGACTTCCTTTTGGTGTTTCTACAATTATTTGCAATACATACATAAGACTTTTTAAAACAGAATGGAAAATCTGTGCCAATGCATAGAAATTCACCATTGATTCATGAGGTATCTTTTTATATTTGCAACCGGTCAAAAATCATTGATCCTGTGGTTCAAGGGATATCCCGCAGGCAAAATGGCCCGGTAGTTCAATGGATAGAATAGGAGTTTCCTAAACTCTAGATACAAGTTCGATTCTTGTCCGGGCTATTTTGCAATGCGGGACTAAACTTTAGATACAAATTCGATTTTTATCGGGCTACAAGACGAGAAAGGGTTACCTTGCTTCTTCAAATTTCATTTAATGCATAGTAAGCAGTTTAATTATTATTCTGAATATGAGATAAAGGTGTTCCCGGATATAAAACAGTTGATTACTTATAGTTTTAATGAGAAGGAAAATTCGATTACAGGGATAATGCTGGAAAAACAAGACCGTATTTATTTATATGAGTATCGCGGAAAATATATAGGGAATGAATTTTTTATATCTTTTTCAAAAGAATCTATTTCCTATAAGCTCATCAAAGTGGAAGAAATGATGATAGATTCCTCAGGAAAACAATAGACTCTCTGACCGGTGAGGTCGTCTCAATTCTAGTAGTGTAGCTTCAGCAAGTTGTTGATATTGGCTGGAGATCGTTCGAACCTATTCCTGCCCCGTCTTACAGAAACGAATGTCTTTGCTTAACTTGCCTGTATGGATAAGGAAATTCGCAGGATATTCCCTTCATTCGAAAATGATCTTTTGGAAAGCCTCGAAAATGAAGCTGAGGTTAAAATATTTGAATCAGGCGAAGAGATCGTGAAGACGGGCCAATATTTCAAATCCATTTTACTGGTGGTTGAGGGTATGATAAAAGTGTATCGTGAAGACGAGGAGGGTAATGAATACCTTATGTATTATTTGGAACCCGGCCAGGCCTGCAGTCTTGCAATGATCCCTTCAGAAAGGCGGGAAAAGAGTGAAGTGATGGGAAAGGTTGTAAATAATACAACTGTAATTGCTGTGCCGCCTGAATGCATGGATCAATGGATGTTCAAATATAAAACCTGGTACAAGTTTGTACTCGATTCACATCGCGAGGGATTTGAAAAATTGCTCGCAACATTTGATCGCACAGCTTTCAGAAGCATGGATGCAAAACTGCTTTATTACCTGCGCCTGGCTCAGGCGATACATAAGAGTAATATTCTTCTCATCAACAAGACGGAAATAGCAAAAGAATTAAATTCTTCCCGCGAAGTAATATCCCGGCTAATGAAAAAACTGGCCGAAAAAGGAATGATTAAAGTGTTAAAAAAACAATATATAGAAATCATTAAGCTGGATATCTGACCGTTTACTAAATTTCCCTGATCCTCGTTTAACAGTAGTGATAAATGTCACGGTCAACGATTGGGCGCCTGGATAGGTTTGCGTCTCAATTAAGACAAATGAAGAAAAAGAGGTTGTTGTTACTTTTTATTGTTTTATTCATCAGCTATGTATCCCGGTCGCAGGACAGCGCCAAACATCTTAGCCTGCAAGAAGCTATCACAGCATCGGTTTCCAATAATGATGCAATTAAGTTGTCGGCATTGGATGTGCAGATCGCCAGTGCAAAATTTCGCCAGGCAGATGCAATCTTTTTACCACAAGCAAATTTTTCTTATACAGCATTGACGACGAACAACCCGCTGAATGCATTTGGATCCAAACTGCAACAGCGATCAATTACGCCTGCAGATTTCAATCCCAAGCTGTTGAACAATCCTTCTGCTACACCAGATTTTTCTGCAAAGTTTGAATTGCAGCAACCATTGCTGAATGTTGATATGATCTATCAGCGTAAAGCCGCCGCTGAACAGGTAGAAATGTATCAACTCCTTTCTGAAAGAACCAAAGAGTATTTGTATTTCGAAACAGAAAAAGCCTACCTGCAGTTGCAGATGGCCTATGATGAAAATAAAGTATTGAATGAAGCCCTGGCCACAGCCAAAGCTGTTTATAAAACTTCCAATGATTATTACGAACAGGGTTTGATCCAAAAATCAGACCTGCTGAATGCTGAGCTGCATGTAATGAATATCGAAACACAGGTAAAAACTTCTCAGTCTGGTATACAGGATGCTTCAGACATGCTAAGTGTACTGATGGGCCAATCAACCGGCACAGTTTATACTATTGACTCCATCAGCATCACTAATGCAGTGATCGCAGATAGCGCTGCCTTATCCAATGAGCGATCAGATTTTAAAGCGCTGCAAAAAGGAATGGAATCGTACGACATGATGATCAGATCATCCAAGATGAGTTATCTGCCAAAGCTAAATGCATTTGCTTCATATCAATTGAATGATAAGCGCCTATTTGGTTTCAATGCCAATGCATACTTCGCAGGTATCCAGTTATCATGGAATATTTTCAATGGCAACCGTACGAAGAACATTATTTCACAACAACAATTGGAGAAAGGGAAGATTGCCAAACAACTCGATCAACAAAAAAGTGAAGCTCAATTGCAGATCAATCATAGCAGGCGGCAGTTATATGATGCGACTTTTTTTATGAAACAACAACAGCTGGCTGTCGAACAGGCTTCCGAAGCATTACGTGTTTTTCAGAATCGCTATACACAGGGATTGGTAAAAACGACCGATGTGCTGATGGCGCAAACACAGTTGTCGCAGCAAAAAATGGGTTATGTGCAGGCAGTGTTCAACTATAATCTTGCTGCAGCATCATTGAAATTTCTAACAACAAGCAAATAATATCATTTCAAAAATATGATCACTATGTTTAAAAGAACCTTATACTCTTCATTGATGATAATCATCCTGGCTGGATTAAATGCATGTTCAGGCGGAAACGAAAAGAAAAATGAAGTCAATGAAAAACCTGTTGCTGTTACGCTTTCAACAGTTTCTGCAGGTGCTCAACCGTCAATTTTAGCAAGCGGCATAGTAGAAGCTGCCCAAACAGCTAATATCAGTACAAGAGTGATGGGCCGCATCACTAATATTTTTGTGAAAACAGGTGATAGAGTAAACAAAGGACAATTACTCGCCAGCGTTTGGGATGAAGATATCAAAGCAAAAAGAGCACAGACCGATGCGATGATCGCTGAAGCAGAAGGAGCATATGCCACTGCACTAAAAGATTATGACCGCTTTAATAATTTATATAAACAGCAAAGTGCTACTGCCAAAGAACTGGACAACGTAACGCTTCAATATAATTCTGCCAAAGCAAGAGTAGCGGCTGCCAGGCAAATGCGAAGTGAAGTAAATGCAAATCTTTCTTACAGCAGTTTAACAGCACCGTTCTCTGGTGTAGTAACGCAGAAGCTTGCCGAAGTGGGAAGCATTGCTAATCCCGGTATGCCAATATTGACAATCGAACAGGATGGAATTTTCCAGGTATCAGCATCTATTGCAGAATCAGATATCAGTAATATTCATTTGGGAGATGTTACTACTATACAGATCAAATCAACCGGGAAAAGTTTTGATGGAAAGATCATGCAGATCAATCCTTCTTCTCAATTCACCGGCGGGCAATACATCGTTAAGATCAGCACTCCCCCAAACGCGAAGAAAGATATCTATGCAGGCATGTTTGCGGGTGTAAACATTCCTGTGAAAGATACACGGCAGGTAAAAAACGATGCGGTACTGGTTCCTTTGTCTGCTATCATCAATCGTGATGAGCTCACGGGCATTTATACCGTTGGCGTTAATAATACAGCTTTGTTGAGATGGATCCGTTTGGGAAAAAACTATGGCGATAAAGTAGAAGTGATCTCCGGTCTCTCTAAAGATGAAAAATTCATTCGCTCATCAGAAAGCAAATTATATAATGGGGCTCCGGTAGTAGTGAAAGAAATCCCTGAAGTATCTATGGTGAATATTAATAAATAATAATTGTAATTATCCAAAGTAATTTATGAAAGAAGGTTTATCAGGAAATATTGCAAAAGCATTCATCAAATCAAAGCTCACCATATTATTGATGATTGCTTTTCTCCTGATTGGTGCTTATAGCGCAATGTTTATCCCGCGTGAAGAGGAACCACAGATAGAGGTGCCTACAGCAGATGTTTTTCTTCGTTATCCTGGTGCATCGCCAAAAGAAGTAGAAGCACGGGTTTTACAGCCGTTGGAGAAGATCATTTCCAATGTTAAAGGTGTTGAATATGTGTATTCAACTTCAATGACTGGCCAGGGCATGATCATCGTTCAATTTTATGTAGGCGAAGACGTTGAGCGATCGCTCGTGAAGCTATACAACGAATTGATGAAGAATATGGACAAGATGCCCCCGGGTGTTTCCTTGCCATTAGTGAAAACCAGGACGATCGACGATGTGCCTGTTCTGGGATTAACATTATGGAGCGATAAATACAACGACTACGACCTGAAACAACTTGGGCAAGTACTCACCAACGAAATTAAAAAAGTACCCGATGTCGCTTCTATCTCCATTATTGGTGGCAGAAGCCGCCAGGTAAGTGTGACGTTGGATAAGGATAAAATGGCACAAAGCCACGTTGACTTTCTATCTATTGCAAAACAAATCCAAGGAAGTAATTCGCAGTTACAGGCAGGGAACATGGTTCGGTCCGATTCAGCTTTTTTTATTGAGACAGGAAATTTTTTGACCAATCGCGATGAGGTGGAAAACTTAATTATCGGAACGAACGGGGGACAACCTGTTTATTTAAAACAAGTGGCCACAGTTGAAGATGGTGCGGAGAAACCTTCACAATATGTTTTTTATGGTAATGGCCATCACAATGAGTTAGCAACAAAATTTAATTCCGATTATCCTGCAGTTACATTGTCGATTGCTAAAAAGAAAGGAGCGGATGCCAGGGGTCTCTCCAATCGCATAATAGCAAAGGTCGAACACCTAAAGAAAGAGTTGATCCCTTCGGAAGTGCAAATGACAGTAACGCGGAATTATGGGGAAACCGCCTCTGAAAAAGTATCCGAACTTTTGTTCCATCTGCTAGTAGCGATTCTTGCTGTTACTGGTTTTGTTATGTTGGCCATGGGCTGGCGAGGCGGACTGGTAGTTTTTTTATCAGTGCCGGTAACATTTGCATTGACCTTGTTCGCCTATTACTTAATGGATTATACACTCAACAGAATTACACTTTTTGCGCTGGTA
>Ga0068864_100004605_pt1 | contig 11313 bp, 4 predicted proteins | sample KBSSwiS72_FD_66586 | JGI IMG/M metagenome (GOLD analysis project Ga0068864, IMG submission 66586) | Switchgrass rhizosphere microbial communities from Kellogg Biological Station, Michigan, USA - KBS Switchgrass S7-2 | ecosystem: Host-associated > Plants > Roots > Rhizosphere > Soil ...
CAGCTGGGAGAGCGCATGACTGGCAGTCATGAGGTCAGGGGTTCGATCCCCCTCGGCTCCACCAATCATTTCAATGACTTAAAGCGGGTTGGAGAGACTGGCGCTGTTCGCTTGTGACAAACTTGCGACAATGCCGCTGTCTGTACTTTGACAACACCACAATCGCTCCACGCTTCCCTTGATCGGTCGCATGAATGTAGCGCATCGTCGTCACAATCTAGGCGTGTCCCATCAACTCTTTGATCTTCACTACATCAACGCCGACTGTCTCACAACCTCCGCATCAGAGTTAGCACTTTTTATCTCGCGCTTGTCGCGATATGGCGCCTGCGTTATCATGCGCAAAAGTAGGTAGTTTTGCTCACAGGTCCTATACGATGAAAACTAAGGCAGGACGGCGAACGTCTCTAACCAAAATATCCGCTCCGTCGCATGGCAGGAGCTCAACCAAACGACTGTATTCAGTCCCTGAACTGCTGAAATTAACTAAGTTGACTCGAAAACAAGTAACCTACTGGGCTCTCAAGAAATTGCTTGTACCCACTATACGAGACCATGGTGCGCCGGCCGGTGCTCCTTCGTCGTTTTATTCAGCCGCCGATGCTGTCAAAGCACTGGTGTTTTGCGACCTTCGCAAAGCAGGCTTCTCACTGCGTCAAATTCAGCAAGTGGCCAAGAATTTAGAGGACCGTCAAATCCGACTTGATACAAATGAAAACTATCTTCTCACGGATGGGTATTCTGTGTATTACGCCAACAGCGATTCAGAGGCACTCGATATGCTTAAGCACTATCGTCAAATGCTTTTGTTGATTCCTATTCACGAGCAAGTGGAGAAGCTCAAACAGGTAGCGTGACACTCGGATTGCACCGGTCGAGAGGGAAGTTTTCGCTCATCGGTAGTTGAGGAAAGGGTCATTGCAGCGTTTATCTGCGCCTTTGTAAGATGCTTTTTGGAACAGACACAGTTTCATTGGAGAGTTTACTTGATGGGTTGGGTTACAACGACTCTCCGTTTTTTGTGGAGCGTGCTAGCGACGCCGAGTTGGGCGTAGCTCATCTATTACGCGATGCTGAGCGAGCACAGGTTCGCGGAACCTACTTCATTCGAACGACTGGTGAAAACGCCACTGCACACCGAGACCGACCCGCTGTGCAAGTTGCACAAGCTACAACGGTCGATGAAGCACGAACGATTCACCGCCATCTCTGGAACCAAGGAGCTACACCGTTTTTGCTGGTTTCTCTCCCAGGGCAAGTCCGCGTCTACACGCCATTTGCCTATGACGAGACTGACGAACGGATCGGCCAAGTCGAAAAACCAATTGATACACGTCTAGGCCTCGCAAAAGTCGTCGAACGCCTTAATTTCCTCCGAGCAGAGGCAATTGATTCTGGCGAGATCTGGCGTACAAAAGGAACCTCACTGACTAGACACACCCGAGTCGACCGCAAGCTGATTGAAACGCTTCGGACCTTAAGCAGGCAATTAATCCGCCGCCCCTATCGTTTAAAACGCGAAGTGGCCCATGCGTTGGTAGGACGATTTGTGTATCTGCACTATTTGCGAGAGAGAGACATTCTGTCCGATACATGGCTAGGTAGTGTAGGAGTTCAACCAGAGTCGATCTTTTCATCAAACGTGGGCCTTAAATCATTTCGTTTGTTGACGGACGCTGTAGACATGCGATTCAACGGACGTATTTTCCCGATAGACTGGTCTTTGAACTCCGCGCCAACTGCGGAAGCGGTAGCTGCCGCTGGCAAAGCCTTTTCAGGCGAGGCTTATGGCGGACAAGTACCTCTCTTTAAGGCTTTCGACTTTTCGTACATTCCAATTGAATTGCTTTCTTCCATTTATGAACAGTTTTTGCATGACGAAGGACAAGGCGCAAAGCACGGAGCCTTCTACACATCGGAACCTGTAGCGGACTATCTTATTTCGGAAGTTGAAGCTGCAAAGCCGATCAAGCAGGGAATGAGAATCCTTGATCCCTGCTGCGGATCTGGAATCTTTCTCGTGCTTGCGTTTCGTCGACTTGTAGAGCGCGAATTGCGCGCACGGAAAACGACCAGTTTATTGCCGACGGAGCTACGTCAGATTCTGACTAGAAGCATCTTCGGAGTTGAGAGAGAACCGGAAGCCTGCTTAGTTGCAGAATTCAGTTTGATACTGACACTGCTAAGCTACATAGACCCGCCCGAACTCCATAGCCATACTAATTTTAAGTTCCCCACACTTCATAATAGGCAAATCTTCGAAGCGGACTTTTTCAATGACAACTCTCTATTCTGGCAGCTTGATCAACGCTATGACTGGATTATCGGTAATCCACCATGGGTGGAGCATGATCCGGACGACGTCAAAGAGCAGCCCTTAATTTCTTGGATCAAGGCCCATCCGGACATGCCAGTGTCAAGATTCCGTAGCGGAGAGGCATTTACTTGGAGGGTGAGAGATCGAGTTGCAGATGACGGAGTGATGGGTTTAATCACGCAAGCAACGAGCCTAACGAACGACCAATCGGCTGAATACCGTAAGGCGTTTTTTGCTCGTAACTCGGTCCATCGAATAACAAACTTCTCAAACCTCGCATATCTGCTCTTTGAGTCGGCTGATGAACCTGCGGCCGATATCATCTACAGTGCACGCGTCAACGACGAGGCAAAACCTGACATCATTCATTTTGGACCACTCGTGGCCAACCAGCCCGCTATGGCTGCTAGCAACAGACATCGAAAGAGAGCTCCGTGGGTACTCACTGTTGGAGAATCGGAAATTCAAATAATTTCAGCCGACGACGCAGCGTTGGGAGAGGCAACGACATGGAAGCGCGCGTTGTGGGGCACAGCTAGAGACGAAAGAATCTTGAATAGGCTCCGACGCGTATTTCCCAAAACGCTTGAACAACTTGTAGACGAACGGGATTGGGCGTTGAATCTAGGCATTCAGCTTCGACGATCAAAGGGAACTTCCCGCGATCCGAATTTTGACGTTTTTACTTTCATGATTAATCGTGGCCTCAACGAGCAATCCGCCAGGACCTATGCCCGATGGTTCGAGGGACTTAAGGTCATTGAACCTAAGAAACCGAGTAAAGCGCCGCGGCGCCTCACCGTTCCAAAGCAATGGCTCGTTGATAACGCTTGGGGAGCCTTCATTCGAGAACGTGGAGGAACAGGGGGTCTGAAAGTTATTCCAGCACCTCACCTGTTTCTCTGGAATGAGTATGCGGCATTGAGCGACATCCCCTCGATCTTTCGTCACCCTCGTATCGGGGTGGCGGCACCTCTTAAAGACCGAGATTGGCTCAAAGCTGTATCAGTGATTTGGACGTCAAGTATCACTAGGTACTACTTGTTCCTAGAGTTAAGTGCTGGCTGGGGAATTAGTCGCAGTACGATCGATTTAGGAGACGCTCGTCGGATGCCGATGCCGGACCTTGATCGAGATGTAGTTTCGCAACTCTCCTCGCTTCATACCGAGTTGGCCGCCAAGGAAACGTATCTGAAAGACCGTCAAGATTGGCAGAAGCAACTCGATGAAGCCGTAGCATCCATTCTGTCAATTCCTCCGCAAATTATGTTGGTTGCGCGCGAGTTCAGTGAGTTTCGCCTCCCTTTAGTGAAGGGCCAAGCCCCGCGCCATCTCACTCGTGCTCCAGATATCCCTCAACTGACAAAGTACGCACGGCGTTTGAAGGCAGAGCTAGACGGTTTTATGGAAAGAAAGGATCGTCATCATAATGTGATTGTGCGGACGTCTAACGTCGGAGCGGTGGCGAGCATAGAAATTGCGCACAATGGTGGCCGAGGAACAGCCGTTGTTGTTGAAGCAGAACCAGGCCATGGCAGTACTGTGCGCGATATCTTGAACGCCGCGAGCCAGCAGTATGGGCAGTGGGTGTATGTACAACGGAGCGTCCGTGTCTTCTCAGGTAACACGATCCACCTTTGTAAACCGGCGCGACGCTTAGAGTGGACAGAAACCCAAGCATTACTTGATTGTGCCGACATAATTGCCGAAGTAGCAGAGTCGAGACAGCTTGCGAAGCATGGCAACGCTCACAAGTGATTGGGACGATTATCTAGTTGAGTTACGAGAAGATGCCCACCAGCTACTCTCGTGGGGTTATTCCGATTCTAAAGCCAAACTCATAAAGGCAAAAGACGAATATGAATTGACGGGCTTATTAGCAGACAGCATCGAAGCTCGCATCGATTCACCCACAACACCGGAACGGTTCATGTTCTATTCTGTTCACAATGAGAAACCAATTAGCCCTGGTGGTGAACTTGGGAAAAAGCGGCCGAGACTGGACATTCAGATTCAACGCCACGGTGTGCGTCCTAAGCCGCACTTCACTTTCGAGGCGAAGCGACTGCGTGACGACACAAGTTGTAGTGTAAGTGACACCATGAAGGAATACCTTGGTAACAAAGGTCTTGGCAGATTTATTGAAGGTCTTTACTCTGCGGAGAGTAGCGAAGCCGCCATGTTAGGGTGTGTTCAAGCGCATGATTCTGCGTTCTGGTTTCAACAAGTGGAGGATGCGTTTAGCGGGGATACGGCGAACGGTGGTCCATTGTACGCTGTAACAGCGCCTCTCACATTGGCAGGTGTGCTCGCCGATTTTCCGGATGAACGCAGTAGCACACATAAGAGGCGTTCCGGTAACACAATCAAGCTATTTCATTTATTCATTGATTGTCGGTAACTCTTAGCCTCAGAATTTAACAATGCCAGAGATTATCGGAAGTGGTCAATATTCTTCTGCGCTCCATAATTGCTGCAATGCCGTTATCTAAGCATGATCGGCGAGCTTATCGAGCAATATAGCGGTGGAAAACAGTTGGGATTGATTAGAACTTAAAATGGTTAGCAACTGTCACCAGACGCGCAAAGCGCGGGGTCTCTCACAATGCAAGATCGATGGTTAAATCCTACTGAGGCTTACCTCCCCGAACTACCGCGATTGAGACAGACTTGTGACAAGACTTCAGCGAAACTAGGGTGACTAGATGGTAACGAATGCACTCGCTGGCGGCTGCAACCTGTAACAAATGTTAGTGAATCGTAAGAGCCGCTATCTCATGCAGTGCTCGAGATCGCACTGGCAGTCATGAGGTCAGGGGTTCGATCCCCCTCGGCTCCACCAAAACCATATTCTCAAGCAGACATTCGTTGGAACTCTCCGCCGTCGCTTTGCGTTTCCGAAACAGACAAATTTCAAAGATCAAATCTAACAAGCGGTGAACTCCTTTCTGAAGGAGAAAAGAATGACTTCACGATCGCTAGCCGCCATCGCGGCCATCCTTTACCTGTCTGTTAGCGCTCCGGCGCAGTCCGATTGGCCGCAATGGCGCGGGCCGGAGCGAAGCGGGATCTCGCAGGAGAAAGGCCTGCTCAAAGAGTGGCCCAAGGAAGGACCAAAACTGCTCTGGCAGGTAAACGACATCGGCGATGGTTATTCGACGCCCGCAGTTGTCGGGTCGCGTATCTACCTGATGAGCAACCGCGGCATGGAGAATGAATTTGTTCAGGCTCTTTCAACTACGGACGGAAAAGTTATTTGGACAACGCGCGTAGGTAATGTCGGTAACCCGAATCAGAATCCGCCTTTCCCGAAGGCGCGGTCCACGCCGACGGTTGATGGCGATCTCGTGTATGCGCTGGGCTCAGACGGCGACTTCGTTTGTCTCGACGCGAAGAGCGGCAAGATTCGCTGGCAGAAAAGCCTGCGGAAGGACTTCGGTGGCGAACCTCACGAGTGGGCGTATGCAGAGTCGCCATTGATTGACGGCGACGTCGTGGTGGTCACGCCCGGCGGCGCGCAGGCCACGATCGTGGCGCTGAACAAGAAGACAGGCGCGGTGATTTGGAAATCGGCGGTTCCCGGCGGCGATCCCGCAGGTTATGCGTCGGCGATCGTCGTGCAGGGTGGTGGGCGCAAGCAGTACGTTCAGTTTTTGAGCAAAGGCATTGTCGGAGTTGATGCGAAGACGGGCGAGTTCCTGTGGCGCTACAAGGAAGTGGTCAAAGGCCCGGCGCAGGCTTTCACACCGGTCGCGCGCGGCGAATATATTTACGGTGGCGCGCTTGGTATCGGAGGCGGACTCGTTCGTTTGAAGCCGCAGGGCAGTGGAATCACTGCAGAACAGGTCTACTTCGAGCGCGGCCTTCCGAACGGCTTTGGCGGCGCGTTGCTGGTCGGCGACTACCTTTACGGGACACAAGCGAGGGGCGGACTTGTCGCGGTTGAGTTCACCACCGGCAAAGTGAAATGGCAGTCCGAGAGTTTCGGCATGAGTTCGGGCGCCTACGCCGAAGGTAATTTATATATTCACGACGAGACCGGGGCTTTGGTGTTAGTGGAAGCGACGCCCGAAGGTTATCGCGAAAGAGGCCGCTTCACGCCACCGAACCCGCCGAAGAAAAAAGAGACGGGGCAGATGGCGGAGAAAGCGTTTGCGTATCCAGTGATCGCGAACGGGAGACTGTACATTCGCGACCTCGACTCATTGTGGGTCTACGACATCAAAGACAAACGTTAGGCACAAAAACCCACAAGAGTCGCAAAAATAGCTTCAATGCTTCTCAGCGGATCCGTTCAGATCCTTGAGTAGCTTCTCAACGGCGGTGAAGTCGATTGGCTTCACGATGTGGTAGTCGAAACCCGCTTCGTAAGATCGGCGCCGATCTTCTTCCTGTCCCCAACCGGTCAACGCTACGAGCACAGCGCCCTTGCACTCGGGCTGGTTGCGAATTAAACGCGCTGCGTCGTAACCGTTCATCCGCGGCATACCGAGATCCATAAACACCAGTTCAGGCTTCGACGCCTTCGCCTGCTCGAGCGCTTCCACTCCATCATGGGCCGACGAAACTTCATGCCCCAGCATCTCGAGCATCATCGCCAGGCTATCGGCTGAATCGAGATTGTCGTCAGCCACAAGTATCCGGCGCGCCACTTCCGCCTTCTCGCTTTTCTTGTTATCTGACTTTGCTGGCCCATCCGGCTTCGCAACCACCACTGACGGCAACCGCACAATAAACTCACTCCCCTTCCCCGGACCATCACTAAGCACTTCGACACTGCCACCATGCATCTGCACCAGTTGCCGGACCAGCGTCAACCCAATTCCGAGTCCGCCCTGCGAGCGCTCCAGCGATCGATCGACCTGCATGAAAATGTCGAAAATCCGCGGCAACTTGTCAGCCGGAATGCCGATGCCAGTGTCACGCACCTTCACTATTACTTCATCGCCCTCCTGCTCCACTTGAAACCAAATCTGACTGCCGGGCTCGCTGTACTTTGCGGCATTGTTCAGCAGATTAGAGAACGCCTGCGCCAGTCGCACCGGATCGACATTGAGCAGTACCGGCTCAGCCGGCAACGTAACCAGCACTTTCTCATTTGCAGCGTCGAGCAAGGGTCGACTCGTCTCCAACGCGCGATTCACCACCATCGATAGCTCAACAAACTCCTTCCGCAACTCGAGCTTGTTGCGACTGATGCGAGAAACGTCCAACAGATCGTCAACCAAACGCTTCATCTGCTGAAGCTGTCGTTCCATCACCGCGCGCGCGTGCTCGAGCGTCGCGGGACTACTGGCAGCCAAACGCATTAACTGCAAACCGTTGTTCATCGGCGCCAGTGGATTTCGCAACTCATGCGCGAGCGTCGCCAGAAACTCATCCTTGCGCCGATCCTGATCACGCAGTTCTTCGATCAGGCGCAGACGTTCGTACGCTACCGTGACGTACTTCGAAATCGTTTCCAAAAATTCAATCTCTTCCGGGACGAAATGATCGCGCGTGCGACTCGCGAAAGACAAAGTTCCGAGCAGCGTTCCGCCCGCCATCAACGGATTGCACGCGTAAGCTCTAACTCCGAATCCTTTGACAAGTTGGACCATCGGCTCAGTCGAATCCTGAATACACGTCGCTACGATGGGGCGATGCTCTTGAGCGACACGCCCACAGATCGCCTGGCCGAAGTCGAGCCGCGCCATCGAACGCGCAGTTGCTTCGTCGATTCCCGAGTACGAAACGAGTCGCAGCGCGTCGCCGGTTTCTGTCACCATGAAGTTGAAATAGACGTCGAGACTCAGCGTCTTGCGAATCTTGGAAAACAGTGAACTCAACATGGGGTCGGGCTCGTCGGTTGTCAGCAACACTCCCGCCGCTTCCCAGAGCAAAGTCAAACGCTCATTCTGTTTTGCAATCGACTCTTCCACGCTCTTGCGTTCGGTGATGTCCTGGAACATCACGGCGACGCGGTGCTGCCCGGGCTCGCCGATGCGTTGGATAAAGAGGTCGTACCACCCCACCAACGGCTCAACTGTGATCTCGTATTCGAAGCGAATTGCTTCACCAGTGAGGGCAACCTCGCCGTAGATTCCCAACCACGGAACTTCATCGCCAACGACGATTTCACGAATCGTTTTGCCAACCATGCCGCGTGGCAGACCGGTGTGTTTGTAAAATGCCTCATTGGTTTCGAGGACGAGATAGTCGATCGCTTCGCCGGCTTCGTTGAACATTACCTCCGCAATCATGAGGCCTTCGTCCATCGATCCCAGCACCGTGCGGTATTTCTCCTCGGACTCGCGCAGCGCTTCTTCCGCTTCCTTGCGTCGCGTTACGTCGCTGGCCGTGCCCAGCCACTCGCGAATCTCTCCTCGGTCGTCAAGGATCGGGATCGCGCGTGAGAACGTCCAACCTAAAGTGCCGTCGCGACGAACGACGCGATGCTCCAATTCGAACTTGCGGCGTGTTTGAATCGCCATATTGATCGCCGAGAGCACGCGTTGCCGATCGTCCGGATGAATATACTCTTCCATCCATTGGTCACTGGGCTGCTGCGTATCCGGCAGAAACTCACGTCCGTCGAGCTGACGCATCTCGCGCCAGTCGGCACTCATGCGGTAAACGGCGTCGGAACTGGCGGTGACGAAAGCCCGATAAAGCGTTTCACTTTCGCGCAGCTCCCGAGCCACCCGCGCGCGTTCAATACTTTCCCAACAGCGTCCCGTCACCTGCCGGACCAGCTCGACTTCCTCGTCGGCCCAGGTACGTGGCTCGCGCATGTGTACGCCAATTGCAGCGACAAGCTTTTCTGCTTTATGGAGCGGAACCCAGATACAGGATCGAATTTGCGTAGCCCGATAAGCTGACAGGTCGCCAAGTGGCGGGTTGTACGTCTCAACATCTTCGGCGATAAAAGGCTTGTTGGTCCGCATAAGGTCGAGCACTTCTGCGCCGAAGTCAGACAATTTCAACTCGCCTATGAGGCTCTTCACTTCCGGACCACGCCGATAATTGCCGGCGACATGCATCGTGTCGTCGTCAGCCGCAATATCGGCATAAGCGCACCGATCTACGCGCAAATGCCGGCCCAGAATTCGCGCGGCCCTCATCGTGATGTGTTCGGGATCGTCGAGCGGACGAATCGCGTCGTCAAGTTGGACCAGAAACAGGTTCTTTGCTTCCGCGCGTTCACGAGCGCGTTCGGCCCGCTTGCGCTCGTTGCGCATCTCGGCCAGAGTGAGGCAGTTTGCGATGCGGGCCAACAGTTCGCGAGCGGAGAAAGGCTTGACCAGATAGTCGTCTGCGCCCGCCTCCAAACCTTCGACACGCGAATCCTCACCCGCTCGCGCTGACAACATGATGACGGGAGTAGCGTTGAGTTGTTCGTCGGCGCGCAATTCGTTCAGCAGGCCGAAACCATCCAACTCCGGCATCATCACGTCCGCAAGCAGCAGATCGGGTAGCCATTCGCGGGCGAGGCGCAGTGCTTCGGCGCCGTTGCCCACTGTGACCACGTCATAGTCATGGTCCAACAATCGACGCACGTACTCACGCATGTCCGCATTGTCGTCAGCCAGCAGCACCTTCTTGCGCCGCAGCTGTGAAGCGCGCGCAGTCGCGAAGTGATCACTCGGTCGCAGGGCAGGTGGTTCCTGGTTGCCATCAGTTGGCGGTAACCAGCGTAATGCCTCTTCCACATACGATTGACTGCGTAGTGCCGTTGAAGGTGAGTGGCGTTCGGCGCCGATTCGCTCGGCGGGCAAGTGCGTCCTTCCAAGCGGAATTGAGACAATGAAAGTGCTGCCTCGATCGATCTCACTCTGCACCGTAACCGTACCGCCGTGCAGTTTCACTAATTCCTGGACCAATGCCAGACCAATCCCGGAACCTTCGTAACTGCGACCACGCGCTTCTTTGACGCGATGAAACCGCTCGAATATGTGAGGCAACGCGTCCGCGGGTATGCCGGTGCCCGTATCGCTCACGGCCAACTCAACCTGTTCACCAACCGCTCGCAGTTCGACTTTGATTTCGCCCTGAAACGTGAACTTGAAAGCGTTGGACAACAAGTTGAGGACGATCTTTTCCCACATTTCGCGATCAACATACACACCTTCCGGTAGTTGCTCGCAGTTCACGACAAACGACATTCCTGCGCGCTCGATGGCAGAGCGAAAGTTCGACGCGAGTTCGGCCGTCAACTCATCCAAATCAACCCGTTCGTAGACGGCTTCGATCCGGCTCGCCTCGATGCGCGAGAAATCGAGCAACGTGTTAACCAGCTTGAGCAAACGTAAACTGTTGCGATGGGCCAAAGATAATCGTTCCTGCTGATCCAGCGGCAACGAGCCGTCGTTGAGGATGTCCTGTAGTGGGCCAAGCATAAGCGTCAGCGGCGTGCGAAACTCGTGCGAGACGTTTGAGAAGAATGCGATCTTGGCACGATCGATCTCGGCGAGCGCTTCTGCTCGTTTTCGTTCTTCTTCATAAGCACGCGCGTTTGCGACGGCGGTTGCGATCTGCGTGGCGGCGAGTTCGATAAAGCTGAGATACGACTCGTCAAGTCGCAGTCGCGAGCTAATGCCTGCGATTAACACGCCGGCGGGTTGATGAGCGACGTTTGAACGAATCGGTGTGACGACGGCTTGAGTCGGCGGATCCGACCATGGTCCAACCGGAACATCGGAGCCAAATCGTGCGGCAAGGTCGGAGATGGTTTGTGCCTCTTCACTTTTCACCACCTCTGCCAGCGGCCATGTGTGACTCGACGTCAGGTCGATTGCAGCGGGACTGATCGAAGTGCCTTCGTTGACACCGGCGGCTCCCGCAAGCCGCAGTTGGTGTCCGTCTTGATCGATCAGATAAAGCAAAGCGAAGGGGACGTCTTGCTGATGCCGGCCCAGGGTCGACGCGGCTACGGCGCAGGCTTCTTCCGCGGTCTTCGCATCCGTTACCCGAGTGCCGAGGTCGCGAAGCGCAACGATGCGACGTTCACCAACAAC
>Ga0068864_100004607_pt1 | contig 11311 bp, 7 predicted proteins | sample KBSSwiS72_FD_66586 | JGI IMG/M metagenome (GOLD analysis project Ga0068864, IMG submission 66586) | Switchgrass rhizosphere microbial communities from Kellogg Biological Station, Michigan, USA - KBS Switchgrass S7-2 | ecosystem: Host-associated > Plants > Roots > Rhizosphere > Soil ...
GTGCGGGCAGCGGGGATGGAACCGGCAGCCGGCGGGCGGGCTGATCAAGCTCGGCGGCTCGCCGCTGTCCCGATCGTTGCGGGCTGCCATGCCCGCATCACCGGTGATGCGGTCGGGGTCGGGCGCCGACTCGATGAGCAGGCGGGTGTACGGGTGGGCCGGGGTCTGCGTCACCGTCTCGCTGTCGCCACCCTCCACCAGGCGGCCGGCGTACATCACGATGGTTTCGTCGGCGAAGTACCGGGCCGACGCGATGTCGTGGGTGATGTACAGGATGGCCAGGTTGAGCCGTTCCTTGAGGTCCCGCAACAGGTTGAGCACGCCGAGGCGGATCGAGACATCGAGCATGGAGACCGGCTCATCGGCGAGCAGCACCTCCGGGTTCGCCCCCAGCGCCCGCGCGATCGCCACCCGCTGGCGCTGGCCGCCGGAGAGCGCATGCGGGAACGCGTCCAGAAATCGTTGCGGCGGCGTGAGGCTGACCCTCGTCAGCAGTTCCGCGAGGGCCCGGTCGAGGTCCTCGGCGGTACGCCCGGCGTTGCCGTGGATCCGCAACGACCGGGTGAGGTGGTAGCGGACGGTGTGCACCGGGTTCAGCGACGCGAAGGGGTCCTGCAGGATCAGCTGGACCCGTCGCACGTACGAGCGGAAAGCGCGGCCGCCGTGGACCCTGGTCGACACCCCGCGCAGGCGTACGTCTCCGGCCGTGCGCGGATAGAGCTGCGCCAGCAGTCGGGCCACTGTGGACTTGCCGGAGCCCGACTCACCCACCAGCGCGGTCACCCGGCCACGACGCAGTGCGAACGACACGTCATCGACGGCGTGGATGGTGGGAGGCATCCGGGAGAAGAGGTCGCGTATCCGTTTGCGGACCGGGAAGTGCTTGGTCAGCCCGACGGCCTCCAGCACCACATCGCCGGCCGGCGCCGCCGGGCTCTCGCTGTCTGCCATGCCGTGTTCCTGTCCTTGGGGAGTACCGCAACCCGATCGCGACATTGTGGGACCACGTCCCCGGGTGGTCGCAACCACCCGGGGACGTGATGTGGGGCGGTCAGGCGCTGGCGGGCTTGAGGTGCAGGACCACGTCGAGCGCGTTGGGCTGGGTCGGCTGCATCGCGCCGTACGGGTTGGACGCGTCCGGCCAGCCGATCCAGTTCTTCGTGCTGTAGGCACCACCGATGTTGTCCGCGCCGACCGGGATCATCGGCATCTGCTCGACGAAGATCTTCTGGATCGTGTTCAACGCGGCGGTACGGGTGGAATCGTCGGTGGCCGTCGCGTAGGCCTTCAGGGCATCGGTCGCCTGCTGGTTGTTGAAGCGACCGAAGTTGCCGGCGGGGGACGCCGTGCCGATCGGCTTGAGCTGCGTGCCGTCCATGACCGTCCGGTAGATGTCGTACGGCGTGGCGCCGCCCTCGGTCCACCGGAAGGTCGCCTCGAAGTTGCCCTCCTCGACGGCCTTGAACCACGCGTCCTGGTTGGCCTTGTCCACGGTCGCCGCGATCCCGATCTTGGACAGGTTGTCCTTCACGATCTCGAGGCTGGTCTGGTAGTCCGACCAACCGGCCGGGTCGGTCAGGGTGATGGTGACCGGCTTGCCGGTCTTGTCCTTGAGGGTGTTGCCGTCGAGCTTGTATCCGGCGCCGGTGAGCAACGCCTTGGCACCGTCGACGTCCACCTTCTGGTCCTGGCCCTTGTACTGCGGGGCGATGAACGCGTCACCGGCCGGGCTGGGCAGACCGGTCACGCTCTTCACCAGCGGGTGGAAGTACGCGGCCTCGGCGGTGTTGAAGATGTCCTCGCGGTTGATGGCCATGTTCATGGCGCGGCGCAGCACCGGGTCGTCGAACGGCGCCTTGGTGGTGTTGATGTAGAGGCCGTGGATGCCCAGAACCGGCGGCGCCCACACCTTGTGGTTGGCCGGGTCCTTGTCGACGAAGACGGCCTTGTAGTTGGGAATGAAGACGAAGCTCCACTCCGACTCCCCATTGGACAGTGCGGTGGTCTGCGCCTGGTTGTCGGTGTACGACGTGAAGCGCAGCTCCTTGACCTTCGGCAGGTCCTGCCAGTAACCGCTGTCGCGCACGGTCAGGGTCGCCGTGGACGGGGTGAAGGACTTCAGCGTGTAGGGCCCGCTGCCGACCGGCTGCTTGATGGGGTCGGTGGACGGGTCACTGATCTTCTCCCAGATGTGTTTCGGGACGATCGGCACCCGCCACAGAACCTTCTGCTGGCTGACGAACTGCGGGCCGGCCATCGAGATGGTGACCACGTTGCCGCTCGCGGTGGCGCCGGTGTACTGCACGCCCTGGTTGTTGAGCGCCGGGTACTGCTTGATCAGGTTGTACGTGAACACGACGTCGTCGGCGGTGACCTTCTGGCCGTCCGACCAGGTGGCGTTGTCCCGGATGGTCACCTTGACCGAGGTGTAGTCGTTCGACCACTCGGCCTTGGTGGCGAGCCACGGCTTCATCGGGTCGGCCGGCTTGACCGGGTTCCACATCATCAGCGGCTCGTAGATCTGCCAGCGGTAGCCGGAGTGCGCACCCGCCGACGTCTCGAGGAAGGGGTTGTTGTTCTCGGTCTGCGGCCCGTTCGGCATGCCGATGTTCAGCACGGACGACGTGGCCTTATTGGCGTTCGGGCTGTCGCTACAGGCGGCGAGCCCGGCCACTGCGAGCATGCCCGCTAGCGCGAGCGCGATGGTGCGTGATCTGCGCATCATTCTCCCTTGTCGATCCTGGACGGGGACGTGCAACATCGCGGCCGGTCCGCATCAGCGCCGGCTTCGTCGGGGGAGCGGGGTCAGCGACCCTTGGGTTGGACGGTTGTCGAACCGCGGATGGTGAGCGTGGTGGGAATGACGGTTGGAGACGAGGGCAACGCTGCCCCGTCAAAGTGTTCGAGCAGCAGCCGCGCGGCCGTCTCGCCCATCTCACGAAGCGGCTGGCGCACCGAGGTCAGCGGCGGCACCGTGGTGGCGGCGAGGGGCAGGTCGTCGAATCCGACCACCGCCACGTCCTCCGGCACCCGCCGCCCGGCCTCGCGCACGGCCTGCATGGCTCCGGCCGCCGACAGGTCGTTGTGGGCGAAGATGGCATCGAAGTCTGTACCTGCCTCGACCACTCGCTTGACCGCCGCCTGACCGCAGTCGAACGTGAAGTCACCCTCGACGACCAGTTCCGGATCGAGTGGCAGCCCCGCGTTCGCGTAGGCCTCGGCGAAGCCGTCGAGCCGCTCGCCCGTACAGCCGAACCGGTACTTGCCGGTGATCACCAATGGACGATGCCGGCCCAGTTCGAGCAGGTGTGTCCCAGCCGCGTGGCCGCCGCTGCGGTTGGTGGTCGCCACCGAGGGGAACATCGGGCGGTTGGCGCGGTCGTCGATCATCACGACCGGTAGCCCGCGGGCGTGCAGCCCTGCGATGTAGTCGAGCGTTCCTTCGGGCTCGATCACCAGTAGCCCGTCGAAGGACTTCGCGGACACCTGCGACGCGAACTGTCGCATGGATTCGTCGCCCCTGTTGCATGTGAACAGCAGCAGTCCGTACCCCTCGGTCTCCACGACGTCGACGACGCCTTGGAGGACTTCGCCCATCCACGGCCAAGTCAAGGACGGCACCAACATGCCGACGATCCTGGTGTGACCTCGGGCCAGCCCGACCGCGCGCGCGCTCGGCACGTACCCCAAATCGTCGATCACCTGACGGACCCGGGCGGCGGTGGCCTCGTCGAGCTCACCCTTGCCGTTGAGCACCCGCGACACCGTGGTCTTGCTGACCCCGGCGCGCGCGGCAACGTCCGCGATGGTGATCGGCACCGACCCTCCCTTCGCGAGTGACCCTACGGAACCGGTTTCGGAAGCGGTTCCGGAAGCGGTTCCGGGGACGAGTCAACAGGTATGACTGGCGTCACGTCAATAACGGAGAGATAACGAACCCCACCCGTATCAACCGTCACCCGGGGCCGAACAGCGGCTCGGGCGACGCGTGCACAGATGTCACATCGTCGAAGACCAGCGCCCGGGTGTCGCGCTCGAGCGCGGTGTTCAGGTCCAGGTCGAGCTCCGTCGCCACGTCCCGGGCCGCCCCGATCAGCACCAGGTGAATACCCGCGTGATCCAGCAGCTCGGGCGGCTCCAGCGGTACGAATCGACGGTCGCCGAAGCGTTCCATGAGCTCCGGCGGGAGGTCGGGTTCGCGGGTCGCCACCCGGGCCAACCGCGCCGGCACGCGTGCGGCCGGATTCAGTACGGTCGCGATGAAACTGGCCACCGGCTCGATGTTCAGGTCTCGGCGCAGCCGGTCCTCGCGCTGGTCCTCCGCTTCGGGCGCATCCAGCGCGTAGGCCAGGTGGGTGTGGGTGTTGTGGCGGGCGACGACGTACGCGCCGTCGCCGGTGGCGCGGGCGGCCGGCTGGGTGCGCACCCCCCGCGTCCGGGTCCAGTAGGTGCGGGAACCCACGGCCTCGCGCAGGTCCTCGGGTCGACGGCCCACAATGTCCACAAAGGACCAGAACCGCTCGTGCCCGGTGATCTCCGGCAACCGCTTGCGGCCGACCACCAGGAGCCTCAGCAGTCCGTCCGGCCACGGGCGCAGCACGACGAGCAGCCGTTGCACGTCATCGAGCGTCCGCGGCCGCTCCCGGTCGACGCGCGGCCGGACCAGGAAGTGGATGTCGCCGGTCTCGAGAACCTCGGCCACCGGTCGACACTACCCGTCGGGACCGGGTGACGTCTCCCGCCGGCTCGATCCACAATGGACGAACGACTCTAGTCGACCCGGGCGTGGGCGCGGCCGTCGTGGAGGAAGCGGCCACCGCCGACGAACGTGATCGTCGGGTGGTCGCCGGTCTCCCCGAGCTCGGCCATGATGAACACGTCGCCGTCGTAGTGCACGTAGCGGTCCGTGGTCTCCCGGTCGCCCAGCCGGACGGCTTGGGGCGATGGCAGGCTCGTGACGGAGATTCCCGTGTCGGCGGGTTCCACGCGAAGGGTGACGCTCGGGCCTCTGTACGTGCCGACCAGCGGCGCGACGTCCACGTGCGACGGTGTCCGCGGCGGGACCGGCAATGGCGACGGGATCGCGCCCGTCAGCTCCGTGACCAGAACGTCCACGAGATCGTCCGACAGCTGCAGGGCGGAGCCGCGGTTGCCGCTGGCCGCGATCACGAGGTCGTGCTCCGGCACGATTCGCAGAAAGGCGGACTGGCCGCGGTGGTTGCCGCTGTGACCCCACACCACCGTCCCGGCGAAGTCGTAGATCATGACACCGAGGCCCCAGTGCTTGACCAGAGTGCCGTTGACCGCGGGCACCGCAGGGGCAGTCATCGCTGAGATGACGGGGGTGCGGTCGACGAACAACTGACCGAACCTGGCCACGTCACGCGGCGCCGCACTGATCGCGGACACCGCCGGGCCGAGGGCGCGCGGGAGTGCCCACGGCGAGGTCAGCTTCGGCTGCTTGGTCTCCGGGTCTTCGAAGTGTCCCGCCGCAGCGCGGAAGACGATCGCCTCCTCGGCGTACAACGTGGTGTGGTCGAGGGACAACGGAGCGAGCAGCCGTTCGCGGACAACGGACTCCCACCCGCCGGTGCGCAGCCGCGCGATCAGCGCGCCGAGGACCACGAATCCGCTGTTGCAGTAGGAGAAGAGCTCGCCCGGGGCGGCGAACTGGCGCGCGCCGCCGACGACGGCGAGGTACCGGTCGAGGCAGTCGTCCCCGCGGCCGGTGTCGTCGAACAGATCGCCGTCGAAGCCGCCGGTATGGGTGAGGAGATGCCGCGTGGTGACCGCGGCCGCCGCCTGCGCGTCGGCGAGACCGAACTCCGGCAGGTAGCGCTGGATCGGCTCGTCGAGGTCGACCAGGCCCTCCTCGACGAGCTGCATCACCAGCAGCGCCGTGTACACCTTGGCGATGGAGCCGATGTGGAACAGGCTGTCGGTGGTCGCCTCGACGCCGGTGGAGACGTTGAGGATCCCGGTGGCGGCCTCGGCCAGCATGTCGCCCTGGCGGACGGCGATCGCCGCGCCCGGAATGCGGTTCCGTCGCGCCACGTCGGTCAGCCGGTCGGCGAGCTCGGGCAGGAATGTCACATCGACCAGGCTAACTCGGCTCTGTCAGCAGGCGCGGGCCGGCACGGACGGGACCGCCGTCCACGGTGGATTCGCGTAGTCTGCGGGCCATGCTCCCCGCCCCCACGCGTGCACAGCCGATCCGGCCGTGGCGCGTCGCCGGCGGTGTCTGCATCGCTCTCGCCGGTCATGTCCCCGCGAGCGGTCTGTGGCTGGTGAGCCTGTACACGTTCGTCGTGTACTCGACCCCGGATTCACCGTTCTTTGTGGACTGTTGCGTGATCCTCATGCAGATCGTGCTGTTCATCGGTTGTGTCGTGCCGGGCGTGGTGCTCATCCGACGCGGCGAGCGTGGCATCGGTCCGGGCCTGATCATCGGCTGGGCCGCCGGCATCGTCGGGCTCGTCGTCGGCACGCTAGTGGTCGGAGCCGTCGCCGTCGCTGCGGCGTCCTGATCGTTGCACGTACCAGCGGGTGAGCTCGGTTCGTGAGGTGAGGTTGGTCTTCGCCAGTACGCGACGGATGTGGCTCTCGACGGTCCGCTCGGAGAGGAACAGCCGGGTGGCGGTGTCCCGGTTGGACAGACCGGCGGCGACCAGCTCGACCACCTCGCGCTCGCGGTCGGTCAGCGGATCCTCGGTCCGGGCCTGGGCCGACGCCGCGGCCAGGAACTCGTCGGCGCGCCGGAGCAGCCCCGGCATGTCGAGGCGGCGGGCTTCGGCGGCAGCCGTCCGCGCGAGTTGGACGGCCCGGGTCCGCTCGCCGGTCGCGTGCAGCGCGCGGGCCAGGCCGAGCCGGCCCCGCGCCACGTACGGCGAGGTGCTCACCGTCGCGTCGACCCGCAGACCCTCCTCGAAGTGTTCGACCGCGGCGACCGGTTCCCCGCAGCCCAGGTCCAGCTCACCGAGCATGCGGGCGACCGCGCCCGCGTAGAAGACGGTCCCGCCGCCGACGACCGGTGAGTGTCCACAGTGGTCGATGACCAGTCGGCGCACCATCCGGCACTCCTCTGGGTTTCCCAGTTCCTGGGCGAGCTCGACCAGGTACACCAACGACGCGCCGGTGTAGCGGCCCCGGTCCGACGTCGCCATCTCGAGCACCCGACGGTACAGCGCCAGCGCACCGTCCCGGTCGCCCGTCACCAGCATCGCGGCCGCGACCGAAACTTGTCCGATCAGCGGCAGGTCGGCCACGTCGTCGTACACCTCCGTCCACATCGGAGGGATCTCGGCGGGGTCGCCGCGCAGCAGCGCCACCATGATCTGCTGGCCGAGCCGGGTGTACTGCACGGACCGGTCGCGGAAGCTCCCAGCGATCTCGGCCGCCTGCTCGGAGTAGCCCCGGTACGCCTCGAAGTTGCCGACGAACGCGGCCAGCGTCGACTGGAACCGCAGCAGATACCAGCGGACCAGCGGAAGGCCGGTGCGTTCGGCCAGACCCTGCATGGCCGCGACCTCGGACCGCGCCGCCGCCATGTCCGCACTGTGGACGGCATGGTCGGCGAGCCAGCCGTACGCCCATAGCTTGGCCAGCGGGCGCTCCACGGTCGCCGACAGTTCGATCGCGCGCCGGCCGAGCCGGACCAACTCATCGTCCAGCGTCCCTTTCCAGACCAGCGTGGCGCGGGCCCGGATCGCGTCGAGCTCGGCGTTCGCGTCACCGCTGAGGGCGGCGCTGTCCAGAGCGTGCCGCGACCAGATCGCGGCCTCGGCCAGGTCGTCGGTCTCCACCAGCGCGCAGGCCAGCTGGGCCTCGAGGCGGGCGCGCAACGCGTGGTTGTCACGGTCCACTGTGGTCAGTGCCCGGCGGCACAGCTCGTCGAGAGCGACGTTGACCTCCGGGTGCCCGACGCCCTGCACGACGAGAGCGGCCCGGGCGACGACCTCGGGCCGGCCGGTGCGTTCTCCCTCCGTCGCGGCGAGGCGGCACGTCTGGGCCGACTCGACGATCTGGCTGGCCAGATACTGCGCGCGGGCCAGGTCCAGCAGCAGTTCGGCGCGGTCGATGCCGAGGCCGGGTTCGAGGTCGCGATCGCGAACCTCCAGCGCCAGGGTGAGATAGGAGATGGCGTCCTCGTACGCGGCGGCCGCGCGTGCGGTGTCGGCGGCGCGGATCGCCCATTCGACGGCGCGGCCGGGTTCGCCGGCGCGGTGCCAGTGGTGCGCGACCGCGCCGGCCTGCTCGTCCCGTACCACGGCCAGGGGCGCCAGGACCTCGGCCGTCCGTCGGTGCAGGGCCTTTCGTTGGCCGGGTGTCAGGCTGGCGTATGCCGCGTCGCGAACCAGGGCGTGGGCGAAGTGGACCCGCCCGCCCGCGGTCGGAAGAACCTCGACCAGACCTGCCGGTACGGCCGGCTGGATGCGCTCCAGCGCGTCGGCGGTCGAGTCGATGCCGAGCACGCGCGCGAGCAGGTCCGGGTCGGCGTCCGGCCCGAGGACGCTGAGAGCGCCGACGGCTCGGGCGGCGTCCTCACCCGTCGCGCGCAGCGCGGTCAGGATCAGGTGACGGAGCTCGGGCTGTTCGCCCACCTCCGACCAGGCCGAGGTCCCGCGCAACTGCGGTGCCGCGACCCGGGTCAGCGTCCGCAGGTACAGCGGGCTGCCGCCGGAGAGCTCGGCGCCGCGCCGCACCTGCCCGGGATCGGTGCCCGTGACCGCTGCGGTGAGCAGGATCGCGGACTCGGCCGCGGTCAGCGGGCGGAGGTTGAGCACGGCGGTCGCGCGGGAGGCGGGGAGCGCCTGCGTGGAGTCGCCGATCGTGTCGCGAGACGTACATACGACAAGCACCGGCATCCGCCGGACCTCGGCGGCGAGCCGCTCCAGCAGTCGCCGGGTCGACTGGTCCGCCCACTGCAGGTCGTCGAGGACGACGAGCAGGCCGGTGCCCGACCTGGCCTCGGCGTCCAGCGCGTCGACCACGGCCGTGTCGGCCGCGAACGTCACGGCCGCCGCGTCGTCGGCCGAGGCGAGCTCGCTCTGCGTGGCGCCGGCGGCGAGGGAGGCGAGCGCGGCCCTTGGCGCCGGAAGGTGGCGTAGGGCCCGCGTCCACGGCCACAGCGCCGGCATGCCGGCGTCGTCGACGGCCGCGCCCCATCCGACGACCATGTCCGCGGCCGCGACCAGCTCTTCGACCAGGCGGGTCTTGCCGATGCCGGCCGGCCCGGTGACGACGACCAGGTGTCCGGCGCCACCGCGGGCGTCGGCCAGGCGATCGCGCAGGAAGGCGAGCTCCTCGGCCCGGCCGACCAGCTGATCCATCAGCATGCGGGAAAGTATGCCAAGGGTTGCGTACAGGCAATGCGTACCGAGGTTGCGTACCAGTACTGATTTCCGCGGCCCCGTTCCGGCCGATCGTTGCGGCATGAACCTGAAGCCCGCCGTTGAACAGCTCTTCCGCCCGGCCACCCGACCCGGCCGGATCGGGGCCGAGGTCGAGTTGATCCCCGTGACCGAGGGCGACGAACCGGCCCCCGTCGACCCGGCGGTCCTCACCAACGGCTTCGACGCCAGCTTCGTCCGCGACGCGGTCCCGAGCTTCGAGCCGGGTGGCCAACTCGAGCTGAGCCCGGCCCCTCGCCCGACCGCGGCGGCGCTCACGCTCGAGCTTCGCCGCCTCATCGCCCAGGCCGAGCGCATCTGTACTGAGCGGGGAGTCAGGCTACTGAGCGTCGGGACGAACCCGTACCACACCTGTGCCGAGGTGCCGCTGCGCACGCCGGCGCCTCGCTACCTCGCGATGCAGCGGCTCTTCGACCGGGTAGGGCCCGACGGTCGGCGGATGATGCGGCTGACCGCCTCGCTGCAGGTATCGGTCGACCTGCTGCCTGGCGCGGCCGGCCGGGAACAGTGGCTGGTGGCGAACCTGGCCGGCCCGCCGCTGGCCGCCGCGTTCCCGAACTCGCCCTGGCGGGACGGCCGGCCGGCCGGGATCCCCGGTGCGCGCACCCGCATCTGGCAGGGCGTGGACCCGAGCCGGACCGGGTACGACGGCCGCCACCTCGACCTGATCGATCCGGTCGGCGCGTACCACGCGTTCGCCGCGGCGGCCGCTCGGTTTCCGATTCCTGAGGCGGCGCGACCGTCCTACCACCTGTCCACCCTGTTCCCGCCGGTACGGCCGCGCGGCGGCTACCTCGAGCTGCGGTACCTGGACGCTCAGCCGGTCGAGCGACTCGGCGAGGTGATCGGCACCGTGAGCCGGTTGCTGTACGACCCGCGTGCCCGGCGTGACGCCCTGGACCTGCTGCTCCCGCGGGCCGGTGACCAGGCGCGGGCGTGGGACGAGGCGGCCGTCGGCCACTCGCCTCAGGCCGCGGACCTGCTCGAGATCGCGTCGCCGACGTCTGTCTACAGTGGGTGGTCGGCGTGAGGATCGCATTCGTCGCCGACCCGCTGTCCCGCCTCGACCCGGCGACCGACACCAGCGTCGGCCTCATGGTGGAGGCCCAGGAACGCGGCGCGGAGGTCTGGCTGACCGAGGTCAACCAGCTCGAGGCCGCCAACGGTCGGGCGCGCGCCCTGGCCCGGCCGCTGCGGTTGGCACCGGTTGGACCGGCCGTGGGCCACCGATTCGCCGTCGCGGACCAGTGGTACCGCGCGGGCTCGACCGAGATGGTCTGGCTGGACGAGATGTCCGCGGTGTTCATGCGCACCGAGCCGCCGGTGGACCAGGCCTACCTCACGGCCACATACCTCCTCGACCTGGTCGACCCGTCGCACACCACGATGGTCAACGATCCGCGTGGCCTTCGGCTCTGCAGCGAGCACCTGTTCCCGTTGCGGTTCCCGGATCTGATCCCGCCGACGATCGTCACCGCCGACCCGCGGAGCATCAGGTCCTTCCTCGCCGAACACGGCGTGCTCGTGGTCAAGCCGGTGGACGGCTTCTCCGGACGCGGGGTGTTGCGCCTGCACCGGCACGACCCGAACCTCGCCTCGCTGATCGAGATCGTGACCGACGGCGGCACCCGATCGGTGATAGCGCAACGTTTCCTTCGCGAGGTCGGCGACGGCAACAAGCGCATCTTCGTGGTGGACGGCGAGGCGGTCGGGGCCATCCTGCGCTATCCGCAGGAGGGCGACTTCCGGATCGGCCAACCGCAGGCCGAGGCGCTGCTGACCGCCAGGGACCGCGAGATCTGCGTCCGGATCGGTCCGATGCTGCGGGAGTACGGCATCGTCCTCGCCGGCCTCGACGTGATCGGGCCACACCTCATCGAAGTCAACGTCACCAGTGTGGG
>Ga0068864_100004610_pt1 | contig 11306 bp, 10 predicted proteins | sample KBSSwiS72_FD_66586 | JGI IMG/M metagenome (GOLD analysis project Ga0068864, IMG submission 66586) | Switchgrass rhizosphere microbial communities from Kellogg Biological Station, Michigan, USA - KBS Switchgrass S7-2 | ecosystem: Host-associated > Plants > Roots > Rhizosphere > Soil ...
GAGGACGGGCGCCTGCACATCGGCCTCGACCCCGCGGGCCCCGGGCTCGGAGGCGATGACTCGGTGTTCGCGGCGCGCCGCGGCCGCAAGCTCCTCCGGCTCTTCCCGTTCAACGCCCTTTCCGAAGACGCGCACCTCGTCCACCTGCTCGGCATCATCCGCGAGCTCGCGCGTCCGCGGGAGCGGCCGGTCGTGGTGATCGATCGCGAGGGACCCATCGGGTACAAGATCGGAGTTCTCCTCAACGCGCACGCCGAACGGACGCACGACTTCGACCTCGCGCAGGTGCGCTCGAGCGACAAGGCGATCCGGCAGCCGGCCCTCTACGACCGCATTCGCGACGAGCTCTGGGCGAACCTCGCCACGTGGCTCCGCGACGACGGCGCCATCCCGCCGGACGCGCGGCTCGCGAAGGAGCTCCACGCGCCCGCCTGGTTCCAGGCCGTCACCGGCCGTTTGAAGGTCACGGGCAAAGACGAGCTCCGGAAGATGCTCGACTCATCGCCGGACCGCGCCGACGCGCTCGCGCTGGCGGTCTGGGACCCGATGGTCTATCGCGAGGAGAGCGACACCCCGCGGGCCACGACCCCGCAGCACCACGCGCTCGAGCGCGAGCAGCACTACGAGCAGGCGCGCGAACCCATGGACCCCTACGCGGCGATGGACGCATGGCGTAGGTGAGCTGGCGCGACGTCGTCGGGTCCCTCCTCGGGATCTCGACCTACCAGGCGCCCGCCCAGGACGCCGGGCCGACCCTCGACGATCCGCGGGTCGAGCGCCAGCGGGCCGCGTTCGGAGGGCAGCTCTCGCCGCTGCCGCAGACAAAGACGCGCTGGTACCTCGCGGACCTCGACAACACCGTGGCCAACGCGGACGCCGGCGACATGGGCATGGTCGGGCGCCTGTACCGCGCCATGCGCCGGGACGGCGTCCTCAGCGGCGTCCTGTCGACGCGCACCGGCGGGGTCGTGTGCCTCCCGAAGAAGTTCTACGGAGACGCGGATATCAAGGCCGTCCTCGAGGCACGGAACGGCACCCGCAGCACCTTCGACGATCTCCACCCGCCCGCCGAGCTCGCGCTCCTGGCGGCCGATGGGATCGTCTGCGGCGTCGGCGTCGGCGAGCTCCTCCCGGTGCAGGGCCGGGACTTCCCCGTCCTCTGCCGGCTCGATCCGGAATGGCTCCGGTACAGGTGGGCGGAAAATCGCTGGTACTACAACACGATCGCCGGCCCGATCCCGATCACCCCGGGCGATGGCCGGTGGGTGCTGCACACGCCGGGCGGCCGCGTCGCGCCGTGGCAGCACGGGCAGTGGCAAGCGCTCGGACGCGCGTGGATCAACAAAGAGCACGCGATGCTCGCGCGCAGCAATTGGGAGCACAAGCTCGCGAACCCCGCGCGCGCCGCGATCGCGCCGCTCGGCGCCAGCGAGGGGCAGCGCCGCGGCATGATTTCGAGCCTCATCGCGTGGGGCTTCAATACCGTCTTCGAGCTCCCGCCCGGCTGGGACGTGAAGCTGATCGAGTCCAAGGGCGAGGGCTATCAGTCGTACCAGGCGACGATCGACAGCTCGAACCTCGAGTTCATGGTCGACATCGCGGGCCAGACCGTGACGACCGACGGCGGGGCCGGCTTCGCGAACGCGGACATTCACCGCTCGATCCGGGCGGACCTCGTCAAAGAGACGGCCACGTCGATCGCGTACACGTGCAACACGCAGACGCTCCCGCCGTTCATCGCGAAGCGCTGGGGAGCCGGACGGCTCGGCACGGGCACGGTCGTCGAGTGGGACGTGACTCCGCCGAAGGACCTGAAGGCGGAAGCCGAGTCGATGAACCAAATGGGTCAGGCGATCAAAGTCCTCCGCGAGGCGCTCCAGGCCTACGGGCGCGATCTCGACATCACGCAGCTGTGCAACCGCTTCGGCATTCCCATTGCCGGCGACGCCGACGGTGACGGTGCGCCGGACCGGAACGCGAACGAGCTCGAGCAAGGAGGGATGCTCCAATGAAGCGCGGACGCTTCGCCAAGCCGGGCATGCTCGCGATGGCCTCGGCGCAGTGGGGCCTCGAGTTCGAGGTCGAGATCGTCGAGCCGAAGGCCTTCGAGGAGGTGAACGGCGTCGCGGTCGTGTCGGTCTGCGGTCCCCTCACGCATCACCCGGAATGGTTCTGGGACAGCTACGACGCGGTCCGCGAGCGGGTCGCGGCCGCGTTCGCGAGCTCGTGCCGCGCGGTCGTGCTCGAGCTCGACAGCCCCGGCGGCGACGTATCGGGCTGCTACGAGACGTCGCGCGAGCTCCGCGCCATGGCGAAGGCCTCCGGCAAGCCGCTCGTCGCGTTCGTCGACGGCCTCGCGGCCTCGGGCGCGTATTCGCTCGCCTGCGCGGCGGAGAGCATCGTGGTGCCGCCGTCGGGGTTCGTGGGATCGATCGGCGTCATCCAGGCGCTCGTCGACCAAACGGCCGCCGATCGCGCGATGGGGCTGCGGTTCGCGGTGGTCGCGAGCGGCGCGCGAAAGGCCGATGGCCACCCGCATGCGCCCCTCACGGACGGTGCCATCGCCGAAGCGCAGTCGCAGGTCGACTCGCTCGCGGAGGACTTCTTCGCGTGGGTCTCCGAGGCGCGGGCGATCACGGTCGAGAGCGTCCGGAGCCTCGAGGCCGGCGTGTTTCACGGCACGCGCGCGGTGACGGTGGGCCTGGCCGACGCGGTCATGACCAAGAGCGAGCTGCTCTCCATGGTGGCGAGCGGGAAGACAGAGAACCGCCAGCGGGCGGACGCGGAGGCAAAAGCGATGGACTACAAGGAACTGATCGCCGCCCTGAAGCAAATGGCGGAGGGAGACGGGGACGACGCCGACAAGGCCAAGGAGGCGCTCAAGGCCCTCGACGGCGGCGGCGACGACGACAAGAAGGACGACAAGGATCCGCCCGCCAAGGAAGAGAAGTCGAACGAGGACAAGGAGCCCCCGCCGGCCGACGACGACGGCGACAAGAAGAGCTCCGCGGCCGCGACGAAGCGCGAGGCGAAGCTCCTGTCGCAGATCGGCGAGAGGGACCGACGCATCGCGGAGCTCGAGCGGAAGAACGAGAAGGTCGCGGTCGAGGACCTCATCGCGGCGCATCCCGAGCTCACCGAGAGCCAGCGGACGCACCTCCGCACGCAGAGCGTCGAGCGCGTGAAGGAGCTTCTCCTGTTCATGGCGCCCACGTCGGCCGCGGCCACGGTCGGCGCGGCAACGCGCGGGGAGGGGCAGGGGAGCGACGAGGTGCACCGCGCGCCGCGCCTCGCGGCGGCCGACCGCGCCGAGCTCGACGAGCGCATGGGCCTCGGCGCGAAGAAGAGCGCCGTGAAGCGCAATGGCAACGTCGTGCAATTCGGCGTGATGACCCGTGACACCGCGGAAGCGGCGCTCGCGCAGAAGAAGGGAGCAGGTCAATGACGTAGCTGGCTGCCGAAAAGGCGCGCAGGTTCGAGCAGTGGAAGTTTCGGCAGTTCACGCTTGCGTCCGGTAACAAGGCCTACAAGGGCGCACGCATCGCGATCAGCCCCGGGACGGGGAAGGTGGTCGTCGCGACGTCGACGACGGGCCTCCAGGTCATCGGGGTCGCGGCCGAGACCGTGGACGCGACGAGCGCCGACGCGCTCCTGAACGTCGACCTCGAAGTCGAGATCACCGTCGAGTGGTTCGCGAACGCGACCTCGACGGACGCTGTCGCGGCGACGGACCTCGGAAGCCGCGGCTACATGATGGACGACCAGACGGTTACCATTACGGCCGCGGGCCGCTCGGTCGCCGGTCGCATCTGGGCCGTCGATTCCACCTACGGGGTCGCGGTTCAGAAGACCGACACCGCGGGAACCGCCCTGTCGCAACCCGCCGTCGGCTCGTACACGTCGAACGACTACGCGCCGGCGTCGATCATCCAGGACGCCGTTTACGACGTGCCGACCACGGGCGCGGCGTCGACGATCACGCTCCCGGCGGCCGCCGCGGACGGGACGCGCGCGTCGTTCTGCGCCGACGGCACGAAGAACGCTCACACCGTCCAGTATCGGGACGCAACGGGACCCACCAATCTCACGACCGCGCTGACCGCCTCGAAGAGGCACCTGGTGATCGTCGAGAAGCTTGGCGGGAAGTGGTTCGCGAACGCCTACGTGAGCCCGTGACACGTAGGCCCAATCGCCAGAAGGAGACCGAGCCATGCCGTAGGTGACCCCCTCGTTCCTGTTCGACTTCGAATCCAACATGCAAGCCATCACCGAGAACGAGTACGCGCGCATGAGCGCGAACCTCTGGTGGTCGCAGTTCATGAAGGTCCGGCCGAGCTCCTCGAAGAAGGAGATCGTCGCGTGGCTCCTCAGCACCGCGAAGATCGAAGCCCAAGGGCTCGGCGGCAATATCGCCTTCGACGACATGGTGTCGACGTACACCACGTTCACGAACCTGGATTCCGGGGCTGGCCTGAAGCTCCGCCGAAACCAGCTCGAGGACCTCGACGGCAACGGCCTCGACCTCGCGAGCAAGTGGTCCGCGGACATCGGCGCCTACATGGCGTACTGGCCGCAGAAGCAGCTCGTGACGCTCATGAAGAATGGGCACGTCACCACGGGCGTCGGCGGCGCGGCCTACGACGGAAAGGCGTTCTTCGCGAGCGACCATCCCGTCAACCCCGCGAACACCGGGCTCGGGACGTTCCAGAACCTCTTCACGGGCGCTGTGTCGGGCTCCTATCCGGGCGCGATCGACATCACCGAGAACGTGACGCCCGACGCGGCGCTCAAGAACCTCGGGGCGGCGTTCGCGTATATCCGCTCGATCAAGATGCCCAACGGCATCGACCCGAGGTTCCTGCGACCGAAGGTCCTCGTCGTCCCGCCCGCGCTGCAACAGCGCGCCGTCCTCCTGACGAGCGCAAAGTTTTTGGCGCAAGCGGCCACGACGGGCGGCGGGTCCGCCGACGTCTCCGCCGTGATCAGCGCGATGGGCATGTCCCCGCCGATCGTCGCCGACGAGCTCGCCGGCTTCGAGTCCGATACGACGTTCTTCATCGGCTGCGAGGAGCTCTCCTCGTCGCAGCTCGGCGGGTTCGTCTACGTCGACCGCGAGCCCTTCGCGATCACGTACTACACGGGCAACGGCGGAGGCACGGGCGTCGATGCGGTCCTCGACCGCGCGCGAGAGCTCGAGTGGCACTGCCACGGCCGAAACGTCGCGGGCTACGGGCACCCGTTCGCTTTCTTCAAGTGCAAGCGGACGTGACGAACGGGAGGGGGCGAGGCCTCGGCCTCGTCCCCTTCTCACGGTGATCCATGGGCTACATGCTGGTCGCGGATTTCAAGGCGCGGACGATCATGCCGCAGGACGACGTGGTTCGTCTTGAAGCGGCGGAGCCTGGCTTTTTGCAGGCGTGCCTCGACGACTGGTCCGAGGAGATCGACGCCCGTCTTCGCAAGCGGTACGCCGTGCCGTTCACCACGCCGCCGCGGACCGTTCTCCGCTGGCTCGTGAAGCTCGTGACGCGCGACGCGTTCTCCAAGCGGGGGCACAACCCGACGAGCTCGCAGGACGCCGAGGCCATCGAGGCCGCGGCCGCGCGCGCGGAGGCCGAGCTCAAAGAGGCCGCCGACTCGCAACAGGGACTCTTCGATTTGCCTCTCCTTCCGGCGACCGGAAGCTCCGCGGTCTCCGCGGGCGGGCCGCTCGCGTACTCCGAGCAGAGCCCTTACCGGTGGACCGATCTCCAGCTCCAGAACGCCACGCCGGAGGACTCGAACCGTGGACGGTGACGCGGTGCTCCAGGCAATGATCGCGCGGCTCCAGGCCGTCGGTCGCAGCGGCCTGGCCGACGTGGCCGCGGCGGCGGCGCCGCTCGTCGAGGAGGCGCTCCGCGCGACCGCGCGGGCGGGCCAGACGCCCTACGGCGAGTCGTGGCCGGAGAAGAAGGCCGGTGGCGCGCCGCTCGAGCGCGCGGCGGACCACATCACCGCGAAAGCCGCCGGGCCGACCGTCCGCGTGTACCTGACGGGCCCGGACGTCTACCACCACTTCGGGACCGCCCGCGTCCCCAAGCGGCAGGTCATTCCCGAGGGGCCGACCCCGCCGAGCGTCGCGAAGGCGGTCGCGAAGGCGGCCGACAAGGCGTTCGAGCGCCTCGTGGGGGGCCGATGAGGACGAAGAGCGGCCTCGTCTACCTCGCGCAGTCTCTGGCGCTGTTCTTCGCGGCCTACGCCGTGGCGGGCAGCTACGGCGACCTGACGATCACCAATCCAGGGACCGCGGCGGTCACCGCCGGCGCCACGGCGCCAAAGAGCGACTACGAGGTCCGCATTCGCTTTACAGCCGGGGGAACCGTTGGAACCCCTGGCATCTCTTATGCGGTGAGCCTCGACGGAGGCGCGACCGAGCTCCAGAAGGATCTCGGCACCGCGACGTCGATCGCTGTGTGGAGCGAGGCCTCCGGCGTCACCGTCAACCTGGGCGCGGGCACCATCCTGACGGGAGAGGTCGTGGCGTTCACGACGGAGGGGCCGCGCAAGAACGCGCGCGTCGACTTCGGATGGCGCGGCATGGTCGAGCAGACGAACCAGGGTCCCGGCGGGGCGAACCGCGTCGTCTTCCGCCCCGGCGACGATAGCGGACGCGACGGGCCGATCGTGGCCGTCCAGCGGCCCGGGATGCGCGACGTCACCCCGCCCCCGACGACGGGTATGGCGGGCGCGGGCATCCGTACGCGATCGCTCTGGGACTGGAACCGCGTCGGCCTCGTCTCGGTCTGGGCCTGCGACCCCGCGCGCCCCCAGGTGGACGCGGCGAGCGTCGAGGCCGTCGAGCGCCTCCTCGAGGACGTCATGCAGGGGATCCAGGCGCTCGCCGCGGGCCTCGTGACGTGGGGTCCGCCGATCTGGGTGATCGCGACGACCGACACCCAATACGGCCGCGAGATCCGCATCCCGCTGTCTCTTCGTACGACGTTCTTCGATCTGCCCTTCGCGACCGGCACTCCCCGCCCCGTCGTCGAACGCAAAACCCCCGACTGAAAAGGAGCCGCCATGTAGCTGCCGAAAGTTCAGATTCGCAAGTCCGACGGCAACACCGGCGTCGTCCTCCCCGGCGTCGCAGGGATCGCCGCGATCATCTCCGTGTGCTCGGCGGGGTCGTTCAACACGCCGGCGATGTACACGGACCCGACGCTCGCGCACACCGACCTCGGGAACGGACCGCTCCCCGAGCTCGCCGCGTACATGATGCAGGTATCGGGCAATCCCGTCGTCTGCATCCGAGGCAACCCTTCGACGACCGGAGCCTACGGTTCGATGACCCTCACGGGGACCGGGACGACGACGCCTAGCGGGACGTCGGGCACGTTCCCCTACGACGACTACAACGTCATCGTCACGTGTGTCGTGGGCGGGACGCTCGGTCTGTCGGGCGTCAGCTACACCTACTCGCTCGACGGCGGGGTCACCACGAGCGCGATCATCGCGCTCGGCACGGCGACGACCCTCGTGATCCCGAACAGCGGCGTCTCGATCGACTTCACGCACACGAGCAACACGCTCGTCGCGGGAGATACCGTCACGTTCACGACCACCGGACCGAAGCTCACGAGCGGCGACATCACAACGGCGCTCGAAGCGCTCCGGGTGAGCGCGTTGCCGTGGGAGGGCGTCATCGTCGATCGCATCGACGCGACGGCGTCGAGCGCGGCGGAGGTCGGGGCACTCGACACGTGGCTCGCGGGCCTCGAGGCGGTCGGAAAGTTCCGCTTCTTCGCCCTCAACGCGCGTGCGATCAACTCGGGTGAGACCGAGGCGCAATACCTCACCGCGATGACGACCGCGATGGCGAGCGCGGCGTCGATCCGCGGCATCGTCGGCGCCGACGTCGGCGATTCCGTGTCGACGCTCACGGGCCTCAAGCTGGCTCGTCCTACGTCCATGTTCGTCATGGCGCGCGCCATGGGGGACGACATCTCGACCGATCCGGCGTACGTTGCCGAGGGGGCCCTCAGCAACTGCGCGATCCTCGACTCGCGCGGTAACCCTCGGCACCACAACGAGGCCGCCTACCAGGGCCTCGACGCGATCCGCCTTACGACGCTCCGCACGATCGACAGTCGCACCGGCGTCTACTGCACGAACGCGAACATCGTCTCGTCGCCGGGGTCGGACTACGTCTACCTCCAGCACGCCCGCGTCATGAACAAGGCGTGCGAGCTCGCGTTCCAGGCGCTCACCACGCAGCTTTCGCGCGGCATCCCGAAGCAGGCGAAGGCCGATCCGAACACGGGCGCGGTGTACATCCAGGAGGGCGCCGCGCGCGTCCTCGAGGCGCTCGTCCAGGTGGAGCTGAACGCCCAGCTCGTGACGCCTCGTCGCGTGAGCGGCGCCAAGTTCGCCCTGTCGCGCACCGACGATCTCTCGTCGAACCAGGGCGCGACCCTCACGGGAACGATCGAGATCCAGGCCCTCGCCTACGCGAAGGGCTTCAGCGTGAACGCGAAGTTCGTCCGGTCCTTCACCGTGACGATCTGAGAGGAGAGACGAACCATGTAGGACCTATTTCGGCTCAACGATCTCATCCTCTCCTGGAACTCGACGACCTATTTGGTCGCCGGCGTTCCCATGACGGGGACCCTCAGCCTCGACTACGAACAGAAGCGCGATCGAAAGATCGTCTACGGCATGAAGCGGAACGGCACGCCGCTCGGAAAGACGGCGGGCAAATACTCGCCCTCGCCGGTCACCGTCCGCTTTCTCCTCGACGACTATACGAACCTCCTCTTGCCGGCCCTCACCACGTTGGGCCTCGGCTCGTACGGTGACGCGTCGTTCCCAATGATGCTCACCTACGAGGAGCCGCTGAACCCGCTCTCGACGGTGAACATCGCGTGGGCCGGATGCACCATCGACGGCGAAAAGGATGCCATCGCGGAGGGCACTGACGAGGCCGCCGTCGACGTCACCATCGGGCCCCTCGCCATGACGCGAAACGGTCAGCTCCTCTGGAGCGTGACTCGGAGCGTGTCGCTGTGAGCGCCGTGGCCTCCACGCCGGCGGCGGCCGCGCCGGCACCGGACGTCTCTCCCGCCGAGCGGGTCGCGAAGCTTCGCGAGGCGAAGGAGAAACGCGAGAAGGAGCGCGCCGACCGCGCCGAGCAGCTCGAGCTCGAGGAGCTCGAGCTCGAAGAGCGCCTCGAACGCGAGCACGGCGAGCGCGGCAAGGCCTTCGAGATCGTGTCCACGATCGACGGGCCCGTGGCTGTGAAGCTCGGCGACAGCTCGCAGCACAAGCGGATCACGAAGGCGAAGGAGATCACCGACAAGGAGATCCACGCGTTCGTCTTCCCGAACGTCGTTCACCCATCGAAGGAGAAATACCTCGAGCTCGTCGCGCGAAGGCCGGAGATCGCCGGCCGCTGCGGGCACGCCCTCTTCGCACTCTTCGGGGCCAAGGAGAAAGACGACCAGGGAAAATACTGAACCTCCAAAAGGACGCGGAGCGCCTCCCGCTCCTCGCCGCCGATTGCCTCTACGCGCTTGTGCGCCGCGACGGCGATCCGGTGAAGGCGAGGACGGGCGCTCTGCTCCTGGCGGAGGGGTTGCGGGACATGCGGACGCTTCGGAAGGCGTGGACGAATGGCAAGTGAGAAGCAAGCCAGCTGGTCACTGAACCTCGAGGGCAACGTCCAGGACGAAGCCCTCGCGGCGGCGAACGCGCTCGAGTCCTTTCGCAAGCGCGTTACCGACGGCCAGCAGTCGATCAAGGAGATGTCGGGCGCGCTGCGAAACCTGCGCGGCTCGAGCGCCGACGTGCGCGCCGCGAAGTCCGAGCTCGCCGCGAAGATCCAGGCGGAGAAGCAGGCCATTTCCGAAGCGAGCCTCGCCATCGTGAAGGCCGGCAGCTCGTACGAGAAGCTCACGGCGCAGGCAAAGAAGCTCGCCGCAGAACAAGAGAAGCTCGCGGAGCAGAAAACCAAGGCGGTCACGTCCGCCGTGAAGGCCGCGGGCGGCCCCGTGGCAGAATTGAAAGAGCGCCTCGGGCAGCTCGGGGAGGTCTTCGGCAGCTCGAGCGGCGCCGCGGGGCTGCTCACGCTGGCGGCCGCGGGTCTCGCGGCCGCGGTCGCGGCGGTGACCGTGGCCGTCGTCGCCGGCGCCGTCGCCCTCGGCAAATGGCTCCTCGAGAGCGCGAACGCCGCGCGGTCGGCGAACCTCGTGCGCGAGGCGGTGACGGGGACCGCGGCGAGCGCGAAGAACCTCGGCGACCACATCGCGGACCTCGGTTCGAAGGTGACCGCGTCGAGGGAGAAGCTCCAGGAGCTCGCGCTCGGTCTCGCAAAGACGCGCCTCAGCGGCCAGGCCATCGTCGACACCTTCAATCTTGTCGGCCAGGCGGCGGACGCGATGGGGGACGACGTCGGGCGGCGGCTCCAGGACATCGTCACGCGCGGGCAGATGGCCGGGCGGCTCCAGATCAACCCGCAGGAGCTCATTGGGACTGGAGTCGACTTCAAGGGCGTCGCCGGCGAGCTCGCGAAGCAAATGAAGGTCGGGGTGAAGGACGCGCAAAAGGCCCTCTTCGAGGGGCGCGTGAAGCTCGAGGACGGCGCGAAGGCGCTGCGCGCAGCGGTCGAAAAGCGCTTCGGCGAGATCAACGCGCGCCGCGCGCTGGACATGAATACGCAGTTCGCGAAATTCAAGGAGACACTCGTGGGGCTCACCCGCGACGTGAACCTCGAGCCGCTCCTCCGCGCCGTCGCATCGTTCGCGAAGAATTTCGACGAGTCGACGGTCACGGGCTCGGCGCTCAAGACGCTCATCACTGCCCTCGGCAACGGCCTCACGAAGGTCTTCGTCGACGGCGCGCCGTTCGTGAACGCGCTGTTCAAGGGCCTGGTGATCGGCGCGCTCACCGGCGCGATCGCGTTCCTGAAGCTTCGGAAGGTCCTCTCCGAGACCTTCGACAAGAAGGGGGCAGGGGACATCGACTGGATCGCGACCGCGCTTTGGGCGGGCAAGGCTGCGGCCACGGTGCTGACCGCGGCGGTCCTCGGCCTCGTCGTTTCCTTCCAGCTCGTGAAGACCATGCTCGAGGGCTCGAGGGCGCTCGTGGTCGGCCTCGTCGACGCCTTCGTGAAAGCGGCGGACTGGATCCGCGGCCTCGATTGGAAGGAGCTCGGACTCTCGATCGTCGAGGGCCTCGCGAATGGCCTCCTCTCCGCGCCGGACCTGCTGATCAACGCGGCCGTGGCCCTGGCCGACAAGGTAAAGAGTGGCTTCACGGGCGCGCTCAAGATC
>Ga0068864_100004614_pt1 | contig 11302 bp, 2 predicted proteins | sample KBSSwiS72_FD_66586 | JGI IMG/M metagenome (GOLD analysis project Ga0068864, IMG submission 66586) | Switchgrass rhizosphere microbial communities from Kellogg Biological Station, Michigan, USA - KBS Switchgrass S7-2 | ecosystem: Host-associated > Plants > Roots > Rhizosphere > Soil ...
TTGGAGATGGTGCCCGAAGGAGTCTGGGGCGAACTCTACATCGGCGGCGCGGGGCTGGCGCGCGGCTATGTCAACCGGCCCGCGCTGACGGCCGAGCGGTTCGTGCCGCATCCGTTCGGAGCGGAGGACGGAGAACGGCTCTACCGGAGCGGGGACGTGGCGCGGTGGATGCGGGACGGGGTGGTGGAGTTCAAGGGGCGAGCGGACGGGCAGGTGAAGGTGCGCGGCTACCGGATTGAAGTCGGCGAGGTCGAGCAGGTCATCTCGAGGCACCCGAGCGTGCGCGACGCGGTGGTGGTGGTGACGGGCAACTATGCACACGATAAGCGGCTGGTAGCTTACGTGGTCCAAGAGCCGGAACGGCAGGCCGTCAGCGTGACCCAGTTGCAGAATTATGTCAAAGAGAGGCTACCCGAATACATGGTGCCGCAGGTGTTCGTGCCGCTTGGCGAATTACCGCTGAACGCGAACGGCAAAGTGGATCGCCACGCCCTGCCCGCGCCCGAACAGGCGTACCTCGAAGTGGAGAGTTACGTGGCGCCGCGCACGCCGGCGGAAGAGGTCATAGCCGGCATCTGGGGCGACGTACTGAAAGTCGAGCGCGTGGGTGTCGATGACAACTTCTTTGAGCTGGGCGGCCACTCGCTGCTCGCCACGCAGGTCATCTCGCGCATTCGAGAGGCGTTCGGCGTGGAGGTGGCGTTGCGCGAGTTGTTCGAGCAGCCGACGCTCGGACAACTGGCTCAAAAGGTGGAAGAGTCGAGAAGAACAACGGATGCCGCCGTCGCGGGGACGCCGCCGCCGATAGTGCGCGTGAAGCACGACAGAGCCGCCGTCTTATCCTACGCGCAGCAGCGGCTCTGGTTCCTCGACCAGTTGGAGCCGGGCAGCCCTCTCTATAATTGCCCGGGCGCGGCACACCTCCGCGGGCCGCTCGATGTCGAGGCACTGGAACGTGGACTGAACGACATCATCGCGCGGCACGAATCGCTGCGGACGAAGTTCGCCTCCGTCGGGGGGCGGCCCGTGCAGGACATCACCCCGCCGTGGACGCTGCGGCTGGACGTGGAGGAACTGTCCGCGCTCGAACAGAAGGCACAGGCCGCGGAGGTCGAACGGCAGGCGAGGGCTCAGGCGCGACAGGGCTTCGACCTGGCGGAAGGGCCGCTGCTGCGTGTCAAGCTCCTGCGTCTCAACGACGAAGAGCACGTCGTGTTCTTCACCATGCATCACATCATCTCCGACGCGTGGTCGCTCGGTATCTTTCTGCATGAACTCGCCGCGCTCTACGAGGCGCACCGCAGCGGGGTGGATGCGGAGTTGCCGGAGTTGACGATTCAGTATGCGGACTACGCAGTGTGGCAGCGAGAGTGGTTGCAGGGCGAGGTGCTGGAGCGGCAGCTCGAATACTGGCGGGCGCAGTTAGAAGGCGCGCCTTCGTCTCCGGAACTGCCGTTCGCACGCCCGCGCCCGTCCGAGCAGTCGCACCGCGGAGGACAGGAGCCGGTAGAGCTGGGCGCGAGCCTGGCGGAGCAGTTGCGCGTGCTCGCGCGGCGCGAGGGGGCGACGCTCTACATGACGCTGCTCGCGGCCTTCAACGCGCTGCTTCATTACTACACGCGCAGTGAAGACATTGTTGTCGGCACCAACGTGGCCAACCGCGGCCGGCGCGAAACAGACCACCTGATCGGCTTCTTCGTCAACCAGTTGCCGATCCGCACGAGCCTCTCCGGCGACCCTACTTTCAGCCAACTGCTCGGGCGCGTGCGCGAGGTGATGCTCGACGCCGACGCACACCAGGACGTTCCCTTCGACCGGCTGGTCGAAGCCCTGAAGCCTGAGCGTAATCTGAGCCGCTCGCCGTTCTTCCAGTTGAAGATCGATCTGCTCAGCATGTCTCTGCCTGACACAGGCGCGACGGGGCTGGCCATCACCCCGCTGAAGGGCGACACGGGCGGCTCGCATCTCGACCTGATTTTCTCTCTGGTCGATACGCAGCGCGAACTGACGGGGGTGTTGTTGTACGACACCGACCTGTTTGACGCGGCCGCGGTACTCAGGATGTTCGGGCAGTTCGAGTCGCTGCTCCAACAGATCGTCGCCCGCCCGGACGTCACCTTGAGTGCGCTGGCCGAATCGCTCGCCGAAGCCGAGAAACAGCAGGTGAGAGGCCAGGAAGAACTGTTCAGACAGTCGCAGGGCCAGAAGTTGAAGAACCTCAGGCGGGCAACCACCGCCGGTAAGAGCTTACAAAGACAATGAGCAAATCAACCGCTGAACTACCGAAGCTCGCGGGCCTCGGTTCGGTCAGACGCCGGGCCGTCGCTGCTTCGGGCTCCGGCCTCGTCAAAAGAGACTGGCTGCGCGCAGGCGAAAAAGCACTGCCCGTCATGGAGCCTGCGGTGGACGGAGTAGACCCCGTCTCCTGGGTCGAGCACAACCGCCGGGAGGTCGAGACGCAACTGCTCGAACATGGAGGGATACTTTTCCGCGGTTTCAGTTTCCGGGGGGTGAGTCGCTTCGAGCAGTTCATCAGGGCCTTCGCGGAAGACTTATTGAAATACAGCTACCAGTCAACGCCGCGTAGCCGCGTCAGCAACGACATTTATACCTCGACCGAGTACCCGGCCGCGCACACGATCCCGCTTCACAACGAGATGTCCTACGCGCGTAGCTGGCCGATGAAGATCTGGTTTCACTGCGTGACCCGTGCCGAGCAGGGCGGAGAGACGCCGGTCGCCGACAGCCGAAAAGTCTTTGCGCGCATCGACCCGAAAATCAGAGAGCGCTTCATCGAGCGGAAAGTAAGGTACGTGCGCAACTACGACGACGAAGGACTCGACCTCTCCTGGTCCACCGTCTTTCAAACAACCGATAGGTCGGAGGTCGAAGCTTATTGCCGCCAGGCCGGCATCGAGTTTGAGTGGCTCGGCCGCAACCGCCTGCGGACGAGTCAGGTTTGCCAGGCCGCCCTCCCGCACCCGCGCACGGGTGAATGGATCTGGTTCAACCAGGCACACCTGTTCCACATCTCGAACCTGGAGTCCGAGGTGCGCGAGACGTTGTCGGCCACGTACCGGGAGGAGGACTACCCGCGTAACGCCTACTACGGGGACGGCTCGTCCATCGAAGAGGAGGCCCTGAACGACATCCGCGAGGCATACGCGCGGGAGGCCATCGTTTTCACCTGGCACACGGGCGACGTGTTGATGCTGGATAACATGCTCATGGCGCACGGGCGCAGGCCGTTCGCCGGGGCGCGGACGGTGGTGGTCGGGATGGCTCAGTCGTCGGAAGCTTACAAGGCGTAGCAACGGAGATTTCAGCATGTCGCAGCAGATTGTCGAAGGCTTTCAACTCTCACCACAGCAGAAGCACCTCTGGTCTTTAGGCGGGGACGCGGGGTACATGCCTTACACGGCCCAGTGTGCCATCGTCATCGAAGGCCCGCTCGACAGGGAGGCATTAAGAGTCGCCCTGCGGCGCGTGGTCGAACGCCAGGAGATTCTCCGTACCAGCTTCGACTTTCTCTCCGACATGACGATGCCGTTGCAGGTCGTTAACGAAAGCTTCGAGGTCTCGATTGACGAACGCGACCTCGGCGACCTGCCTGAACAGATGCGGGAGGCGCGGCTCGAAGCGTTGCTGCGCGACCTCGCGCGCCGGCAACGCAGTCTTGCGGAATGGGGCATGAACGTGACGGAGGTGACCGTCACTCCGCACAGGCACGTGCTGCTCATCAGCCTGCCCGCGCTCTGCGCCGACACCATGGGGCTTCAAAATCTGATGAAGGAGTTGGCCGGCTGTTACGCGGCGCTCCTGCACGGCGAAGAGGCGCCGGAGATACCTTTCCAATACGCGGACATCTCCGAATGGCAGAACGAATCGCTCGAAGCTGAGGGCGCCGGCGCGGGGCGAGAGTACTGGCGCGCGCAACAGTGGGACCCGACGGCCCTGAGTCTGCCCTTCGAGCACGACCCGCCGGAGCCGATCGAGTTCGACCCGGAGCTCTGCCTGTCGCTCCCGGTCGCCCCGGAGACGGTCGAGAAGTTGGAGCGGGTCGCCGCGCTTCACGGTGTTTCACTCTCTTCGACTCTGCTCGCGGCCTTCTGCGTTCTCGTCGCGCGTCTCTCTACAACTTCCGAACCGTGCCTCGGCGTCTCTTTCGAAGGGCGTAACTATGACGAGCTCGCATCAGCGCTCGGCCTCTTCGCGCGATTCCTTCCGCTACAGGCCAGCGCCCCGGACGACCTCGCTTTCCCAGAACTGCTCGCGCGCCTGGAAGGCGCTCTCTCCGACGCACAGCGCTGGCAGGAACTCTTCACCTCTAACGCCGAGGCGGACACGCCGGCCTTCCTCCCCTTCTGCTACGAGTTCGTGGCCGGGGCAGTGCCTTCAATCGAGGTCACGCCGTCGCTGCGCTTCAGCCTCCGGCAGAGTTCGGCCTACATCACGCGCTTCAAGCTGTTGCTGCGGTGTCTACGCCGCGAGGAAGACGGGGCGCTGACCGCGGAGTGGCACTACGACGCGCAGCGCTATAGCACTGCGGAAGTGGCGCGAGTGGCCGAAGGGTGGGCGGCGGCCGTGCGCAGCATCGCCGAGCGCGCGGGTGCTTTACGCGTGGACGAAGTCGAAGTTGTGGGCGACGGCGAGAGGGAGGAGATGCTGCGCGCGCTCCGCGGCGCGGCGCAGGAGTGGGGCGGCCCGCAGTGTGTACACGAGCTCGTCGCGGCGCAGGCCAGTTTGACGCCGCGGGCCATCGCCTTGCAGGGGCCGGACGAGTCGCTGACTTACGCGGAGTTGGACGAGCGCAGCAACCGCCTCGCGCGTTACCTGCGGGAGCGCGGGGTCGGCGCAGAGGAGTGCGTAGGGCTGTTGATGGGGCGCTCGGTGGGGATGATAGTCGGCCTGCTCGGCATCTTGAAGGCGGGCGGGGCGTACGTGCCTCTGGAACGAAGCCTCCCGCCGGAGCGTCTGTCGCGGATGTCAGTAGACGCGGGCCTGCGGATCATAGTCAGCGTCGAAGAGTTGCGCGGGTTGGTTGACGCGTTGGGGCAGCACGGCCGCGGGATCGAGCACGCGGTCTACCTCGACGGCGAGAGCGCAGAGATAGGCAGGCGCAGCGGCGCGCGGATTGAAGCGGCGGTCGGAGGCGGCAACGCGGCTTACGTGCTCTACACGTCAGGCTCGACCGGCTCCCCCAAAGGCGTGTGCGTTGAGCATCAGCAACTCGCCAACTACGTCAACGCGATTTGTCAACAGTTAGACCTCCCAGGCGGCGCAGGCTTCGCGCTCGTTTCGACATTCGCCGCAGACCTCGGCAACACGGTCATCTTCCCGGCCCTCTGCACCGGCGGTACCCTTCACGTCCTGTCTCAGGAGCAGACCTCCGACCCGGCCGCGCTGGCAAACTATTTCAGCGAACACACGGTTGACTGTCTCAAGATTGTCCCCTCTCACTTGTCGGCCCTGATGGCGCACTCACGACCGGAACAGGTGCTGCCGCGCAAATGTCTGGTGCTGGGGGGCGAGGCGTCGAGTTGGGAACTGATCGAGAGGATTCGGGAGTTGGCTCCCGCCTGCCGCGTTCTCAACCACTACGGGCCGACGGAGACGACGGTCGGGGTCCTCGTCAACCCGGTCGGTACGCGTGCGGCGGCTCGTCACAGTAAGACGGTGCCGCTCGGCCGCCCGATAGCTAACACACAAGTCTACGTGCTTGACCATCAGCTGGGTCCGGTGCCGGCGGGCCTGCCGGGCGAGCTTTACATCGGCGGGGCCAATCTCACCAGAGGTTACCTCAACGCGCCCGGGGCGACGGCCACCAGGTTCATTCCGAACCCTTTCGGCGACGAGCCGGGGGGCCGCCTTTACCGAACCGGCGACCGCGCCCGGTGCCTGCCCGACGGGAGCCTCGAATTTCTCGGTCGTACGGACGACCAGGTGAAGATTAAAGGTTACCGCGTCGAACCCGGAGAGATTGAGGCCGCCTTAAGAGCCCACCGCGGCGTAGCGCAGGCCAAAGTGCTGGCGCGCGAGAGCGGCAACGGCTCGCGTCAGCTCGTCGCGTATCTCGTCCCTGCAAGCGACTGTGCCGAGGTCGTTCGGCAGCGACTCCGTCTGGAGAGGGAGGGTAGCCTCGACAAACGCCGTTGCTACGAACTGCCGAACGGGATGCTCGTCGCCAGCCAGAACCGCAACGAGACGGACTTCATGTACAGGGAGATTTTTGAGCAGAACATCTACCTGCAACATGGCGTCACGCTGAATGACGGGGACTGCGTCTTCGACGTTGGGGCCAACATCGGCATGTTTAGCCTCTTCGTCGGGCGGGTGTGCAGGGGCGCGAGAGTTTACGCCTTCGAGCCGATTCCGCCTCTCTTTGATCTGCTACGAGCGAACACGGCCCTCTACGGTCTGGACGCGAAGCTCTTCAAGTGCGGCGTAGCGGCCGAAGCGACACGGGAAGAGTTCACCTTCTACCCGCACCTTACGCTGATGTCGGGGCGCTTCGCCGATGCGCGGCAGGATCAGGAGGTCGTCCGGTTCTTCGAGCTGAACCGGCGCGGCGAAGGGTCGCCCGAGCTGGACGACAGACTGCTGAGTGAGGTGCTGGCGGAGAGGCTGACGGGTGAGAATTTCACCTGTCAGATGAAGAGAATCTCCGACGTTATCCGCGAGCATCAGCTAGAGAGCCTCGACCTGCTGAAGATCGACGTTCAGAAGAGCGAGCTGGACGTGCTGAACGGCATAGACGAGGGCGACTGGCACAGAATCAAGCAGGTCGTTCTGGAGGTGCATGACATCGACGGCCGCCTCCGACAGATCGTCTCGCTGCTTGAGTCGCGGGGTTTTCAAGTGACCGTCGGGCAGGAGGCCGTGCTTAAAGAGACTGCGCTCTACGACCTCTACTGCGTGCGGCCGGGGCCGACCCGGAATTCTGCCGCCGGGGCCGACCCCGAGCGGGCTACGCGGCGTCTCCCCGTCTGGGCGAGCCCCGATTCGTTCATCGAAGACGTGCGCACACACCTGAAGGAATGCCTGGCGGAGCACATGATGCCGGCTGCTTTCGTCCTGCTCGAAAGCATGCCGCTGACCGCCAACGGCAAGGTAGACCGTCAGGCACTGCCGGCCCCACGCGACGAAAAGGCGGACGAAGGTAAGCAATTCGTCGCGCCGCGTGACGAGACGGAGGAGATTCTCGTGGGCATCTGGAGGCAGGTGCTCGGAGTGCGAGACATCGGCGTCCACGACAACTTCTTCGAACTCGGCGGCGATTCAATCCTCTCCATCCAGATCGTGGCGCGCGCCAATCAGGCCGGCCTGAAACTCTCCCCCAAGCAACTCTTCCGTCATCAGAGCATCGCGGAACTGGCCGCCATCATCCCGGCGAAGGCCGCCGCCGCAACCGCCGACGACGACGAGCAGGAACAACTCTCGGGGACCGTGCCGTTGACTCCCATCCAGCGCTACTTCTTCGCGCGGCCTCTCGTCAACCCGCACCACTTCAATCAGTCGCTGCTGCTCATGGTGCGCGGGCGCGTCAGCCGTGACCTGCTGCAACGTGTCATCACGGCCGTCGTGGCGCATCACGACGCGCTGAGACTGCGCTTTGAGCAAACGCCGGAGGGGTGGGTGCAGCGTTACGGCGGGGCGGAAGCCGCCGGCGAGGTGGAGATTCAGGAGGTGGACGCCACCGGTTTAGAGACTGCGGTGCAGGCGGTGCGAATCGAGGCGGCGTGCGATGCGGCGCAGCGGAGCCTGAGGCTTGAGGCCGGCGGGCTGCTGCGCACGGTGCTGTTCGAGACCGGCGCGGAGCAGCGCCTGCTGCTGGTCGCACACCACCTGATCGTGGACGGCGTCTCCTGGCGCGTGCTGGTCGAGGACATCATTAAGGGCTACGAGCAGGCGGAGCGCGGGCAGGAGATAGATTTGGGGAGGAAGACCAGCTCTTACCGGAAATGGGCCGAGCGCCTGCAAACGTACGCGCAGGAGAAGGCGAAAGGTGAGCGCACATACTGGCAGGAGGTGGAGAAGGCGAGAGGCGTTAGGCTGCCGGTCAACTACCTCGACGGAGAGAACACGGTCGAGTCCGCGCGCACGGTCTCAGTCTCGCTCGACGCCGGGGAGACGAGGGCGCTCCTGCAAGAGGTGCCGGAAGCCTACCAGACGCAGATCAACGACGTGCTGCTGGCGGCGCTGGCCGAGGCGATCGGGAAGTGGAGCGGCCACCGGCGGGTGCTGATTGAGCTGGAGGGGCACGGGCGGGAGGAACTCTGGGAGAACATAGACCTTTCGCGCACGCTTGGGTGGTTCACCACGCTGTTCCCCATCGTCTTCGAGCTTAAGCCGGGCGTGCAGAAGGGGACGCTCCTGAAGTCCGTGAAAGAGCAACTCAGGCGCGTGCCCAACTCCGGCCTCGGCTACGGCGTGCTGCGCTACCTGAGCGAGGACGCGGAACTGGCCGAAGGGCTGGCGGCGCTGCCGCAGGCGGAAGTTAGATTCAACTATTTAGGGCAGTTGGATCGCGCGCTGCCGCCCAACTCTCTCCTGACTTTGAGCCGTGAGAGTACGGGCGCGGAGCGCGACGGGCGTGAGCGCCGGCCTTACCTGATTGATGTCAGCGGCGCGGTGGCGGGGGGCAGCTTACAACTGAATCTGAGTTACAGCGAGAACATCCACTGCCGCGCCGACATCGAGGCTTTAAGTCGCGGCCTGGTCGAGTCGCTGCGCGCCATCATTTCACACTGCCAGGACAGGGAGTTCAGCGACTACTCGCCGTCGGACTTTCCCCTCACCAATATCAGCCAGCAACAGCTAGACCTCATCATGTCTAAGGCGGGCGGCCGCGCAGGCGACGACTGAGCCGCGCAGGCGACGCACTCAAATCCCGAGCGGGGTCAGTTCGAGAGCAAACGAGGAGTTCCATTCAGATGAGCACGAAAAATATCGAAGACGTGTATCCCCTGTCCCCGATGCAGGAAGGGCTGCTGTTCCACAGTCTTTACGCGCCGGAGGGCGGACTCTACATTACGCAGATTCCCTTCAACATGAAGGGCATCGACGTTCCCGCGCTGGAGCGGGCGTGGCAGCGGATCATAGACCGCCACCCGATCTTCCGCACCGCCTTCGTCTGGAAAAATATCGAGAACCCGTTGCAGGTCGTCGGGCGAAGCGTGTCCCTGCCCTTCACGTGCGAAGACTGGCGTCACTTACCGGCCGCGGAGCAGGAGGCACGCTTCGACACACACCTCAAAGAAGACCGCAGGCGCGGGTTCGAGCTGAACAGAGCGCCGCTGCTGCGCATCGTGCTCTTCCGTACCGGCGACGACACCTACAAATTCCTGCTCACGCATCACCACATCCTGATGGATGGCTGGTCAACGTCGCTGGTCTTCAAAGAGGCTTTCGACCTTTACGAAGCCTTCCGCTACGGCCGCGATCTCGAACTCCAACCCACCAGCCACTTCCGCGAATACATCGTCTGGCTGCAACAGCAGAATTTGGCCGAGGCCGAGGCCTTCTGGCGCGAGACTCTCAAGGGCTTTACGGCCCCGACGCCGCTGATCGTAGACCGTATCCCGGGCCGCGCGCTCAGCCGCGAAGAGGTCTACGTCGAGGAGTTTGTGTTCCTGTCGGCCGACGTTATGTCCACGCTGCAAGCCCTGGTGCGTCAGCATCAGTTGACAATCAACACCGTCTTGCAGGGGGCGTGGGCGCTCTTGTTGAGCAGGTACAGCGGCGAGCTCGACGTGGTCTTCGGTGCGGTCATGGCCGGTCGCCCGCCGGCTCTGCCTGGCGTCGAGTCGGTGGTCGGCCTGTTTATTAACAACCTCCCGGCGCGCATCCGAATCTCCCCGAAGCAGCCGGTCATCAGTTGGCTGCAAGAGGTGCAGGCGCAGCAGGCGGACGCGCGACACTATGAGTACAGTCCGCTGTCACAGGTGCAGACGTGGAGCGAAGTGCCGAGCGGGAGCAGGTTATTTGACAGCATCGTCTCATTCCAGAACTTCCCCGTCAGCGATTCTCTGATTCGTGCGGGCCAGGAGTTTGAGAGCATTCATACCGTCGAGACGGGGACGTATCCGCTGACGTTGATGGTTTCGGCAGGAGACGAGCTGGTCATCCCGATCAGGTATGACCGCCGCTTCTTCGACACCCCGACCGCCGAGCGCATGGCGGGGCACCTGCGGACACTGCTCGAAGCCATCGTCGCCGACCCGCACCGCCCGCTCCGTGACCTCCCGCTGCTGACCGAGGGCGAGCGTCAACTTCTTCTCTCCGATTGGAACCACACTAACGTCCCCCCGCCCCCACCGCTCTGCGTTCATCAACTCTTCGAAGCGCAGGCGGCCGCCACCCCCGAGGCCACGGCGCTGGTCGCGGACGGCCTCTCCTTTTCCTATGCTGAACTGGACGCGCGCTCTAACCGCCTCGCACACTACCTGCGCACCTTTGGCGTCGGCCCGGAAGTCGCCGTCGGCCTCTGCCTCCCGCGCGGCGCTGACCTTATCGTCTCGTTGCTCGGGGTGCTGAAGGCCGGCGGCGCTTACCTGCCGCTCGATCCTGAGTACCCGCTGGAGCGCCTCTCCTTCATGCTCGAAGATGCAGGCGTGCCGGTGTTGCTGACGACGCGTGAGCTGCTCGATGCGCTGCCTGCCTATCAAGGGCAGGTCATCTGCCTCGACGAGGAGGCCGATGCCATCGCCGCGGAGGATGCCAGCACGCCGGAGAACCTGACGGTGAGCGACAACCTGGCCTATGTCATCTACACGTCGGGCTCGACCGGCAGACCGAAAGGGGCGGCCATCACGCACCGCGGCGTCGTGCGGCTGGCGCGCGGCGGCTTCGCGGAGATGGGACTCGGGGAGGTCTTCCTGCAACTGGCCCCGATCTCCTTCGACGCTTCGACCTTCGAGGTCTGGGGCAGCCTGCTCAACGGAGCGCGGCTGGTGGTGGCGTCATCGGCGCGGCCGACGCCTGCGGAGTTGGGGGAGTTGATCCGGCGCGAAGGGGTGACGACGATGTGGCTGACGGCTGGCTTCTTCCACCTGATGGTGGACGAGCGCGCCGAGGAGCTACGTGGGCTGCGGCAGTTGTTGGCGGGCGGAGACGTACTGTCGCCGCCGCATGTGCAGAAGTTCAAGCGAGAGGTGGGCGGGTGCCGGCTCATCAACGGTTACGGCCCGACCGAGGCGACAACCTTCACCTGCTGCTACGAGGTGGGCGAGGAGGCGACGGAGTGGTGGACGGTGCCCATCGGTTACCCGATTGGAAGTACAGAGGTCTACATCCTGGACAG